>ERZ1292632.2762-Hain-H43-01um-R2-2762-length-14215-cov-5_pt1 | contig 14215 bp, 18 predicted proteins | sample MGYA00564407_ERZ1292632 | MGnify/ENA primary metagenome ERZ1292632 (study PRJEB36523, sample SAMEA6512637) | groundwater metagenome | collected 2019-01-08 | study: AquaDiva: Metagenomics assemblies of 32 groundwater samples
GTACGCGCGGCAAGTAGGTTTGCTGTTGCGAGGTAGTTAAACAGCGTCGAGGCTGGGGCTGCGTTGGATCCGCCACGCCGAAGAACTTCATGCGGGGCGCCATAGTCTGAAGCCACAAACGTCCGTGCATTATTCACACCCATATAATAGGCTTGGTTCATCTCAGGCTGGGCCAGCCGCTCCTCTTCTATCTTGCGCAGTTGGTTCTCATAGGTGCTACGAGTCCCCTCTTTGCCGGGATTGTTCGCTTCGTATTCCTTCTTCCAGCGGACCCACGCCGCCGTGCTGCGTTCCATGCGGATATTCAGCCGGTCTTCCGCTTTAATAACTTGCTGCGGATAGAACATGGTTGGATCGCCAACGGGCTTCTCCACTTGCGTCCATGGATTCTTCACAGTCTGGGTACGGATGCCAGGATGCTCGTTCATCTTCTTCGTTGTAGCGAAGAAAAGTTGGGCCGCCTTCTCGACCTTCTCGTTGAGAGCCTGTGTCTTCCCAGCTGTATAGAGAACATCCACAAGATTATCACTCTCAGCCGCTGTCATATTATACATGCGGGTTGCATTCGTATCTGCGAACGGATTCATGCGGAACAGGTCCCATGTGCCACGCTTGCCAAAGATAGCCTGCATCCCGCGATCCCACTCGGAGAAGGCTTTCATCGTGTTGCCTTCGGAGAGATCATAGACGCGATGTGCGGCATCTTTCGCGCGCGCACCTGCTGGACCAAGCTGTCCAACGACAGAGATGCCATCCTGCCACATACGCCAGAAAGCACGCGGAGCTATTGGACTCGGTACGCCCGGTACGCCAGGTGCCACGATATGTCCATCAGCCGCTACAGGGTCTGCGATATTGTCCGCGAGTGGTGCCCCTTTGCCTGTCATATCCTCGAAGCGCGCGCGGAAAGCTGTGCCTGTATACGGACGACCTGCCGCCTTTGCCGCAGTCTCAGCCGCAGCTGGTGTTGTGTCAACGAAGAAGCCTTCCTTCGTCTTGGGGTTCGGGGGCACGAAGCGCGTCGTATACCGTACCTTTGGCGCCAGTATCGTAGGCGTAAGCGGGGCAGTGTCAACGGTAAAGATCGCCTCCTGTCCTATAAGCTTACTCTTGTCAAAGGGCGGCTTCCCTTTTGTGGCACGCATGGGGCTACTGGACGCAGTGGAAAGCTGAGCTGTCAGTGCGTCAAGCCGGGCCGCCTCGTCCACTGTGACGCGCACGGGTGTCTTTGTGCCTTTCAAGTCCGTCACGACGATTTCCGGCGCCTCTGCCCCTTTCCCCTCGAACACACGCCCGGCCTTCTTCTGTGGCATCCCGAAAGGTTTGCCTTCTGGAACAGGGCGTATCTGTTTGGATACAGCCTCTAGGGCAGCCAGTGGCCCTGTGGCGGGCTGGCTCCCTGAGACGGCTCCTTCTACAGGGACGGGCGGGATCGTGGCACCTGGAGGCGCCTGGGCTGCTGGCGGGGGTGTTCCAGCAGCGACGGGCGGCTTCATGCCATGCCGCACACCCCGTACCCCTTGCACCGCCGACGGAACGCCCGGCAACGCGAGGCTAAGGGGCGACGTAAAGCCTTCCCCAAACTCCCGCAACACCTTCGTAGCGGCACCGATGGCAGGCGAACCTGTCTCTGCGAGCATCTGGTCTCCCGCCTGTTCTGGTGTCTTGTCCAGTTTCACAAGCGGGTCCAGCGCCCAGTGGACAGCCTTCCCCGCAGGAGAAGCAGCAAACGGTAGAGACGCGGGCTTATCTGCCTGCATCTGGGTACGAAGCAGGGGGCGAATCTCATCCGCCACGTCTGGCCTGCCATAAAAGGGAGACTCTGGTCGCTCCGGGTCAATCACGAGCTCAATGGCGGCCTGCTTTTCCTCAAGGGATAAGTCTGGCCACCACGGCGCCGTCGCCTGTTCATTCAGCCTTGTAACCCAAGCCTTCTCAGCCACAACTACTCCTTCTTCTTCCCAATACCCTTAATGTCTTCTTTCAGCTTGTTCATGTCTATATCACTTGTCTTCTTGCCGGGCCTCACGACAGGCTTCACGGTGCCAGCAGGCGTCGGGATTGATGCACCGGGGCTCCCGATACCAAGTATCTTCTGGATGCGCTCACCTACTGTCTCCGTCATGGTGACAGGAATCCCGGCTAGCTTGTAGAGAGATTCGAGAAGAGCGCGTTTCGTGGCCCCGTCCCCGCCGCCTTGCGACTCCACAGCATATAGCATCCCTACAATCTTAGACTGGTATACTTGCCCGCTCAACTTCAGCTGCTCTTCCTTCAGGGCCATCGCCTGATCCACTGTACGCGGGTCTCGGAGCGCCTTCTTGACCGCCATCTGCAACACCTGCGGTAGGCTGTCAATATCCGCACCTTCTGACATGCGTTCCAGCCCAGCCTTCACTAACTTACTCACTTCCTTATCGCCTACATTCGCAGCAATCTCGTCTTCCAGCTTCTCGGCCCGCGCCGTTGTCAGCTTACGTTCCTCTCTTGTAAGTAACGTCTTCTCTTGTGCAGTGTCGGCTTCAGCGCGCGCGCGGTCGATACGAGAATTCTCCGTCATTACAGCTTCATCTGCGTCCAACTCTGCTTTATTCGCCTTCGCCACTTCCTCACGCGAGGCCGCACTGGTAGGCTGTCCGCTCATTTTCCGTAGCGTATCCATATCATCGTCAGATACAACTTGCGGCAAGTTCTTCGCCTTCGCTATCTTGTTCGCACGTATAGCGAGGCCAAGACGAAAGTTGTGCAGGTTCTTCGGGTCCTTTGCCATGCCTGCATACAGCGCCCGCACATCCTCTGCTGGCAGGACTTCTGCAATAGCGTGGCCAAACGAATCATTCAGCATCTCGCGCATCTGGCTGGTGTTCTCGCGCGCCGTGCGAAACATGGCTGCTGCTTCTTCCGGCGTCCCACCCCCCTTTATCACGCTGTCACGAAACCGCATGTAGAGAGGTGTAAAGGCAGCAGGATCGCCTGTCTTCTCCGCGTCCTCCAGTCCTTTAAGCATCCCATTAGCCTGCTCAAAATACTGCTTGTTCTGTTCGCGGCCCTCTTTATTCGCAGCAATAGCCGCTGTTCGCACATGAAGCGCGTTCGTCTGCTTTGCAGACTGTGCTTGTGCAATCTCGCGTTCGCGTGCCACGCCGGTCTTCTGCATGTCAAGGATAGAGAGCGGCTTGCCCTGCATCCCTTCGCCAGCAGACAGAATGGCGTACCCCGCTGCTGTGATGGGGTTCATCCTGCCACCTGTCGCCGTGTTGAGCGGGTCGCGGTAGCTACCATTCAAGCCCATATCTTCTGGAGCGGGGCCTGGGTCAAAGCTATCCGCAATTACGCTTCCGACACGCTTGACGCCACCTGCTAACGCTTCAAGACGTGACTTTACCATATTACCAACTTCTGGTGTAAATGGCATCTCTCCGGCATCAACCGCTTCATGGTAACGTTGAAGCCCGCTCACCAATTTCATAGGATCGGTTTGCTTTGCAAGTGCCTCTTCGAGAGAAATAGGAGACTTCCTCTTGTCTACAAGTTCTGCGTCTAAATTAAGTCCTGCCATTACCGCTCCTTACGCCCAGAAAAGGTCTGAGATACCAAGTGTAGCCAAAGACGTGAGAACCTTTGCGGGGTCTTCCCCGGCGGCGAGACGATCTATTGACTTATACGCCTTATAGCCCGCCATCAAGACGTTTACAAAGGGTACTGCCTCTGCCGCGAGCTGCGCCGTTGACTCTGACGCGGCCTCTGTCGCTACTTCTGTACCAACTTCTGCCGCAGCTTCTGTTCCAACCTCCGACGCTAAATCGCCTGTCATTTGCGCCGTCAACCCGCCAATATCGTCTGTTACTGTGGCGGCTGCGTTTGTGGCGGCATCTGCACCAAGATCAAGTCCATTTACCGCTGTTGCGCTCGGCGTAGCTAGGGCCGATGCTGCCGCGGGGTCCGCCTCTTCCACCAAGCCAAGCCCGCTTGTCGCAGTTGTTTGCGGTTCTGGCATCTGAGCATTGATAGCCTGTGAACCAACTGCGCCTTGGTCTGAGTAAGTAGATAGTAAATCCACGCCAACAGGTGTAGATGCCGGTCCTGTATAAGAAGGTGCGGTTAAATCTATTGGACCGCGCGGCCCCGCGCCCGCACCAAAGCCTTCCCGCCCTAAGTCGAGACCGCGCGCAGGCGTATCCTGTCCAAGTTGGGTATGCGGACCGTCCCCACTTGCAGGACCAAACTGTTCTGGCTGTAGTGATGGGTCAGCTTCTAGCCCCATCTTGTTAATGGCTTGGCTATTTGTATCTAAAAGCCCGGTCTTTTCTCCAAGCCACTCTCCGCCAAACTTCAACCCGCTAACTGCGCCGGGAATAAGCGCGGCTGTACTTGCCATACCGAGCAAGGAGTTACTGCCCGGCCCGCCTTCATTTGGCGGATTCGTTGTCGTGCGTATACTATCACGGCGGTTCCCATAGTTTGGCTGTTGGAGCGTATTCGTATTTGTGCGTAGCGTCTGGCCAGGCGGTGTTCGTTGTATTCCGCCTAAGCTAAACGTTGGGAACACACCATCGCCATCTTTTGCATAAAGCGGAGATGAACCACGACTTGTTAAACGCGGTTGCCCACCAAAAATAAACGGGTTGCGGCCTTGTTTACGCGGTTGCGTGAATGCCATGCTTACCCTCTCGCTGCGCTAATACCAAGCCCCAGTCCCACCAACCCACCACCTACACCACTCGCTACCTGCCCGAAGCCTAGCTGACTGCTTGTACCAGAACTGCCCGCCTGTGAAATACCCTGGAAGCGTTGGCTTGCCAACGCGTTAGCTAAGTTGAAACTAAGCGGAGCACTAGTAGAGAGCGAGAGGCGGTTGTTAAACGCCTGCTGCCGCAGACCTTCCTGAAACTGCCGCACGCCTTCCTCGAAGTTTTTCTGCGAACTAGCGAGGTCGAGGCTACTGGTGGCCTTGGCCGCTTGTAGGCCCAACTCCAAACGCCCCTTCTCACGGATCATTTCGTTTCCGATAGGAGAGTCGCTTGTACGCAGCCCACGCTGCGCCGCAATTTCCTGCCCGTACTGCGTCAGTGATTCCTCACCAGACGTGTTGGCTTGGTTGTACAGTGTATCTAAGGCGCTCTGTTCCTCTGGTGTAAGGAAGGCTTGTCCTGTCAGCCGGGCCTGCAACTGTCGCTGAATCGTGTCGTTGAACGTCTTCTCGGTCGCTTGGTCCGTCTGGGCCTGTGTCAGAAGCTGCCGGTATTCTGGCGTGTCAAACTGTTCGAGACCCGCCAATGGCCCCGCATTTGTCGGATTGCTCAGATAAGCCAGCGCCGCTGTTGGACTCAGGCGGGCCGTCTCTTGCAGGTTCTGTATCTCCTGCCGCTGGGCCGTCCGTAAGTTGATCGCATCGAGGGCCTTCTCATCCGCCGTCTTTTCCGGCACAACCGTTGTGACAGTTGATGTAGTGCTTCCGCCGCCGCCACCACCGCCCTTGCCGCCACCCATCGGAAGCACGAAGTCTTCCCCATTGTCATAGACAAGGATACGCGCGCCAGTCTCTGCGTTATAGAAGTGACACTCTCTTATTTCCATTTAGGCCCTCATCAACATCGTTTTGCCGCCGTCGAACCATTTAACTGCGCCCGCGTGTCGTTCCATAATACGCGCCCAGGAGTCTAAGCCTGGTTGAATATTGGTCGCTACAAACTGCGCCCCCATGAGACGACAGTTCTTCTTGCCCTGCAAGCTAAGGTTGCGCGCAACAATAGCCTTGTCACGGTGCGACAGGTGTGGCATGATACTCAAGAACTCAAGAAAAGCGAATGGGACACTAGGTACGACTTGCACACAGCCAACGATTCCGCCATTCAGCTCTGCGACGAGCCAATAGGGATAGGGGTCAAAGGTCCAGTCAAGACCCTCAATCTCCCACTTGCCGGACGCGCGGCAGAGGGAGTGTAGGATTGGCCCCTCCCCTGCTACGGCGAACCGAATGGTTACAACTCTAGACACCCTTCACCTTCTCATACGATCTCAAATATACAATCGCTGCTTCTAAACTTTGTATATTATCGTTGAATACGCCGATACCAATGTTACATGCTTTACATAACAGGCCGCGAATTTGTCCTGTTATATGGCAGTGATCGACAGCAAGACGATGACCCAGATAACTTTCCGTCACACCACAAATTAAACACTTACCAGCTTGCGTCGCATACATGCGCTCGTATATTTCTAATGACAAACCAAACCGCTGCTTCAATTTAGTATTTGCAGTTGATAACTTACCTTGTACTGTCTTATGCCACTTTCCTTTACGTATACGCGTGCAAGACTTACATTCTTTCTGGTAATATAGCTTATTGCTACGGTAAAAGTTAGTAACGTCTTGCACTACCTTACAAGCATAACAGCGTTTTGTCATTTAGCTGCGACGCCATTAAGTTTCTCATACGTTCTAAGGCTGCCTAAACCTAACATACCAACTAGAATTGTCATTAGAGGCCCGGTATCAAGAACAGGAAAAATTACAGGATGGCCAACAAGCATCGTCAGCCACGTGAGAAGCGGCGCAATAAGAAACTGGAACGTAAGCGCAGCTCCGCCCGTCCAGCCGCAGAAAGGTCTCCAGCCTGCTACGAAGAGGCTGCTACTCATAGCCTCTGTCTTATTCACTTCAAGCTGGCTTTGCGCCAGCTCCATAACCTTAAGCTGGAGTTCGTGCTCACGTTTGGCCACGGCTTCCAGCAGCGCCGCTTGTTCAGCTGGTGACATGTGGAACTGCGAAATGAGTTCCTTCACACCACCGAGAATACTCCCACCAAACGCCGACATGATCTTCTCAAACATGCTACTTCCTCCAGGCGGTGTCTCGCCAGCGTTTCCTCCAGGCTTCAACGGTCTTCGTTTCGTAGATGCGGATGCAGGACCAGATCAGTGCTGCCAGCGCAGAGAGAGCAGGCAGCCAGCCAGCAAACGTCGCAACTATTGTACCAATAGAAAGCGCGTCACCAACGTGTTTCAACTGCTCCTGTTCGTGTGGGCTAATCATTTCTGGTCCCACTCAAGGTGCACATGATCGCCCTCGATAACAACATCATAGTCTTGGCCCAGCGCCTCCTTTGTATTCTTCACAATCAATTGGACAACTGCCGGTGAAATATCACGTGTGCGCGTATCCGCCGCCTGCCCCGTGTAATGAAGCGAGCCTTCCATATGCTTGCCGTCTGTCAGCGCTGTTATGACGCACGTATAACCCGCCTTCGCATACTGTGCGTCGAGTACGACTAGGCCCAGCAGTAATTCAGGCTGGATACCCTTCGCGGTGACCCCCGGCTTGAGGCTTATCATAGCCCCAGAGCCTTCTCACACGCACGGAGGCGCTCCTCGAATGAGGGGAGACGCGGTGGCTGTGGAGTTCGTATAAGCTCTTTTGTCTGTGCGTCTAGCCGATACTCGGCATTACCGATCGACCCGTCTTTCCACGAGTGTCCGTCTAGTTCTGGGTGTGTCGTCTGTTCCCGCGTCGGCGGATAGTTCCAACTGCCTATATACTTACCTGTAGTTTTATCGAAGTAGGTACGCATAGCCATATTGTTCCTAATTTAGGTTATACGGTGTAACCGTAAGCTTCCAACTTGTCAACGCCGCCGCTCCCGACACGCACGTCGTCTTATTAAGAAAAGCAATACTCGCTCCTATCTCTAAGTAAGTATTGGTTGCGTCCGTAGCCGATGGTCAACTTGCCCAATCCATCCCATCAATTTAGCTTATAAGGCACGGCCTTAATCTTCCAGTTGGCTAACGTAATAAAAGTTGCGCCCGCCGGTGTTGTTTTATTCACAATAAAGGGATTGTTCGTAAACGCGCCTGTGACAATGACAACATTCGTCGCGTCCCATTGTGTCACCCAGCCCGATGTCCCGCCGTCGCCAGCAGAGTCAACAGTTATACGACTCCCATCTACACGATCACCGGCCACATAGCCCTTCTCTGCTGTCACACACTCAAGCCACACCTGCACAATCGCAGGGACAGCGCCTAACCCATGCGCCTGTGTGTAGACTGCATTCGCAGTAAAGCTAATGCCTGTATCCAGTGTTGTCCCCGCCGTCAGGGTGCCCGCTGACGCAGCTGGCGCCGCCCAATTCCCCTGCCCATTCATAAAGTTAGTGGCACTATTGTCCAGCTTCTTGAGGAAGCCATGATTCGACGTACTCGAATTGTTCGTGGTAATGTCAGTAAACGTCAACGTCGCGTCGGAGTCTGCGGCTGGTGCTACAAGCGCGGCTCCCGTTCTCCGCTGGTAAACAAGACAGCGCGCCGTCGTTGTCGTGATTGCCTGCCAGATGGACGTATCACCCGCCGCAGCGACAATGTTCGCGCTGGATGGCAGGATAAGGTTCGTTGCGTGGTACGTCAGTGTTGGCGTACTGTCAAACTCCAGTGAGAAGATCATCCCCGCAACCATACCGGAGAAGCTTGTCACTGGCCCTGTTGCACCTGTCACGTTGAACGAGTTGCCATCAGTACCGATAGGCAATGTGGCCGCAGATACGATGTCAGCGCCCTTGGCCCAGTATGTTGAGCCAGCTGTCATGGTCAGCAGCTTACCACTGTTCAGCGTCACGTTGCCAACGCCGGTCAGATTGTTCCCACCACACGCGAGCGCGCCTGTGAGCGGGGAAATAAGCGATAACGCGTTGTTCAAGAGATTATTGAACTCAGCATTCAAGTCGTTGGCGTAGAGGACTTCTGCGGCCCACGATTTGACTCTAGAGAGTGCGATACCTCTACCTCCTTACGAATTTTCTAACGACTCACCCGTCGGCGTGATCTTCGCACCGAGGTTGTGAACTTCCAAATCAGACCCGATAATATTATCCGCGAAGCGCCATGTAAAACTACGCCCGTCTCCGCCAGTTTCACCGAGTGTCGTGAAGCGCGGGACGAATACGTTCGAGCCAAGCGATGCCGAATCAAGAACCATAACATCAAGGAGCGCGGAAGAGCCGCCTTGCGTGATCGTCGTCGAGGTCTGTTCTGTATTATTGTCCGCTTGCCAAGCGAGTGTCACGGCATTTGCGTTATACGGTTTGATGCCAAGCGCCGCTGCTTCGAGGGTCTTCGTAATAAGCTCATTGCCATATGTCAGCGCCGGGAGCTTCACGTCCATTGAGATAGATGCGGCCTTATGTGTGCGTGTGGACGCGTGCATTGCGTACACGGTCCCATCGTAGCCGCCGCCGTGCATTATGTTGACGCCGCTTGCATTCCGCATCATGGCAAGCGCGCCGAAACTGAAGGCCGTCCACTTGGACCAGCGCGGCGGCTGGATGCCGTTCCGGTAGTCCATGCACAGGATCGTGTTATTGTCCGTCACTCCCGCGCTTGGCAGTGTAAAGAGAACGTGTCCGCGTGTCGGGTCATTGACGGCTGTTGCGTACTTGAGCCGCGACAGATTTAGTTCTGTCCGCATATAAGTATCAATCGGCAGCGAGAGGTACGACTGTGTGAAGTCACCGTACTGCGCCGTCGCGTTCAAACTATGCACCGTACCTGACGACGACATGAAGCCGAGATCGTCACCGAACTTAAAGAGCGTATTGTGCCCGATGGCCGGGATGCCTTCGATAAACGGAACGCGCGCAAAGGCGTCGGCCCCGCTTGGAGACGAGCCGGTGATACGATGGATGCTGCCATGATAGGGGCCTTTAAAGACCCACAGGTTGTCCTTATGGCTGGCAAGCCCCACAATTCTATCACCGTCGTCGGGGTCTATGTCAATGCTGCCAGAACCCGCACCCGTCCAGTCTTCCGGGTCGTTGTCTACACAGTAGTAAAGGCGGCTCGGTAGAGACGGCCTGCCTGCCGCGAAGACCTTGTTCTTGTGCTTACAAGAGAAGGCAAACGGCGGCGGGCTACCTGCTAAATTTGCTTCCGTCGTCTGGTTGTACGACTGCGGCACTTCACCCACCGTGTCTGTGGAGAAGATACAGATGTCGTCGAAGACACTGAAGCACGGGACACCCGTTGCACTCAAGCCCGACTTAATCGCAGTAAACCCGCCTGCCCCGTCGTCAGCGTACAGGACACCGTTCGAGAAGGCCAGCCGCTTCTGCGTGCTGACGGCGGTTGTGCCCATGCGCCAATAGTCAAAGAGGCCCGTGATGTTGTCGCTGGCACCAGTAGGCGTTGCGTTGAATGCTGTCGTCCCGCCTACTTTGTGCGGCCCGCCGTCTAGCTCAAAGAAGCAGTTCTGCGCCGTTTGCAGGAATGGGACCACAAGCTTGCCTTGAGCGTCAGGCGCCCCGTAGAAGGAGGGGCCGAAGTCTGTAGCCCACCCCCCGCCGAAGGTATGTGTGACCCAGATGCTCTTAGTAAGCGCCATTATTACTCCATTCTATCAAACCGCTCGCCCGTATCAAATCTGCTTCCGTGTATAGCACCGCGCCGATAGGGATGGTGTGCCCGCCCAGAATACAGCCCGACTTGAGGCATGAACTTGGCCCGTGGCGCTGTTCCAATATCGAAGTCACTAGCGATACGTAGCATGATGTCCACGTACTCACTCTTCATGGCCTGTGCACGCGCATCATTCTTCTTGTCCCTGTACCAGTGGTACATGGCGCCGAAGACAATGGCGTGCCGGTAGCGCAGGGGCATCAGCGGCTCGTCCGTGTCAGCGGAGAGGGCCGTGGCCTCTACGCCAGCAGACGACGTGGCCACATAGGACGTAATATATTCATACGGGATGATGTAGGTCGCCGCTGGATACGGGTAGAACTGCACGTACTTGAGCGCCGTCGCACTCCCACTTACGCCGTCGTCCAGAAGTGTGGCAACTGTCGGGCGCCCTGATGTCGTAGGCCGAGGAAAACGTCGGTTAAACTCAGTACGATTTATCAAGGGCACTTCGGCGACAGTGGAGAACATCTTGAAATCCACGGGCCGCAGGAAGTCAGCAGCGAGCGCGTACTCATCTTCATAGTAGATGTAGGTATCGGCTGACGCAGCTTCTGATGCAACGTAGGACCCACGCAGCGTGATCGCCGTATCACTTCCAACGGCACTGATACGATAGATGTCACTGCCACCTGCGACGAGAATCTTGCCTGTCGTGCGCGCATTGTTCTGGCTGTAGCTGTTCGCTGTGTTCCAGAGTGTGCTGGCGCCAGTGAGCGCCGTGCCGCCGATGGACAGGGAACACGTCCCTGTCGTATACGGTGCGTGCGTCCGTAGCTCGGCACGCCGGATGGTCCATGGCAGCCGGTACTCAAAGCCAAGGTGCATGTCCTGGAGCGCGATATTGACGTAGCGTTTGGCCTGTACCACACTGGCTGCGAGGGCCGTGTCTACGCGCGCGCGATTCAAGACATCGGAGTAGATGTCCTGAAAATTAGTTACTTGTGTGGTGCTACTCACTTGGTTTTCTCCAGATACTGTACCGCATTCATTAAATAAGTAACTGAATCTTCCAGAGCGCCAATTCCTATATTACAATTATTGCAGAGCAATCCTCTGACTTTACCTGTTTCGTGATTATGGTCTACCGCAAAATAAGCTGACCGCGTTCTTTTCGTAGACGCACTGTTACAGATGGCACAGCGGCCTCCTTGTCTTAACAACAAGGCGGTATATTCTTCTATAGTTAAACCATACTTGTACTTAAGTTGAGCTTTTCGATCTTGTGCCGGAGTTGATTTATACTGGTTTTTATACGCGAGAAAGCACAGCTTACAGGCCCACCCTTGACGCGGGTCCCTTCCGCGATATGCCTTAACGCTGTAAAATTCAGCAAGCGGCTTATCTACGCCACACAACCCGCAAACCTTTGTGGTACTCACTTATGAAATCCTCCGAGAACAAGAAGAAAGATAAATGCCCACTTCACGGCGTCGCTGGTGCCTGTACAGGAGGTGCAGGCAGCAATGCTTCTACCTTTTCCTTCATGGCCGCCAACTCCATCTTGAGTTGCGTCAGTTCAACCTGCTGCTGTCCAATAATGACGAGTTCGATAGGAACGTTCATAATGCTTCCTTATTTGGCAGGTAATGTGGCGAGGAGTGCCGACTTTTCAGTGGCCGTCATACCAGCCAAGCGTTTATTGATTTCTGTATCGGTACATCGGCCAACATCCCGCGCACAGGCGTCAATGAACTCGATCACTTTTGCATCAATCAGCTCCATGTAGGTCACCGTCTTCATGGCGGCTTGCTTGGCCTCCATTACGGCCTGTTGGTCACGGGTCAGTATATAAGTATAGGTCATTGTGGTGTCTTCCTTATTTCCAGGCTGGAACATAGACGGCGGACCCGTCATTGCTGGTAAACTTCATCCAAGTATAGGGCGCAGTCAGCGTAGAGGCCGGGCAGTTCGTACCCAGCAGCGGCGTTCCCGCCCCGGTCGAATCATTCTTGAACAACTTGATTGTGCCGTCCGCCATAATGCCAACGCTATCCGACGAGGCATTTGTCGCCGTGTTGGTCCCAAAGAAGATGTCCTTGGCAAACCCATTGGCGGCATCAGTGACGGTCCCACTGGAGTCAAGACGGATATACCCACCTAACTGATACGTGTTTGTCGCCCCCACATATCCGTAGCCGTTGATCGTGGCGAGGTCATCGCCGGTCGTAATGACGGTCGGGGATGCCACCGTGCCGCGAGACTTGCGACAGGTGATGGCATAACCCGTCGCGTCCGCCGAGCCTTTTGCGGCACGCAACAGCCCAGGATGTAATCTGATATTCTCCACGTTCAACACGGAAAACCCCAGCACACCTGTTTCAAAATATAGTCCAGAGTCAGCAAAAAACTGATCGGCGATGGCCGGTGTTGTCGCATTCCCTTGCACGGTATAAATGCCGGTGTTAGCAATAGCAAGTCTTGTCGCTCCATCAACCGACACCCCAACAATCGTCGATGACGCAAACATACCAGCCGTCGCGTTGTCCGTAAATGAATAGGTCGGCGCTACTGCTGACCCTAATGCACCCAGTATCCGTCCAGAAAACGTCTGATTCCCTGCAAACGTCTGTCCCGCATCCGTTCTGGCTATGGTGGCGGCAGCGTCAGGGAAGGTATAGACCCGTACCGCTGATGGCCCCGCCGCAGTAAAGTAGGCAATCCCCGTGCCGCCGTTCGCCGCGGGGAGAATGCCGGAGACATCGGTAGTGAGAACAATCGGTAGTGTCACACCACTGACGGTCACAGTCGCGGTCGCCCCACTAATTGCGGCAGCCACCCCAGACCCAACAAAGTTGATAACCTTGACTTTGCCTTGGTCAGTTCCTTCGTCCTGTATACGAATCCCGGTTGAAAGGGGCATTACGTGAGCTCCGTGACAAGGGCCGCCCCATTGGCGCTGGCCCATACGCCATCAATTCGTCCAGTGTAACGGACGTAGGCTTCGTAGAAGTCCTCTGGTGCCATCTCAATCGTGAAGTCCGTTGCAGACGCCGTAGTCCCAAACTTCACGTAGAGGGTGGATGTCGAGTTGTTATAGATAGACAGACCGAGGCGACTTGTGTTCGCGGCTTTCAGCGTGACACTTGTTGCTGACGAAGCTACACTGGTCACGACGGCCGTACTGGCAGCGGCAGGTAGAACCGTCCCGTCGATCCCAACCGCGCCGTAGACTTCACGCGCACCTTGGTTAGTAGAAGTAGTCGTTGCCATTATTCACCCGCTGCTTTGCGAATCGCCTCAAGTTTATCTTCGTATGTTTTCTTTAGCTTATTCAGGCCAACTTGCTTCTCTTCCAGTTTGCCCCGTTCGGCCAAAGTAGCTGCTTTTGCTTCCATAGCTTCTACCTGCTTCACGCGCCAATCTGCTACTGCACGTTCGTGCTCTTTAAGCGCGGCCTGCTTCTCATGAAGTTCTACCTTCTGTGCCTCAAGTTCTTTTTCAGCATCTATTCTAAACTGCGCCGCACTATCGCGCGCGGCAGATAACATTGCGGATGCAGACTCTTTCGCACGCAAAAGCACGGCCTCACCTTCCTGCCGATCAGCGACCGCGCGCATGTGCAAGCTGTCTATCTCTTCTGCCTTGCCGACCTTCTCGACGAGCTTGTTAATCTCGTCACGCAGCAGTAACATCTCGTCCATCTGCTTTGCGTACCGTTCCGTATTTGCCAAGAACGCAACAAGCGTATAGAAATCCTCGACGCCGGGAACCGGCGGCATCTGATATACGTGAGCCATTTATTGATTTCCTCTCTCAGGCT
>ERZ1292632.2226-Hain-H43-01um-R2-2226-length-16675-cov-29_pt2 | contig 14208 bp, 20 predicted proteins | sample MGYA00564407_ERZ1292632 | MGnify/ENA primary metagenome ERZ1292632 (study PRJEB36523, sample SAMEA6512637) | groundwater metagenome | collected 2019-01-08 | study: AquaDiva: Metagenomics assemblies of 32 groundwater samples
GCGGCATTTCGGCAATCCTCCGTGCAAGCCCCCGGCAGCCAAACAAGGCCAAAGTCTCCGGTGGTCGGCCAGCTCTGGAAAGGCTGGACGGGGTGTCCATCCGCAAAGATAACTCGCAGATTGGGATAGAACCGCCGTAGGGCCCACACGCTGGCGTTAGTGAAGTCAGCGTTGCCGTAAGTGGTCATCACCACCGTTACGTCACACCACGTCGGTTCGTTCATAGTAGCGCTCTCCAGTGTAGAAGTAAATGCGGATCAAGGGTAGGCACAAGGTGACTTGGTAGATTCGGCCCTTCCACCATTCGCCCGCTGGGGCATCGTCAGGGATGTCATCGTCCGACTTCATGATGTGAAGTCGGTCAATTACCAGTCCAATTGACCATTGCCCCCAACTAAACCAAGTATGAAGCTTCACTAGTGGTCACCCCCACCGAGATTCATGGTTCGCTCGTATTCAACCCAGCCTTGCCACGCTTCCTGTGCATGGGATTTGGCAGTTGCGACCGAATTGCCTCGTGCTAGAATGAACAACGGCCGATCTGCTAATGAGGGGCCTCCGGGAGCACCGGTGACGATTGCCTCTAGAACGTGGGGATGTTCACGTAGAGTGTCAAGTAAATCTGGAGGAATCCTTGAGAGTTTTACGGGTGGGGCATAGCATCCCACGTACACTCTCGTGGTGTAAGTGAGCACTTTCGGGTGGAAGGGTTTACCAAGGGCGAAGTCTGCCAAAGTGATACTTAAGTTGCGTCCTGTAGCGTAGAGTGCTCCCAAGGTGTGGTCGAATGAGCCACTCCAGCGCGTGGTACATTCGAGGATCGTCCAGCCGTAGCGCTCGTCGTTGATGATGTCCATTTTGAAGGGGCCTTCTTTGACGCCAAGGGCGGCCGTGGCTGTGTGAGCGAGAGCTGCAATCTCGCCGTTGATCGGGAAGGGATTTACCCAGCCGGTCTCTAGGCCGAAGGTGTCACTCTCGAAAGAGCGATATGCGCCGTTTACGTAGTAGACGTGCCCGTTCTCCACAAACCAGTCGGTGGAGGCTTCCTCGTGAGGATGGAGGTATTCCTCGATGAGGACGATGTCTGAGAATCGGTTTGCCGCGCGAGCCCTTTCAATTGCTTCTCCAAGCTCGCTGGAATCGGGATCTTGGCATAAAGTAATCCCATGAGAGGCATTGGAGTCAACAGGCTTTACCACGCAGGGAAAACCTTTTGTTTGTGGGTGAGGCCCCGCGACAAACCATGGATGAGGGTATCGCGTGGCTTCACGCATGAGGTGTTTGGTGCGGGTGCGGTGGGCGACCTCCCATGAGATCCCAGGTAAGTGGTAGTACTCGGCGATGGCCGCTACGGCCTCAGTGGCGTCGGTCCCCGCGGTCATCACGGCCTTTGGGGAGGTCTCGCGTAGACTCTCGGTGTACCGACAGGCAAGTAGTTGCTGTGAAGAGTCGTAGGTGTCGGCCTTTATGACGTGGCCGAGGTGTGCGCAGTGGCAGCCGAAGTCACGGTCACCGATTACTACATCGTAGCCACGGCGGCAAAACTCTCGTATGAGGGGTTCTTGGATGCGACCACCACCAACTACCCAAACCCAGTTTACCATGCCGGGATTATACACGATCGGAGAGTGGCGGACATAGTTATGTCGTCGTATCTAAGGGGCGTCTTGACCAGATCGTGTAGATATGCTACATAGTGGACAAAATGAAGGATGAGCGTGTTATAGAGATTCCCTCGGAAATGGACTTTTCGGGTGATCCCGAAGTTCTCATCCGGGATCGAATCACCCCCAAGGCCCTTCAGAGGCTCTATGAAAACCTCGATAGCGATAGCCCGAACGTAGTGGATCGTGCCATTTCAAAGGCCATCGAGATAGATAAGCGACTTGCCCGTAAGGATGCGCTTCCCGTTGGGAATACCCTTAACGTGCTGACTTTTAGCCCAGAACACCTTAAGGCCGTCGGTGAGGGATTACGAGCGATGTTTGGAGGTGACGATGCACGGCTGGTGTCGGACGGATCTGCCAAGGCCCACAAACCGCGTCTACACAGCTCGGGGGTGGCGTGACACACTACCTGACGAAGCAGGGGTTCTTGCTCACGAGTCATCCGCAAGCTCCGCTGTATGTGAGGGAGAACCCCGAGACACTCTTCGGCCAGGTGGTAACGGAAGCCGCCAATCCAACCGAGGGTGTCCGTGAGTTGATGCGGCAAACGGCCCTGGTGTCGTTGTGGTTCTTTGAGAAGTACGTCGCGGGGTACAACGGGCCATTCAACCTCATCAACACCGACCTTCACTTGGACATGACAAACTTTAGACAGCGATGTTTAGAGCCGGGTATCAAGGGAGCGGTGTTTGCCCCAAGGTTCGTTTACAAGACCACTACGTGTACGACGGGCGCTGATCCGTGGGAGGTCATCCGCGACCCCGAGATTTGTATTGGGCTTTACCACGGGGTTGAAGAAGAGGCGATGGATTTTCTCGCGGTGATGCAGAGGATATTCGACTCGAACGAGTTCTTTGCGTGGCTGTTCCCGGAGTTTCATGTAGAGAATGCCCGCACGCAGCCTCGATGGAATGCTCATGAGCTTGTGGTGCCGTGTCGTACACGCTTCTACAAGGAAGCCAACATTGAAGTTGGAAGTGTTGGGGGATCGTCCCAGGGGCGGCATTACGACGTGTGGGATCTCGACGATATCATCGGAGAGACCGACCTTGATGCCAACCGTGGTAGCGCGATTGACATGGAACGCAAACGAGGGTGGTTTCGAGCAAATCAGAAAGCCCTCCTACGCGATTGGAATACCTCACGGATCATCATAAAAGCCACCCGGTATGCCCCGGACGACGTCTATGAGGACATTATGATGGATGTCGGGGCGGCATACGGCTACTGGAACGAAATCGACTACGCACCGAAGCCTGACGGCCGATGGACTGTGTACTACCGACAAGGCATCGAGGATGGGAAGTCGATATTTCCGGAGCGAATGCCCCTTGATAAGATACTCCAGCAGCAGAAAGACGACTGGTGGTCTTACGCGACGTGGACCATGAACAATCCTAAGGTGAGTGGGATCGCTGAGTTCACCACACACACTGTAGGGAAGGTGACTCTCACGACGCACGACGACGCCTGGTATGTGGTGAAGATCAACGGGGATGAGATCGCGTTCGCGGATTGCGATGTGGTACAGACTGGAGATCCGGCTGGTAGTGAGAAACGCAAGGACGCGAGGACTTCACGAAGCGCCCAAAACGTCACACTCCAGGACTACAACGGCCACTTCTACGTGGTATCACTACATGTGGGATACGTGCCGATCACCACGTTCTTTGATTGGCTGTTTGACGATTGGGAGCGCTTCAAGAAGTACATCAGGATCACCATACCTGAGGCGCAGGGTGCGTTCAAGATCATTGATCCCCTCCTCAGGAAAGAACGCCGCCTTCGTGGCAAAGAAATGAACTACCTATGCAAGCCTAAAACGGGTGAAAAGGACGCCGTGATTCGGCTCGCAGTTCTACCTTTGCTGAAGGCCGGTAAGCTACATGTAGTTGAGGCGTTTCATGCGGCAGTCATGGAGGAGGTAAATGGGTTTCCGGGGTCCAACAAAAAGGACATCCTTGATACTATCGCGATTGCAGTAAACAACTCGGTGAGACCCGAGAACCCCGAGGAGGCGGCTGAGCGGTATGAAGCTCAAGAGCGATTCAGGCGGCGGCGAACAACTAATATCACGGGTTACTAAGCCGACTCACATCAAGATCGGCTCGGTTGACTACCCCATTAGGTGGGAAGCGGAGGTTAGCGACGATCATGGGAGGTCATTATACGGGCAGCTTCGCCACTCCCCTGAAGATGAGGTTGTCATGTCAAGTGCGACCTCCCTGGTACGGCAGCGTGAATCCCTCCTGCATGAGATTATCCACTCGATTGATAATCGACTTGATTTAGCACTGAAGGAGAAAGTCGTTGGGCAGTTATCGGTGGGATTGTTCGAGACGATGCTCGATAATATGAAACTCATGAAGTGGATATTGGGGCTTTGATGACAAAGCGAGTGGTAGTTGTAAGTGACCTCCAGGCGGGTAGGAGTTACATCCGGTGAGTACTCGAAGAATTGTCGTCGTTTCTGATTTTCACTGTGGGCACCGAGCGGGGCTTACGCCTCCAGATTGGCAGTATGCGCGTACTGTCGATGACTACGACCGGCAGCGGTTCGGTCACGAGCAACGTCTCATGTGGGACTGGTACGCGGAGCAGGCAAAAGCCCTCGCGCCTGTGAGTGTGTTGATTGTCAACGGTGACGCAATCGACGGCAAGGGAGGGAAGAGCGGCGGTAGTGAACAGCTTGAGTCGGACCGTACGAAGCAGGTGGAGATGGCAGCCGAGTGCGTTGAGGTGTGGGATGCAAAGACCATCGTGATGACTTACGGCACTATGTACCACACTGGCCATGAAGAGGACTTCGAGGCGGTCCTTGCTGGGGCTGTAAACGCAAAAAAGATTGGCTCTCACGAGTGGGTGAGCGTCAATGGGTGCGTGTTCGACTGCAAGCACAAGGTTGGACGGTCGGTGATACCGCATGGGCGGCATACGGCACCGGCTCGTGAGGCACTTTGGAACGCGCTTTGGGCCGAGGTTGGAGTTGAACCACGAGGGCGCGTCTTTATCCGGTCGCATGTGCATTATTTCACGTTTGCCGGCGACGAAACCCAGCTCGTAATCACGACCCCCGCGTTGCAGGGCTTCGGGAGTAAGTATGGAAGTCGGGAGTCGTCAGGAAAGGTTCACGTAGGGCTAATTCATTTCGATGTTGACTCAAATGGAGGGTATGTATGGCAGCCGCATCTGTTAGACTTGCGGGGGCTCGCTCCCCAGACCATAAAGCTGTGAAGTTAGAGAGTTTTGATAATGTAACACTTGCACATCAGCGATTGAACCTCGGTGTCTCCGAGGGCACTATCGAAGCAAGGCTGGTGCTGCCAAAACAGACGCATGTGCTTTGCATGGTGCTCGCGCATGCGAATGACGTGAACTTGAGCCAGGCTATCGTGAGGCTCCTGAATGAGGCTTTACGAAATCACATGGATGAGATTCGCAAATCGGTGGGGTTGTAAACATGAGTGACTTGAATGTGATTCGCAGCGACGAGGACCGCAAGGACATCGTGCGTGATCTGATTGCCGAATATCAACTTGCCGAGGAGGAACGCCAAACCTTCCTTATGCGAGTCGATAAGTGGAGGCGGCAACGTGAGGCGCGCCCCGAAAGCGATACCAAGGACTATCCTTTCAAAGACGCCAGTAACGTGAGTGTGCCGGTGACGGGCTCCAGCGTGAATACGATATTTGCCTCAATGAAGGCCTCGATGTCGAAGAAGCGTCCCCTGATCGACGTGATCGCCGTGGATCAGTACCACGATGGACGAGCGGCTGGTGTCCTACAGGCGTTCCTTGACCGGCTGTTTGAGAGCCGAAATTACATCAACGTGAGGCCTGCGAACAACATCATCCTTTATGAAAACATTTCGCTTGGGACACAGTTTGTGAAGGTGCCGTGGGAAACCGAAAAGTGGAACTTCAAGCGCCGTGATCGCTCCACGGGAGCCCTCGTGGCGGTGAGTCGCACCGTGCGAGATACCCCGGCGGTCATCCCAATGCGGCTTGAAGACTACCTCACACGGATGCACTTCGTGAATCCGCAGACGGCCCCGTGGTATGCGACAATCACCCACCTGTTTGAGCATGAGCTAAAGCAGCGCTCAGCGTTGGGCATCTACAATCAGGACGCGGTAGATCGGGTGATTAAGGCTCCGCGAACACAGCTCACAGTCACGGAGAACCTTGAAGCCGTCCGACATGGACTCTCAACAAGTGGTGTTAAGGTTTACGACATCCACGAGACACACTACTTCTACGACGTGGACGACGACGGCTTCGCTGAGGACATCATGCTATGGGTGCATCCGCAGACCGCCGAAGTCCTACGAGAGGACTTCAACGATCTCGGCAAGCGCGACATCGTCCGGATGACCTACATGGAAATGCCGTATGCGCTCTACGGCATGGGCATCGGGTGGATGTCGGAGCACATGCAAGACGAAGTCGATACGCTGCACAACGCCGCAATCGACTCGACTCACTTCTCGATATTACCTATGCTCGTGGCGAGACGCGGCTCGGGCATCGGCCCCAAGGAAGAGTTCTTTCCTGGGAAGGTACTCATCGTTGACGACGTGAAGGACGCGATCCCGATCAAGTTTGCCGACGTGAGTCAGGGTACCGTAAGTCGGGAATACCTCGCACGTGAGTATGTGCAGAGGTTTACGGGTTCTACGGATTACATGGCGGGGCAGGAGTCCAGCGCGATACGCACTCGGGCTACTGTGGGTGGGACGATGTTTCTCGCGCAGCAAGGGAATAAACTTTTCGAGGCGATCACCGAGAACACCAACAAGGCATTTGGGGAAATTGCCGAGCTGGTGCTTTATCAACTCGTGCGCAACCGAGACGTGGTCCGGACTACGATGATGAACCTGGTCCCCGAGGATGACCGCGTGGTTCTCGACCAAATCTTGGACATCGAGCCGGAGGACATTCCACAAAGGTTTGTGTTTAACCTCAAGACCACCGATCCCGAGCAGACCGAGAGCGCCAAGCGCGAGGGAATACTCACTTTGACATCGCTTTACATGCAGTTTGGGCAACAGATGTCCAATGTGTATAACATGGCGTTCAATCAGCAGCTTCCAGTGCCACCCCAGGTACGGGAGCTTATGGTGAAGTTCATCGTGGGCGGGACGAAGATGATCGACCGCATCTTGCAAGACTTCGGCTACGATGACACTCGACCCTTCATACCCGACGTGAGAACCCTGGAGCTTATGAACGAGTTTAAGGAAGCGCAGACTACAGCGCAATTGGAGGCGATGAAACATGCTTCAAGAGGACCTGAGCGCGTCGGACGCGCAAATGTTGGCGAGCTTGTGGAACGACCCTCTGGAACGGGAGGTCCTCCGCAAGGTATGGGCGAATCAGGGGAGCCGATGGCTGGCGAACCTGCGGACTTCGAATGACTTTCACGAGGTCTTGCGGGCGCAAGGAGCCACTCAGGCCCTTGAGGGGCTTTGGGCCAAGATCGACGCAATCGTGGAAGGTGTAAACGAGGAGGAACGTGCTTATGGCAAAGCGACGTGACGATGAGGTAGTGGCAGCAACCTACGAGGCTGCGGCTACCCCGGATGATAGCAACGACGACGCGACGATGTTCGGTAGGGATGCCGTCCATGACGGCACTCTTGATGTGCGGGTAGAGGGTCGAGGAGCACCCGTAGAGAACCCCAAGCCCACCTACGAGGAACTTGTGGCTAAGATTGAAACCGAGACCAAGGCTCGGCAGGAGGCGGAAGCTCGCGCAAACCCGGTGGCTGCCATGCAGCCGATTCTGGAACGCCTGAGCGCCCCGGCTCCGGCTCCTAGCGTTCCCATACAGCAGCAGCCGAGTGAGAGCGACGAGGCGTTCTCGGAGCGTCTGAAAAAGGACTTCTTCGAGTCCCCCCGGTCACACCTTGACGAGTGGGGCCGACGGACTATCGCACCGGTCGTAGGGCAAGTATCGAGTGCAATCCAGGCACTTGCTCGTGAAATGATGGAACTACACCCCGAACATGGGGCGGCGTTCCGCAAGTATGCTTCTGAGGTTGACGCGGTGGTTGCAGGTCGCCCAGACCGCTACATGAACCCACGAGTCTACCGTGAGGTATTTGAGCAAGTGCAAGCCCGACATATCAACGAGATTGTCGCCGAGCGGGTAAAGGCCGAGCTTGAGAAGGTTGGGAGTGAACCCCCAGGGCGGACGTTTACGGAACGACCTGGTGGCACTCCATCTACGGCGCGCCGGCCGCAAGTAGTGTCACTCACCCGAGCCGAGGCTAAAGAGGCGATGGCCCTAGGACTTGACCACGAGACGTATTACCGGCAGAAGCATAACAAATGGTAGGGAGGAGATATGGCAAAGGATGATTTTGACATTGTGGCCGAAACGAAGATTTCACCCAAAGTGGAGGTTGCAGCGAAAGTTGAAAAGCCCTCCAAAAGTGATGTTTTGGTGACCCTTGACATGGCTTTCGCTGAGGTGCTAAAGTACGACAGTGAAGGGCGGATGGTGAGGTTTGCCTGTGAGCCGGGGAAGTTTTTGCGGCTCACCGACGAGCAGATAGACCGACTTGCGGAATTCACGCGAGGGGCCTATCTGGACGCGGCGCGAACCCACACTAGGGCGCTTGAGGAGGCGGCCCATCCGAGCTTCATCAAGGAGCCGATCTCGCAGGGTGGAACGGCAACTGCACGGCTTGAGGTGCGAAACAAAGAGCCGGGGATGTTCTACTCATGGAGACGGCCCGACGAGTACCGACAGGTCACCGCGTACGAGGGCTACCAGGTGGTGAACGACGATGAGCTTGACACGTTCACCCGGAGTGCTTCGACGGTGAGGACGGTCGGTGCGCACGGGGATCCTGAACTGATCCTCGTTAAGATCCCGGAGGCGACGAAACTCGAACGCCTCAAAGCTGATGAGGCCGCGAGTCAACAGCGCAACAAGGCCGCGCAGGCGGCGGGTGCGGCTGAGCTACGGCAGGCCGGTGGTCAGGTTTATGACCCCGACGAGAACCCGCAAGTAGATGCGAAGCGGGACTGGCGGGATCGGATGCCTGGCGACAACGAGGGTCGTTGACCCTCGCGTAACGCTAATATTGGTGAGGACAAATGCCGAATACTGATGCTGCCTATGGCTTCCGGCCGGACATGATCCTTTACGGAGGCTCAGGCGCGATCCCTGTCTGGGAAGGGCAAATCAAGTCAAATCATGTGTTCACGCTCGGCGACGCGGTGTACGCGAGCGCGGGGTACTTGAGGAACGCCGCGACCGGCGACAAGGCCGTCGTTGGGGTGTGCGCGGCAAACAAGGCCGAGAGTGCGAGCGGTATCGTCGGAACGCGAGTTTCTAACACAGTGGCTACACGGCCGAAACTTCTGTTCTATCCTGCGATTGACGGCATTGTGTTCGCGGGGCAGTGCAGTGGTACCCCGACTCAGGCCACGTTGTGGAAACTTGTCGACATCGAGGGAGCCGCCGCGAACTCTACCGGGCGCTCAAACCAGGAAGTCAACGAAGACGCGGTTACCAACAAGAACGTGTACCTGATCGGGTTCCGGGGGAATACGTCGATCGGGGTTAACAGCGAGGTGCTGTTCACCTGGGCGAAGTCGAAGTTCTCGGCTCGCGGCGCGATGGTCCTCTCAACGCAGTACATCGGGTACTAGGAGTAACGTAACATGCCTTCGAATACGAAGCAGTTCCCCAATCAAACAGACCGTGACATCGTGAAGAGGTTCTTTGACGACTTCAAGGATTACCCCGCTGAGGTGACCTCTATCGCGAAGTTCCAGTCTGAGGTTGGGAAGGGCAAGGGCGATCACTACACGGAAAGTGTACTTTCGGGCCTTGGGAGCTACAACCTGACCGCTGAAGGTCAGCCGGTCACCTACGATCAGCCGGTCGAGGGTGACAAGAAGACGGTGTACTTCCAGAAGTGGACCTTGGCGTTCCAAATCACCGAGGAAATGCTTGACGATTCCCTTGATGATAACTTCGATAGGATGCCGTCGAAACTCGCGAAGAACGGCAATTACAAAAAGGATTCCGCGTGGTTCGATCTGCTTAACAGTGGGTTTGCCACGCACACGGCGAACGATGGGCAGTACATCTTCCACGCGACCGCGCACACGACACTGAAATCCTTGAGCACTCAAGCGACGAGGCCCGCGACAGACGCGGCCTTGAGCGAGACCTCACTTCAGGCGGCCTTCGAGGCGTTCGACGCTCGCAAGGATGAGAGTGGAAACCCGATCACCATGACGCCGAAGTGGCTCGTGGTACCGACAGCGCTGCGCTGGACCGCGCAGAAGCTCTACAAGGGGACGCTGAAGGTCGGCTCGGCCGATAACGACATCAACACTGTGAATCCGGGGAACATGCCGGAGCAGTGGACGCCGTTTGTCAGCCGATGGGCGACCGCGTCCGCTGCGTGGTTCTTGCTTGCGGCCGAGCACGATGGCCGGTTCATCTGGAGATGGCCGTTGAAACTCCAGTCGAGCGATGACTTCAACACGGGCTCGCGGCTTTACAAGGCCATGATGCGGTTCAAGTGCGCCGTGTGGGACTATCGCGGATTCTACGGGACCACTCCTTAAGGAGGCGTGAGAGATGGCTGTAACCACACACTTCGGGGGTGGGATCTCGACGCCGATCATCACGACGAACGTCTTGAGCGCGGCCGGGCTGAAGGTAGTCGGCTCGCTCGCGACGATCACCACGGTACACGCCACCACGAAACTCTCAGGCGGTGGCTTAAACCTCCGGCTGGCGATCATCAGCGGTAAGACCGGCAACGGTAATAAGGCGGTGACGGGGCTCGCGGTGGGAGACGTGATCTTGTCGCAGCCGACGTATTTCCGGTTTAGTGACTCGATACTCAAGACCACCGGGAATGCCGTCGTGAAGATCAAGTCGGCAGGGTTTGTATCCGTGACCGGCATCACGTCGCACGCGATGATTTGCTTCAACTGGATGCCGTACTAAGGGGAGGCTTGGGGGTAGGGTGGCCTACCCCCTTATTTTATGCCTTCACAGAGGACCGCGTACCAACTTCAATACACCTCGGGCGGGGTCGCGACCTCCACAACCATGTATTCAAGTGCGTTCGGCACTTACGGACCCGCCCGAGGCCTTCGTTGGTATGTATGTCATGTATGCGGGTTTGACTACCCGTCGGATCGGGTGGTGATACACGCAGGTGTGGCATATTGCCGGCAAAATATGTGCTATCTGGAGATTACCAAGGATCGCCGATGAAGTGGCTCAAGCGAGCGCTGGGGATACTACAGCTCCAAGATCAGGTGGACCTGTTGAAGGCCCGTGTGGTAACTTTGGAAGCGGAAGTGCAGCGTAAGCGCTTTCGGTGGCTTTCAAGATTAGACAACGTCTTGCAAGGAGCCGAGAAACTCGAAGCTGGAGGTTAGGGTTCATGTCCACGCTGGCGGTCGAAAAAACAGCATCCCTCCTGACAACGCCGATCACGTCCTACGACCAGGACAAGTGGTCCCTCGGCGACCTGATCCAGAAGCGCACCGATCTGGGCACGCCGTTCATCGGCCCGCTGGTGGCCCCGGTGTTCAGGCCGTTCGAGACGCTCGGCATCGGCGGCAACTTCATCCACGTGGTCCCGTGGTCGGCCGATGTCAACTGGGTGTTCTGGGGCGACATTGCCACGGCCGCTGTAACACGGCGGATCATGTACGTGGCGTTCAACCGCGCGACCTGCCAGTGGGGCAGCGCGGGCTACATCACGCTGACGTTCCCCGCCGCGACGGCGCACACGATCCGCGGCTACCGGCTGACGCTGGATCGCTACGCGACGGGCACGGCGGCGGTGAGCGGCACGGCGGTCACGGGCACCGGCACGGCGTGGCTAACGAGTCGTCTCGCGGTGGGCTCGCGAATCGGCTTCGGCTCGACCGACCCGACGCAGATCAGCACGTGGTACGAGATCAGCGCCGTCGGCACTGACACTTCGATCACCCTGACCGGCAGCGCGGGCACCATCGCCAACGGCCCCTACGTCATCGAGGAGCTGCGCTGCGTCGTGTCCACGACCAATGCGACGGTGGCCAACGGCGGGCTGTTCGTTGCCAAGGGCCTGCGGCCCGAGCTGTTCACCCCTGGCGGCACGACGATCCCGGCGGCGACCACGGTCGACAACATCCGCGCGGTCTACTGGCTGGCCGATGCGGCAGTGGTAACCAACACCATCTCGTGCGGCTGCGCGATCAACGGCGGGGCTGTCGACGGTCGAGACTCCTGGACGCAGCACTTCGCCTACGTCATGGACACGCTCACCCCGACGCGCGCGTTCAAGTACAACCTGCGCGCGGCGCTGACGCTGACCGCTGGCAAGGCCACCGACGCCTGGGTGCTGACGACGGGGACGCAGGCGGTGATAGGGACCAACTCGCAGATCAACAACGGCCGCATGGCCGTCGCGGGTCACGGGCCGGGGAGCGGAGTCAACAGTCTCTATTTCATCACCACGACCCGTGTCTATCGGGCGGCCGAGGTCGGCATCACGCAGGGCAGCACCACGTGGATCACCGACGCAATGACTGAGGTTCCGCCCGGCGGCACGGTGACGTTCGCCGCCACGGCCGCGATTGCCGGCGTGGAATACGTGGGCGTGATCGACCGCTTCATGGTGATGACCAGCGGCTCCGCCGGCAACCGCAGCTACGTCACGCAGTACCGCACGGACGGCGGGCAGTTCGACCACATCTTTCTCGTCGACGACAAGCAGATCGACCAGGCCAACAAGGACTCCGACGCGCCCGACCACCCGACGATCCTCGTCTCGGCGATGACCGTCTACACCGAGAGCGGCCTGTGCTACATCCTGCACCCCGGCACGACGGCGCTGCTGTCGTTCATCCACGTGGTGCCGGTTGGTGCCCACTGGAGTTACGCGGGGACCGCACCGATCCAGCGGCTGATCGCGCCGCGCATGGCCACGCCTGGTGCGGAGGGCTTCAGCCGGGCCACGTGGTACTCGCCGGAGATGATCGGCGGCGCAACCAAGGACGCGCTGGGCGTCTCGGCAGACCCCATCCGGGTGTACTACCGGATTAGCGGGATCAGCGACAACAGCGGAGGGTGGACGCTGATCGGGCCGGACGGCGACCTGTCGGGCGTGGGGGCCGTGGGCGAGATACAGTTGATGATCGAGTTCCGCACGATCACGCCGGTGTGCATCCCGGCGCGAGTGTTCGCCGTGGGCGTGAGCTACAACGACGGCACGACCAACGACGCTCACTACCGGCAGAGCGTGCGGTGGAGCGACCGCACGACCAAGCAGTTTGCTTTCCGTTTCGTGGTCGCGTTTGGTTCGACCGTGCCGACGCTCAAGATCAGGATTTATGATGACGTGACCGCCGTGCTGCTGCTGACGGATCAGACTGTAGGCGCGACCGGTACGTGGGAGAAGAGCACCAACGACGGCGGCGCATGGGGAGCATACGACACGGCCGACAAGGCCAACGAGACCACATATATTAGATACACCCCGGCGACGCTGGCGGACAACTTCAAGGCGCGGGCGCGCCTGACGGTGGCATAGATGGCACTTGATGACGTGATCTTTGCCGGCGAATCGTATCACCTTGAAGAGATACCGACTGGGACACTCGGCACGCCCGACGACATGATCGCCGAGACCGTGGCGGTGGAGGAGCTTGTGAGTGCCGGTGGTGTGAGGCGACGACTAAGGATCATATAATGGCGATATCAGGCGTTGCACACGGTGTGATTCGGTTCACGACGAACGGGACTCTCACAGGTCGTCGGCAGGTCACGTACTTACGATGGATAGGTGCCACGACTGCCGGCCACACCCTCACCTTGAGCGATTCAAACGGAGCCCGGTGGTTTGAGTCTGAGGCTGATGGCGCGAACTTCATCGACATCCACCCGGTATTCAACGAGATCAACGGGTTGGTGGTTACGTTGACTAGTGGCACGTTTTACGTGTATACACGGTAGGAGGACTTTATGGCGGCGAATTCGAACATCGTCGGGAAGTTGTACAGAATACTAACTACTGGGTTTGTGACGAGTCTGGGGGTCGCCATCCGGGGGATTCAGGTTGTCCCTGGAACGGCGGCATGGTCGTCTTCAGTAGTGGATCGAGTCAACCAAAAGGTGCTTGTGAGGGGTCGAGGAAGTGCCGGTGTCGGCCTCATCTACGTCGGACCGATAGACCTTATGGTGACAGGACTCTCTTGCACAGTTCTCGGGGGATCGGCGGAGGTGATCGTCTATTGCCGGTAAAGGCGAAGTGAGGAGGATCAAGGGATGATGCACTCAAAACACATGATGAAGGGGATGCCTGCGAAGGGCATGATGAAGGGTGAGAAGCCCAAACCGAAGAAACGGCCCAAGCGCAAAAAGGGGTAACCTATGCCTATGGTCAAGAAGCATGATTCAAGCATCAGGGAACTCGTGATCGACGAGACCCAAGACGTAGGACTGTCGCTGTTCGACATCAAACGGCGACAAGGCACGAAGGGCTCGGTATACGACGCGAGGTCTCTCG
>ERZ1292632.2768-Hain-H43-01um-R2-2768-length-14195-cov-5_pt1 | contig 14195 bp, 14 predicted proteins | sample MGYA00564407_ERZ1292632 | MGnify/ENA primary metagenome ERZ1292632 (study PRJEB36523, sample SAMEA6512637) | groundwater metagenome | collected 2019-01-08 | study: AquaDiva: Metagenomics assemblies of 32 groundwater samples
GGCCGCGGGCGTGGGGTCGGAGTTCTTCACCGTCGGGCCGATCAAGCTCGACGGCGTGACGTTCGAGTCGGTCATCGAGGTGTCCATAGACTTCGGGATCGAGCTGGACAAGGTCGGTGCGAACGGGGAGATCAACCCGACGTTCCTCGCTATAAAGGCGATGAACCCGGTCATCACCTGCACGATCCATGACCTGTCGCACGCGACAGACAACGGCGGGACGCCGGCGCTTCCGGTGGCGGGCACGGCTGCGCTGTTCGGGTCACAGGGCGGTATCGCGAGCGGCGCCGGCCTGACTGTGTTCCTGCGCAAGAAGTCGGCCGACGGAACGGGGAACCTGCTGAACGCGACGGCCGAGCACATTGCGATCACCGCAGCGGACCTTCGGTACGTCTGGGAGACGATGGAAGCGGCCGATCAGGACGACGCCACACTCCGGCTGAAGTTCACCCCGATCGACTCCTCGGGCAGCGGCGCGACGATGGTGGTCGCGACCGAGTCCGCGATTACGTAGGAGACAGCATGGGCCTCGTGTACTTCTTTCCCGGCGCCGCGGGCTACGAATCCGGCCTGGCCGACAAGCTCGGCCTGTCCACGGTGTTCGGCAAGCGCTCGCTCTCGTTCACGGCGCTCGACGCCGGCCCGGACGGGCAGCGCGGCGCGGCGGCGGCCTTCGATGAGGCGGACCTGCTATCCCGCGGGCCGGACTTCGACTGGCACAAGTGCGGCGGCTTCTACATCGGTCGGGATCTGAAACGGCCGGCCCCCGGACCTGCAGACCTCGTGCGCGAGCGGACGCACGAGGGCTACCTGTGCGAACTTGGCGACGGCAATCGGTGGATCGTCCCCATCGCGCGATTCCAGTCCGCGAGCTACTCGCTTCCGAAGGCGATCAAGCTCGATGAGCACGGCAAGCGGCTGCACGAATCGCTGCCCGTGCACCGGCGGCTGGAGGCGATGGCGCTGACGGCCTTCGACGGCTTCCGCAACCAGCTCGACGGGGAAGGCCCCGAGGTCAAGGTCGATGAGGAGTTCGTCTTCGACGCGGCGGCCGAGGCGCTCGGGGTCAACTACCACGTCGGCCGGTGGGAGTGCTCGGCGCTCGGGCTGCTGACGACCGAGAACATCTACCGCGTGCTGTCGCTGCTGTGCGACTGGCCGGGGTACAAGGCGATGACGGACGGACTCGCGGCGTCTCAAAAAAAAAGCGAGTCTGCGAAGAACCCCGATGGCTCTGTCACCGCGCCTGGCGGGCCGGCCTGACGCCTGGCTACACGCCGACGCTTGCGGACCTTCGGATGCTGGCTCTGGGGTAGATCGTGGCGAACGTAGTCACATTCCGGGTGGAGGGGGACGCCGCGAAAGCAGTGCAGGCGATCCTGAAGGTCGTCGAGGCGCAGAACAAGGCCGGGGCCGCTGTCAAGAAGACGACCGATGAGGTCAACAAGCAGGAGGGTGCGATCGTGAAGGCTGGCAACGCTGTAGCGGGATGGGCCGCAGGATTCCTGACTGTCGGCACGGCCGTCGGGCTGGCCACGTCCGGCATCGCCGCGATGAACCAGCGGATGAAGGAAGGCGCCGCGGTCATCGACCGGATGGCCGAGGGCTACAAGCACTTCGCGCAGATTGCCCGCTCGCCGGAAGAATTCAAGGCGATGCAGGCCGAGGCGGCGGCGCTGGCGGTCACACAGACGATGACGCCGGAAGCCGCGTCGGCGTTCGTAGAGGAGCGGCGCCGTGCTGGAATGACCGCGGCAGAGGCGGACAAGATCGCCGCGGGCGACGACCTGCTCAAAGACCCCACGCGACTACTCCGCGCGATCGGCGGCATGCGCGGCACGTTCCAAGAAACGCGCGGCATGGATGCTGAGCGAATTGCGGACGCGATCACGGTCGCTTCGCAGCGCTCGGGCGGACGGGCCGACATCGACGCTTTCGCCGCGGCCGCCGAGACGGCACAAGGGGCCGTCGAATTGCTCGGCGGAACGGCGGCAGAGATGCTCGCCGCGGAGGCGACGGCGACGGTTCGGACGCGGGATGTCGGGCTCGCGGCGACGGCCGTCAAGTCGCTCGCGGAGAAGCTGGAGAAGCGTCCCGACTTCAAGGGCCTGACGCTCATAGAGAGCCTCGACAAGCTCGCGGCGATGTCGGAGTCGCGGCGCGGCGCGGTTGTCGGCGCGAGGGGCGGCGAGGCGCGGCAGGCACTCGACGTGCTGTTGACCGAACTCCCGGCATTCAAGGCGTCAACCCAGGCGATCCAGGAAGGCATGGACAAGGGCGGCGCGTTCGCGGCACAGATTGCGCTGGCGGGCACGTCGCCGCAACTGGCCGCCGGGGAAGCCGCGCAGGGGGCGAAGTCGGCGGTGGAGGTTGCAAGGGAGAGAACATCGGGTATCGCAGAGAAGCAGTACGAAGCGGCCTTCGATGCGGCCGAAGCCGTAATGCGCAGTCGCGGTGCCGGCGAATTCGCTATTGGTCTGGAACGCAGCACGAACTGGATAAACCGGCTCATCGCGTCGCCAGAAACGGCAGTCCGGGCAACCGGAGAGAACATTCGCGCGAACTATGGAGAATCGGCGTTCAGCGAATACGCAGAGATCATGCGCACCATGACCGCCGCCCTCGATGCCAACACCGCCGCGACTCAGGCGAACAACACCACGACCAGCGGGAACACAGAGGCGACGAAGAACAACACGGGCGCAACCCCTGCGCGGTCCCCGCGGGCCTTCACCCCGGTCAACCCCGCAGACTCGGACGGACGATGAATGCCGACCTGGCCGACAATCACGCCCGCCGTTGGAGCGGCTCTTTCGTTCCTGGAGATTCAGGGCGATCCGGACCTGCCGACGAAAGAGGTAAACGCCGTGCTGCACAAGGGAGTAGACGGCGCCCTGTACCAGAGGCTCGCGAAGCGGCCGGAAGACTGGGAGCTGACAACGATCGTAGACTGCGACAACGACGGCGGGGCTAAGGACGTGGTCGCCACGCTCCGGGCGTACAAGGCCCTCGTGGGCACGATCGTAACGCTGGCGACGTTGCGGGAGACGGCGGCAACGAAGGTCGTAGTGATGGGGGTGGCGAAGGTGAACGTGCACAAGCTCGTGCAGGCGTCCGAGGGCGTCTCGACGAACCGCACGCGGCTGCTGACCTGCCGCTGGCGGATGCAGAATGCGGATTTGACATGATCCTCGCGGATTCAATGGGCATCCTGGACCTTGGCGGCGGCACGTTCCTCGTGTCCGCGGAGAGCGACCTTGCCGACCCGACCTACTATTGGTGGCTCGACGGGCACTACCTGGCCGAGACGCGGCGACCTTCGACGATCGTCTCGGTCGAGCCGGGCAGCCACCCGGTTATCGAGGTCTTCGACGACGCGGCGCGGCGGCCAGACTACGCCGTGCCGTCGGCGCGGCAGCTTGTCTTCGGCCGGGTGCCAGACGCGGCGCGGTACAAGGTCGAGCAGTTCATCGACGGGGCCTGGGAACTCCAGGACGTGGTGTCGGAGAGCGGGGCGCTGTTCAAGCGCCGGACCACGGGGCAACTCGCCGACGAAACCGATACGCAGTTCAGGGTGACGCCGGTCGGGACGAACGAGGTCGAAGGGACGCCGGCGGCCGCGACGATCCGGATGATTCGCTACCCGGACCCGCCGAACGTGACGTTCACCTACAACGCCGGGCCGCACACGGTGACGATCGCCGCGGCGTAGAGGCCGCAGAGGAGCTTGACGCATGGCCGACGTACTGACCGACATCGACGCGCTGCGGTACTACAACACCGGCGCCGCCTCTGCGGGTGGCGCTCAGGCGGACGCGAACCTGTCCCTCGGACTGCACCGCGCCGGCGATGAGGTCGTCATGGTGGACGCCTCGCGCGTGTCGCCCATCGCCAACATCACGCTCGACTACGTCGGCGGCATGAACGCGGACGGCACGGGCACGCTCACTGCCTCGTCGGCGTCGGGCCTGAAGTGGACCCCACCGTCGGGCGTCCAAGGCGACGAGGTCACAATCGCGAACGGCGAGAGCAAGGTCATCAAGGGTGGCGCGGGCTACAAGAATGCTTACGTTCGCGTGACGCGCACGAGCGCTACGGCGCTCTCGGGGACCGAGACCGTCACGATCAGCGGCAAGGCGAACAACGTCGTTGGCTTCGACCAGGTGTCTGCCGCTGAGGCCGCGGCCGGTGACAGTGAGTACCGCTGCATCGGGATCAAGAACGTCTCGGTATCGACGGTCGGCAACGTCAAGGTGTACATCGACACGATCGGCACGACGCGCGTCTCCGCTGCCGGGCAACTCGGGGCGAGCGGCGCCGGGACCATCAGCATCTCCAGCGGCACCTTCGACGACTGGCCGACCAGCGGCTACGCACGGATCGAGACGAACGCCCCGGCGCTCCGCGAGATCGTGTACTACTCTTCGCGCACGAGCACGAGCCTTACGGTCCCCGCCGACGGGCGGGCCCTGCTCGGCACGTCGGCAGCCGCTGGCGCCGCGACGGACAGCGTCTACAGCGTCCCCGGCATTCGGATCGCCAAGGAGGCCCCCACGTCGCAGCCGAGCGGGACGGTGACGGACAAGACCGGCGCCGGCGAAGGCTCGGCGCCGGCCCTCACGTTCAACAGTTCAATCACGCCCGCGGCCGGGGAGGCCGTCGGCGACTTGGCGGCCGGGGAGTGGTACGGCGTCTGGATCCATCGGCATGTGCCCATCGGCGCGGAGGGGCGGCCGAACTTCCTGCACGAACTGCGGTTCGATTTTGAGAGCGCGTGATGAGTGTGCGCATCAAGGAACTTCAGCGCCCGAAGGGGCGATCGGCGCGGAGCGACTTCGGCCGGATCGTCGAAGAGTGCCGCCCGAAGCTGATGCTCATGGCGCGGATGGGCACGGCCGAGCGTCGGCTCTGGCTGAAGCGTGACGCGCTGCTGGCCGACGTGGTTGCGTTCGGCTTGGAAGTCGCGGACCGGATCGGAGCGGATCGGTAATGGCGATCGTCACTCGGTATTTCGGGGTCACAAGCGCAGGCGCCGCGGACGGCACGACGTGGGCAGACCGCGCCGCGCTCCTGACTGCGGGCGTGTGGTCCCCGGTGCTGTTGACGTTCAACTTCGCGGGCAGCGATTCCCTCGTGTGTCGCATCGGACCAGGCACGCACACGGCTGCGGCTGCGCTGGCGGCTGGGCTGTTCGTCTCCGCCCCGACGCTGCCCAACGTGCTGACCATGCACGGCTGCGACTCCAGCGGAAACCTGTTGACGCCCCCCGATCCGGACTGGGTATGCGCGGCTCCGGCGTGGGACGATTCTGGCCTTCCCGTCATCGCGACAACGACAAACGTCGCCACGTCGAGCATGGCCTCGACGCTCTGGCGTCTCATCAAGTTCACGGCGTCGGGGCGCAACGGGTCGATGATCAGCACGGGCGTGCTGGATTGGTGTTCGTTCGCGGACTCGACGAACAACTCCGCGGCGATCGCCTTCGCTGGATGCTCCGCGACGAATTGCCTCGTGTCGATGACGGGCGACGCCTACGAAGCGGCGGTATCCGTTTCGACAACCGCGGCGGTCAACTGCCGACTCCAGGGCGTGACGGGCAGCAGCGGCAACCGCTACGGCCTGCGCAACACGGGAAACTCGGTCATTTTCTGGGCTGCCGATCACTGCACGATCTTCGGATTCGGCGGGCCTGGCGTCGCGCATACGTCGGCCACGGCGACGCACGCGGCTGGGGTGAGGTCATCGACCATCATCAATAACGGCGGATCAGGCATTCTGTTGCCAGCGACGGCATCGCAGACGACTCAGTATCAGATCCGCAACTGCGTCCTGTCGGGCAACGGCGCCTTTGGTGTTGACGCGCAGTCGGCCGCGAACACCTGGCTCGTGAACAACCGCTATCGTGACAACACGAGCGGACCGACGAACGGAATGGGCAACTATCCCGAATTCGATGCGTACACGACGGACACGGACGACGCGACAGAGTTCGTAGACGCTTCCGGCTTAGACTTCCGGATCAAGAACTCGGCGGCCTCGTGGGGCCGCGGGTTCGGGGCCGGGGACCAGGAAGGGGCGCGGCTGCGGCCGCGGATGACGAATGCTCTATAAAGCCGTCGCTGGAAAAATCCCGGTCTTCGCGTGGAACAAGAACACGGGCCTCCCCGTGACCGGCGACGCCGCGAACATCACCGCCACGCTGAGCAAGGACGGCGCCGCGGCTGGCGCCACGAGCGACACGAACCCGACCGAGATCGCGGGCGGCGTCTACGTCTTCGATGTGGACACGTCCGAAACGAATGCCGAGCTGGTCGTGGTCATTCCCGTGTCGTCCACGGCCAACGTCGTCCTGAACCCCGCGAGCGAGCGCACGCAGCCCGGCTCCGCGGCCGCCATGACGAAACTCGCAGCGGCGGCGCTTGGCATTGTCACCGGGGCCGCAGTGGCTGGAACCCTGACCACGACTCAGATGACCACCGACTTGACCCCGGTAAATGTGGATCAATACAAGGACGGCTCTGTGGCGTGGATTGGCGGTGTTTTGGATGGTGTCCGAAAGGCAATCTCTGCATCCGATATCGCTGGCAAATTGACCTTCGCGGCGACGCCCGTTCCGCCTGGCGTTGGCGATAGTTTCGTAATCGTGTAGGGGCCGGTCGTGAATGGGAAAGGGAATAATTGGCGGCAGTATTTTAACCGCCACCCGGCCCGAGCGGCCGGCGCCGACCGCGGTCGGACTGGAGCCGGCAACCGCGGGGCAGATTGGCGGCTCGAAGAGTGAATCTCAACACCGGAGGAATGCCATGATCCGAATCACGACCGCACTCACATGGTCCGAGACGCTCCCCGCGGCGAGCGGCCGCTACGCCCATCGCTACGCCGACGGCTACCACGAGGTCGTCGAAGTCAGCGTCGTGGGCACCGACGTGCACTACCGAACCAAGCGGGCGACGCCCGAGATCAAGAAGGGCGCTACCGTCGCCGTGGTCCCCGAGACGACCGACGGGGAATGGTACGGCCCGCTCGATGACCAGTCGTCGCTCGCCCTGATTCCCATTGCCGGCGCCGCTGTCACGGGGACGCTCTCGACGACTCAGGCAACGACGGACCTCTCGGCCGTCGGCGACGGCTACTACGTCGGATGGTGGATACTCGTGTTGACCGGCACCCAGGCCGGCGAACTTCAGCAGGTGTCGGCCTTCGCCGACACGGGCGGCCTCCTGACCTTTGGCGAGATGGCCGGCGCCATGGCCGACACTGACACCTTCACCCTCGTTCCGTAGGAGACAATCCATCATGTTTACGCTCATCATGGCCGCCGCCCTGGCGGGGTTCGATTCTCAGTTTACGACGTGGCCCGGCGGCCGGCTCGCCGCCCTCTCGCTGGTCTTCGACGACGGGCGGAATGACCACCGCGACATCGCGGACCCCGAGCTGACGGCCCGCGGGCTGGTCGGCACCTTCGCGCTGATCCCCGGCGCGAGCTGGGCAACCAAGGGGCCGCAGTTCCAGATCGTCGCCTCGCACGGGCACGAGCTGGCGAATCACACGATGCTGCACCAAACGTGCAAGATTCAGACGGCCGAAGAGGACGCCGCGATCCCGCCGCCGAATACAAACTTTCACTCCCTCGAAGAGCTGGCCGCCGACTGTGTTACGGCGCTCGGACTCATCGACGCGATTCAGGCGCGGCAGACGGTGGCATTCGTCTATCCCGGAGGCAGCAACGAAACGCAGACGCGGGCGGTCATCGCCCAGCATCACTTATGCGCGAGGCTGTCCACGTCGGGCATCCATATCAATCCGCCGTCGCCGACGGACCTGATGCAGCTCCAGCCGCTGTACGTCGGCGGGGCGCAGCCGACCGTCTCCGACTGGTGCGACTTTGCGGACGTTGACGACTTCTTCGATACCGTGTTGACGACGCTCCTGACCGACGGCGGATGGGTCATCGAAGAGTACCACGACATCGAATGCCCCGGCTATGCCGCGCTGAACATGGACGCCTGGCTCGGGCACCTTGACGAACTGGCGGCGATGTCGCCCGTCGTCTGGGTCGGCGGCATGGGCGACGTGGCGCGGTACACCCTGGAGCGGGACGCGGCGATGATCACCGTGCTCGACGAGGGGGCCTCGTTCGTGACGCTCTCTGTCGATGACGGCCTTCCGGACGGCCTCTACGACCTCCCGCTGACCGTCGAGACGATCGTACCCTCCGCGTGGGGTAGCGTGTCCGTCGCAGGGGGCGGCGGCGCGCTGCCCCATATTCGCATCGGCGACGTGGTCCGCTTCGACACACCGCCGGATGGGCAGCCGATCCTCATCGGCGTCAATGAGTGGTGCGGAGAGTGCATGTGCGGCCCCGAAGAGCCGACACTGTGCGCAGAGCAAGACGAGGACTCCGACGGCGACTTGGACCTGTACGATTTCCACCTACTGCAACTGCGGACGGTTCCCTAGCCCACAATGCCCGTAACCCGCCTATCCCTGCTCGGCGTCCCGTGGTCGGCTCCGGTCGCGGCGCCGGCGCCCGTCTGGGTTCTCGGGATCGACGTAAACACGCTGCTGATGATCCACGCCGACGGCGATGAGGGATCGCAGACCTTCATTGACGAGGCCGACGACAAGGGCATCACGGCGTTCGCCGACGTGGCCGTTTCGCACGACGAGGTCAAGTTCGGCAACGGCGCCGCGAAGTTCCTCGGCGACTACGGAGACGACTCGACGGCCCTGCGCGTCGCGGCTGACGCGGACTGGAACTTCGGGACCGGCGGGCTGACCGTCGATTTCTGGGCGTGGTCGCGGAGCCTGTCGAATCGCCCCTGGTTCGGCGGGTGGTACAGCAGCGACTCGGACCGGCTCGACATCGGGAAGCACTCCGAGTTCGGCACGGGCCTGATCCGCTACCGCGCCCGGCTCGTGCTCGCGGGCGTGACGGTCTTCGACTTCGCCACGGACCCCATCGACGTGCAGGACGGGTGGGCACACTTCGCCATCGTTCGCGACGGGGCCAACGTCTACCTCTTCATCGACGGGACGCTCGCCGGCTCGGCAACCATCGCCGCCGGTCAGGCTATCGATCTCTCCGGCCTGCCCCTGTACGTCGGGCGGGTTGGGCTGGACTCCCTCGACGGCTACATCGACGAATTCAGGGTCAGCAACGTCGCCCGGTGGACGGCGGCCTTTGTCCCGCAGGCGTGGCCGTACAGCGGCGTGCGGACCGGGGCGGCCCGGGGGCGCTCGAATGTGCTCGCCGCGCGGACCGGCTCTGCTCGAGGGACGTTCGATCTTGTGCTGTCGGCCCGGACCGGGGCTGCCCGGGGCCGATGCGACGTGCTCAACTCCCGGACCGGCTCTGCCCGCGGCCGGCACAACACCGACGGCGCCCACACCGGCGCCGCCCGCGGCAGTCATGATTGCATCCTGCACGCACTGACCGGCTCGGCTCGCGGCCGGCACGGGGTGATGAATGAGCACACCGGGGCTGCCCGCGGTTCCCATGCGATCCTGGTCGAGCATACCGGGTCCGCCCGCGGGACGTTCACGCTCCGGGCGGGGCATACCGGGTCCGCCCGTGGCAAACACGGCATCCTGATCGCCCACACTGGCGCCGCCCGCGGGACGCACAGCATGGCCGATGGCCTCGGGGAGTACCAACTTTTCCGCGGGATCGGCGCCGAGCCGGACCTGACCGCCGCGCCGTGGCAGACCTTCACGGGCCTCCCCTACGACATGCCGGCGCTGGCGTTCCCGGCGACGTACTATTTCGTGCTCCGGCGCCGAAACACCTACGGCCTCGTCTCGCCGAACGTCTCCCGCTGGCGGGTCATCCTCGACGCTGCAGGGCTGTCGGTCGATGACGCGCCGCACGCGCCCGAGTACGTCAAGGCCGGCTCCGAAGGGGCTGGGGCGCGGATCAAGGCGAACTACGCGCAGACCTTCGATCCCGAATCGGCACGGGCTGACAAGTGGGTCGTCTGGATCACGGCCGGCTCGCTGGTCACAGACCCAGAGCGCGGGGTGACGCCGATCGCGCACGAGGAGGCCATGGTGTTCGTCGATGGGGTGGCGAAGTTAAACTACGTCGATACGTCGATAGCCCTGACCGACGGCTGGCAGGTCAAGGTCGATGTCGCCGCGGCCCGGAGCGGGACGCCTGATGTCTACAGCGCCGCAGACATCGTCTCGTTCATCTATGCCGCCACGGGTCCGGTGGCGCCGCCGACGCCCGGATTCACGACGCCGAGCGGAAACACCTTGACCAGTTTCGGGGGGTAGCCTTGTCCTCTCGCATCCAGCCCGGATTCACGACGGTCAACCCGAACACGCGGCCCACGCCAGCCGCAGCTTCGCCCACGTTCCGCGAGCCGGACCGGACCATCGTGTACGTCCGCCGGCGGTGGAAGAATATCACCCCTTCGGCCGGCACCGATGACCACATTTGGAAGCCCGAGCCGTACCTGCGACCACTGCGGGCACGGGAGGAATTGCTCGCCGGGCATTCGTCCGCGACGTTCCGCTGGCACTACGGGGCTGCCATCAAACAGCCGGATAGCACCGCGTTCGTCGAGACGCCCCCGGTCCTGAGCACGGGCGCCGACTGGTTCGTCAAGATCGCGATCGTGAGCGACAACCCCCAGTTCGGCGGCGCCGGCCCCCAGCCGGCCGGGGCATCCGAGATCCCCATCTGGTTCGGGATCATCCCCCGGCAGTCGTTCCGCGTGTTCGGCATCGCGAACCCGGACGGCAAGACTGACCCCGTCGGTCAGGGCGAGCAGCTCTTGGAAGCCTACGGCCTCGACTGGCTGCTGGATCGCACCATGCCGCACGGGTCGCACGTTGACACGAACGGCACGGGCTTCATCGAGAGAGTGCTGGCCTTCAATGAGCGGTTCGGCCGCGGCCATCAGGAGGTCGGGAACCGTGGCACGTCGAAGCACGGGTACTTCCGCCGCAACCTCTTCGGAAATCCGACGACTCAGATTGCGAATGCCCATCATTTCGGCGCCGCCGGGGAGACGTGGCGCTATCGGGACATCGCAGAATACGCGCTCGAAACCCGCGACGGATACCCCGAGTTCACGCTCGGCGGGGACTTGCGGAACTTGGAGGGGGCCTCTGAGGTCATCCAGCACGACGGGCAGTCCCTGCGGTCAATTCTGAATCGGGTCATCGACCGGCGCCGCGGCATGGGGGCCGCCGTGCGGTGCGTCAACTCCGAACCCCCGCCGATCTTCGAGTATGATCCCGAGGTCAACGTCTTCAGCCTGTTCGCCGAGCCTTTCAGCGTCGGTGGGGTGACAATCGCCCCCAACGCGAACCAGGTGAACGTCGTGCTCGGCGGGGTTGCCCCGCATGAGATCCCCATCGAAATCGACCGGAGCACCGCGCCGGAAGGGCTGATCGTCCGAGGGTCCGCGCTGCGGTCGATGTTCACGCTCACCTTTCAAGATGGGTCAATCGAAAAGGCGTGGAGCGACGCCGACCAGCTTGCCTACAACGTGGCCAGCAACCTCACCCCGGACGACCCGATCGAGAACGACCGCTTCCGCGCCGACTTCCCCAACGTGTACCGCCGCTTCCGCGTACCGGCCGGGTGGGACTGGACGCCGGGCGGCAACATCGCCCTCCCTGATTTCGGATTCGACGCGAAGCTCCTGTCGCCGGTTACCAAGGTGGCGACGATCTGGCCGTACTTCATGGCATTCGACCGCGAGCTATTCTTTGCCGAGGACGACACGGCCGACGCTGAGTTTATGAAGCCGATTCTTTTCCTGCACAATCCCGAGACGGGCAAGTATTTCTACGCGGATCGGCCGCCGCCGTCCGACACCGGAGAGGGCACGGCGCCGGGAACGACGCGGGCGGGGATACGGATGGCAGACCGCGGGCTGGGCTTCGAGGTTCAGGCATCCACGGCTCACCTGATCGCCGCGGGGACGTTCCTTGTTGGCGTTGGGGGCACGAACGAGACGAACGCCGAGCCGGTCGTTGACTACCGTTCCATGCTCGCCACCGTGTGCGTGAAGACCAACATCCGCCCGTGCGTGCGCGTCGATGACGTGCTCGGCGTCTCCTACAACAGCCGGCACGGGACGCGGCTTGTCATCGACGTTCCCGACGCTGAATTCTGGTGGATCACGCGCGGGACGTACATCGGATTCAATGACAACGGCCTCCTTGCTGGCGCGAACGAATCCACCGTTCCGGCGCTCCCCGGAACCGCATGGACCGACCAGGGCATCCTGATCCGAGACGACTCCGACCGCCTTCAGCACATAGCGGCGCTCGCGCGTTCGTGGTATCAGTCGCAGCGGGCCAAGGTGCGGATCGTCAAGAGTTCCCTCGACAACCAGTACCCGTTGGGCACCATGATCCGAAAGGTCGTAGACGACTGGCATGATGAAGAGATCGGCACGGTCGTGTCCTCGCGCGAGTGGGATTTCGAGAACCACACAATGACGATCGAAACACAGTACGTCGAGCCGGACTTCGCGGCGCTGATGGGATAACTGATGGCCGATCTACAGAGACAGGTCGAAGTGCTGGCGGCGCGCGTGGCCGAGCTGGAGCGGCAGATCGGCGGCGTCACGTCCCGGTTCACCATCGGCGGCGGGGGCGGGGGGGGAACCGGCGTCGGCTTCTACATCGTCACGGCCGCGGACGCATCCACGATCACGCTCCGCAAGGTGAGCCTGAACGCGAGCGACCAGTGGGAGGCGGCTGGCACGACGGTGCAGGGGCGCGCCGCCTGCGGTTCTATCCCGCTCGACTACGGCGGCCGCCTCGCGTTCGGCCCCGGCACCGATGTCAACAACGAGAAGCCTATGCCGTTCTTGGGAATCTCCGTTGGCGGGCGGATCGTTCCCGTGTTGCCGTTGAAGCCGTTCGGACAGCGGACGGTGCCCGATGACGCGGACACGAGCGGGTAGGCGCCATGGCCGGCACACTCACGAGCACGAAGCGCCGCTGGCAGGAGATGGTGCCATATGTGCACGTGCACCCGGACCTTCGCACCGAAGTCCGCTGGATCACGACGGCCAAGAACCGTGCTTGGGGATTCAATGAGCCGCGGTATCGCCGCGGCGACTGGCACTACGATCCGGGGACGGGGGAATTGAGCGTGTCCTGCCCGACGAACTATGAGGAAAGCCGACTCGGGATCGGCGCGATGATGCCAGCGAACCTGGGTCAGACTGCGGCCGTCGGCGAAGGGCAGGTCTACGCCTTCGGTCCGTGGCGACTCCAGGGGGCCGTCGTCATCTCCGCCGTCGCCGGGCACTGCCCAGCGATCTGAGGGTAATCGTGGCGAACCACACCTGCTTCACTTCCGACGCCGAAACGCCGTGCGATCCGCTCGTCGCCGGGTGCCAAGGGTCACAATCGGTCAACTGCCAGATATGCGCCGTCGAAAGCAGCTCCATCGCCCCGGAGGTAACGTCCAATGGGTTCGTGTGTCGCGTGGCGCCGTTCGGCCCGTTCGACGGCGACGTGTATGGCGACTTGGGGTCGATCAACATCGGGCCTGGGTTCGCCGTCTCCTACATCACGCAACTCGTGCGGTGGCTCGTCAGTGAGCCCGTGGCAACTATCGGCTGTCCGCACGTCGGAGACGTTGCCAACAACGACACGCTGTGCAATTACCGCGTCGAGCGGGACGGGCAGGGTTGGCGCGTGCACTGCCGCGAGATCGTGCAGCTCCCTCTCACGCTTGAAGATCCGATCGTGGTCATCGCGTCGGGCGGCAAAACGGCGCTGCTAAGGATCAAGTTCGGTCCCGGCGGCAACAACCCCGGCAACGTCGCGGACAGTTGCTTCATGTCGCTGGCCGTGGGCTGCTTTACGACAGACATACAAAATCCGCCTTGGGACCCGCGGTACTGGCCCGATGACTGCGGGGCGTTCGGCGCGTCCGGGTGGGACTTCATCGACATCGACCTAGACGCGCGGATGTCACTCGCGCCGGACGCCGACGCTGTTCACGCCGATAAGCCGCTCGCGTGGCGGGAGGCGTACAACGCCGTGCTCGCCGTCGTCAACACGATCTGCACGCGCGTCGATCACGGCGGCCGAGAGGCGCAGGAGCCGGCCGGCAGCGGCTACGACCGCTGGGATTGGGAGCATGCGCCGCTCACGCCGAACATGGTGGTCATACCGCTCGCCGCGCCCGTCAGGTTCGTCGGGCAGTCCACGGG
>ERZ1292632.2770-Hain-H43-01um-R2-2770-length-14185-cov-23_pt1 | contig 14185 bp, 15 predicted proteins | sample MGYA00564407_ERZ1292632 | MGnify/ENA primary metagenome ERZ1292632 (study PRJEB36523, sample SAMEA6512637) | groundwater metagenome | collected 2019-01-08 | study: AquaDiva: Metagenomics assemblies of 32 groundwater samples
GCACGTTGCGATCCAGTCCTGCGTGCTGGCTCCGGTCTTGATATACAACGCCTCGATCTTCCACGCAGTCGCGCTCGCGGCAATCGTGAAGCTTGCAAGCGCCGTGGCCCCCATCCTGAACTCGATTACCGCGCTTGCGTTGGTCCCGCTCTTCGTGCCCCAACAGGTGATCCGGATGACCTTCCCAACGGCATACAGAGTATTTGCCGGGATGTTGAAGGAGTCGAATGTGCCCGCGACGTTCCCAGCGCGTGACGTGAATCCGCTCAACGTGACGCCCGAATCGAGAACGACCGACAAGGGTTGATCCGCGCCTGAGCCATCCGGGTCCAAGTTCAGGCGCTTGGTGTCCGTCTCGAACCAGAGCTTGCCCTGAACCGCGTTGTCCGTGGGCGCGGCGGCTCCCGCGTGATGGGTTTCCAGGTCCGCCAGCGCATCGTTCAGCGCAGCGATCCGCGTTTCAACATCGTTGATGAACGAGTTGAAATCATCCGCCAGGATCGTTCCGCCCGTGACCGTCCGATCCGTCAGGTCGCTCAAGGTGCTGATGGGTTTTGAATCGCTCATCGTGCATCCTAGTCTGATTCATGCCCGAATTGATAATCGACGGTGATGGAGCGCAGGACCCAATACCGGGACGTTTCCTGGCTCCTGAATCTGAGCCTGAGCGATTCGGCGTAGCGGTCCAGGTAATCCGCCCACTTGGTCAACCTGTCCGTCACATACTGGTCGGTGCCATAGACCGCCGTCCCGAACGCCGCCGCACCGCTTGGCAAGAGAGGGATCGAGAACGTCTTGACCCAGGCATCATCCTTGTTGATCGCCACGTCCATGTAGAGATTCCAGCTCCCCGCAACGTCCGCCCGAACCGCCGCCCTCCGATACGACTTATTCCTGGTCGGCTGGCTCATCGCCAGTTCGGGCGTCACCCAAGCGTCCTGGATCACATACTGGTCCAGGTCCAACCTGCCGGAGCCTTGGGTCCAGACGTTCCCGTTTGCCGTCAGCCCATAGACGGCGCCCGTCGTTTGCCACATCCCCACAAACCACGGCGTCGTCGTCGGATAGATCGTCCAGAACAACGTGCGGACATGCCGCTCAAAGCTTTCGCGCTGTTCGCCAGGATAGGGCTCTCCAAGTTGGAAGTCCAGCCCGATTGCCCGATTGACCACTGTGCTCGATTCATTCGGATAGAACCAGAGTGCTTGCCTCCGTTTCTCGTCGTAGAAGCCGAACGTCAAGAGCGCATGGTTGGAGTTGCTGGGACTCAGCACATCAAGCGGTCCCGTTGCCCCGTCGCCCAGGAGAAATCGGCGGCCCAAGTCGATCACGGCAAGGCCGTTGATGCCGACGAGCTTTCCTTCCCTTGAGAGAAAGATCAGCCAGTCCTCAGTCTTTACGACTGCCCGATGATTCAGCGGCACGCCGATCCCGACGCCCTGTTCCGTCGAATCCATCGCGCTGAATCCGGTTAGCTTATCGACCCCAGCGCGCGTGAAAAGAAACAGAACCTCCGTCAGCTCATTGCCTCCTCGCGGGGTGAAGGATTCGAGGGCGACTACGTTATCCCGGCCCCAGATGATTCCCCCACCCGTCCGATCCCACGGTTGGTTGACATCCGTGTACTCGACCACCACGTTCCCGGTCGAGAAGAGCAGGCGCCCATGGAAATCACGGACGATGTAGTAGGCCGTTCCCCAGGTGCCGGTGATCGTGGAGTTGGAACCGTAGATTTGCTCATAGGTATTGCCGTTTGCCATCGGCGCATCCAGGTCCGCTCCGGCCTTCCAGACCTGAATCTTGTTTGCCCCATCCGCTCCGATGAACAGGTGCCCGTCCATCTTGGCGAAGGAGCACTTGGTAATGTCCGCGCCAGCGACACTTGCGCCTCCCCCGTCCGCCGCCCAAGTGAACGTCGTCGAATCCGACGCAAGGAGTTGCGCCCAGCTTCCGCTCTGATTGGTGTAGATGCTCTTCTGCCCTACCACGATCGCGGCGCCGTTGAACTCCGTACCGTCCAGCAGGACCTCGCCCGAGACAAGGACGTTTGCCCCATTGGTCCCAAGGTCTTTCAATATGGCGCTCCCCAGTCTCGTCCCCATGGATCGCTCGAAGAACGTCACGTCCTGCGCGCTTGACGCCTCGACTGGCGCGCGCTGGACAAACCCGCCCGCTCCGTCCTCCTGATGGGATCGGTTGAGCAGCGATTCGGGAGGATCGTTCCAGTTACCTCCGCCGAACATGGTCAGCTCAAGGCGAGGCATCGGCACTCCCTCACAAGTAATGGGCGATCAACTTGCCGGCACTCGGCCAGGGGCTTGTGTCGTATTTGGGAAGGAGGCCCTTGGCATTCGCAACCAACGCCTGCGCGTATCCCGGATCGCCGCGCTGCATCTTGAAAACAGCCGCGATCAGCATGGCTAGGGCCTTATCGTGATTGATGTTGGTGAACTCGGTTTCGCTGGTCCCCGCAGTGAATGCTGTGGCCTCTGTTTCCCCTCGGATGCGGATTGTCAGCCCTGTCACGCTTGGCGTCGGCCGCAACGTGATGAGCGCCGTCCCGCTCGTGTCCATGAGCCAGCGATAATGGCTGGGGATCGTGTTGGAGGAATTCCTGAGCGCAAGGTCCTCCGCCTCATCGGCGATCAGGTCCAGTTGCCGGTAGACCGCGCCGCCGCTCGCTTCCTGGAGTTCAACCACCGCATCATCCCGCAGGAACACTGGAGATGACGGCCAGTTGTAGCCGGGGGTGCCGCTTACCGTTGCCAGACTCGTATGTTCACGAATGCGCTCCGGCCAGCGCATCCCCACGCGGAGTCCGGTGAGAGTGTACCCGGGCGTGAAGATGCCCTGATAGACCTCGTTCGCCCGGCGCAGGTTGTCGCCGCTCGTGATGACAAGGTCCTGGTCCTGCGCCCAGAATCGCACGTCCGTCTGGATGTTGGTCAGGGTCGTAGCCATGGATCATCCACCGATGACCTGCTTCACGGCAGGATTGATCTTCGTCAAGTTGACTTGCCGCGCCATTTCGTCGGCCTCGGCCCGGCGCATCGCCTTCCCGCCGACATCTTTCCCGTTGACATGAACTCTGTACCAGGTGCGTCCCACCTCGACGACCGTGGCAAGTGGCTCCTCCGCGGCCCTTGGCACCAGCTTGGACGCTACGCCTGGCTCGGGAATCGAAGTCAATTCCTCCGGATCGAGCGGCACCTCGGGCGAGCCGTTCATGTCCATTTGCTTGTCCGCGATCACCTGCTTGATAACTTCTTCCTCCGGAACATCATCATGCACTTCCCGGACGTGCCGGACGTTGTTCCATGTGACGACGACAGTTTTCATTCTCGTTACTCCGTCAAGCGTTTCCTGGCCTCGATCCACTCCTGGGCGAACGGACCTTTCTTGCACGTCTCGAACCACGGCCCCCCAAGGGTATAGTGCAAAGCCTTGGGCCGCTCCGGATAAAAGCCGACAAGGTAGTTCCACTCCATCGGCAGTTCGCCGATCTCCTCGTCCTTGAGCCAGCGGAACCCGTGGAGCCACCAGCCTGGCTTGGAATTGATATCCTGAAGCGTGAGAAACTTGTTCGATGGGTGACGCAGATTCCAGAGAACAAGGCTGGACCAGTTCTTTCGCTCGTATCGGCTCTGCTCGATCCCGTTCATTTTGAGGTGTTCATGCGGCTCGTGGCGATGCTTGACCACTTGAACCGCGAACCGATCATCGGCCAGCGCCATCAGTTCCGCCACGTCCGCCCGAATGAGAAAGTCGCAATCCATGAACAACGCCAGACGTTCTTTCGTGAGAAACGGCACCATGAACCGGGCAAATGAAAAGGATGTCGAGAAGGGCGTCCCATCTACCGAGTCGATCCGCTGTTTCCCCTGCTGATGCGAAAGCCGCGCGTAGCCGGGAGAATCATCGCCGATCCGTTGAATCCGCAAGGGCAACGATGACCATTCGACGAGAGAGGAAGCGCACACTTGCCAGGCTTCTTCCTCGTTCCGATCCCACCCGATGAACACCGGCAACTCGCTCATGCGTTCTCCACTACGGACCGAATGTGCGCCGTATCTTTCTCGCTCATCCCCTGATGAAGCGGCCAGTAGAATGTTTCTCGCCCCAGCATTGCGGCAATCGGGTAGTCTGCCATCCGCCCGAACGGGGCGAAGGCTGGATGTTTCAAAAGGCTCCCGCCCAACAAGGGCCGGGCTTCTACGCCCGCGCACGAAAGCGCGGCCATGATTTCACTCCGGCGCTTGGAACGCACCGGCCAAGCAAACCAGGACGGATCGACCCCGGCAGTCAGCTCCATCGATTCCACGCCATTGATTCCCCCCATTTCGCTCGCACGCTCCCTTCGCGTGAGATGGGCTTCGGGCCAAGCCTTGAGCTGCTGTTCGCCCCACGCCCCTGTCAATTCGGTTGGACGAAAATTGAATCCGAGTTCGGGAAAGGCGAACGCCTCTTTCCCCGTCCGATCCCATCCGTGCGATCTCATGCTCCTGAGCCGCTTCGCCAACGCTTCATCGTCCGTGACGATCATTCCTCCCTCTCCGGTCATCAACTGATGGGTCATGAAGAATGAGAACGTCCCAGCAAGGCCGAACGTGCCGACATGCTTGCCGTTATACCGAGTGCCGAACGATTCGCAGCAGTCCTCCAGGAGAAAGGTCCCTTTCGGCAATTCAAGCGCGTCCAACTCGACGGCATTGCCCATCAAGTGAGCCACCCAAATTGCCCTGGCGGAGCGGTCCATTTCCTCATTCGCTTCCTCCACATCCATCTGGAAGGTATCGGCACGCGCATCGACCCAGACCGGGCGCAGACCCAATTGAATGACGGGAGCAACCGTCGTTGGCCAAGTCAGTACGGGGACCAGCACCTTGTCCATCGGCTGGAGCCCGAGCGCGGCGGTCAGCAACAGATTCGCGCTCGACCCGGAATTGACACAGACGGCAAACCGGGAACCGACGAACTCGGCGAAAGCTCGCTCAAAGCGTTCAACGCGAGGACCGCAAGTCAAGTGGCCTCCACGCAAAACCTCAAGGGCCAGGAGGCCCCACGCCGCTGGCGGCCCCGGCGACAACTTGATTTCCCTGAACGTCTCTTGATGTTGCATCGCTTCCATATTTTCTCGCTCCCTTCCGATGCACGAGCAGGCCCTTGAACGGGCTTTGGTCGATCACCGCTGCACTTCCCCTCGCATTGGGGGTCAAATTCTTGTTTCTCGTTCCCGTATCTCTCAACGCCTTTTGGTAGGCCCAACAATCGTGCCAACCGGGCAACCCCAGCACTTCGCCGGTCCGGAATAGTTCGACGTACCGCTTGAAGAACCCGTCCGAATCGGGATGGGCAGTATTCCAGACGACCACTCCCGACTCGATATGAAAACCGGCCCGGCCCATCGCTCCGGTGCAATCGTTCTTGAGTATCTCAAGCGCCAATCCTACGGGGAACGGCTTGAGCAGTTCCGTATCGGCATCGAACCACCACAGCCACCCCTGGAATCTGGCCGCCGCGTCCGCCTGCGCAAAGACCTTGCGGCAGAACTTCCAAAGATCGAATTGGTAGGAGTAACCCTTGGGCGTGACCCCCCGTAGGACCGCATTCTCTTCCGCCCAATCGAGCACACCCCTTAGCCCAGGGCAGTCCATCAGCCGTCTCCAATCAACCCGGTCCGGCCATGGGTGCTCCGGCTGACCGTCCTCGTAATAGGCGACGATCTGGCCGGGAAAAAACCGAACCATGGATTCCAGACCCTTGCGCCCATAATCCCGCCAACCATTGGGAGAAAATGTCGTCAGAGCGAGTTGCCGCTCAACCGGCGGCAGCGTAACCGACGCTCGTTCCGGCGCCGTCACAGGTGGAAGTTCTTGGGATTGGCTTACTGTCGATTCTGACATTGTATTCCTTTTCCAGCAGTTGAAGCATCCGCCATTCGATGTTCCACGCATGGCGCGGATACTCATGGTCCGTGGTACGGAAGATGTTCGTGAATTCCTCCCTCCGGCCCTGGACCAGATTGTCGAACCCGAAGAGCGTCACCGTCTCGGGGAGCAGAAGAGCGCAGGCCATCACAATCGCGCCCATCCCGGTAGAGAACCAAGGCTCATCGCCTACCTTTGTCATCCCATCGCTCGGCCGTTCCCATCCCCCCCGGATATCCGCAAGTTCCCTGTACTCGCCGAGCCAACGCGAGATCGCCGCGCCGGCCAAGTGAACCGGGATCGAGCCGAAGTGTTCTCTGATCTTGCCGAGTGATGCGTCTTGGCCTGGAAAGCTCTGATAGCCCCAATACTCCTTGATCGGCAACTTCCAGTACGGACGCCACGTTTTGAGGGTTGAGCAGATGATGTCGAGGCGGGAGCCGTAGTCATCGGGCCGCACTTGGGGCATCATCCAGCCCTGTTTGAGCCGGACGATCCGATCATGGGCTTCGATCTCCGGTCCAAGTCCCGCGCCCTTCATGCTTGGTCCATGACCAACGATTGCCACGCGCATCAGGACGCCTCCAGGCCGCGTCTATCGACAACCATGCTCATCTCCCGGATCATGCCTTGCAGTCCTGGATCGGCCCACTTGCGGATGAATCCTTGCAACTCCGGAACGACCCGCTCGAACACGAACTGCCATGGTTCTTCCGTGTCCCCGACGAGGCGCTGGCGGAACTGGCGCACGGTTGGATACCAGATCATGCGCGTCCCGTCCAACCCGTAGCGCCAAGCAGGCCGCCCCGGTGTCAATGTCCAGCAGGGCTTGGCGAGAGAGCCCGCGACGTGGACAAGGGTCTGGTTGACGCTGATGATGAGATCGCACGCCTTCACCAAGGCGAATTGGGAATCCATGTCGTCGATCACTTCTTGCCAGTGAGGAATGCCGAACCGCTCCGCCGCCTCCGCTGCTTCTGGCATGTAGTGAATGCTGACGAACTTCGCGGGCAATCCCAGCAGAGGCGCCCAGAGTTTCAGTGGGGCCGATCGCAGATCGAACCTGGTTTTCTTGCTGCCGCCGCTCCACGCAATGCCGATGTAAGGACCAGGCCCGAGTTCCATCAGCCGGTGCCGCATCGCAAGGACCTGACGATGGTCGGCTTCCATGTACCCGGTGTTGTACTGAGGAAAGTCCGCATCCTTGGAGCGGAAAAACTTACCCAGTGTCCCGAGCGCGCACTGCGCATCTATGTCGGCCCGGCCGGCCGCCCACTCGTGGAGACTGCTCTTCCTGGTGCCGAACACCTCGCAACCCTGGAAGCTCCTCCGAAAGATTTCCTCCAACCGTGGATGGCAGTCGATGATGACCTTCCGGCAGGTCCGAATCGCCTCCGGCAGAATGGAAGCGAACATGATTTCGTCGCCCAGTCCCTGCTCCCCGTAGATCACCACCGATTTGCCTGGGGATCCATCCCATTCCGGGGTCGTGCCGCTCGCCCAATAGTTCTGATTCAGCCGCTCCTTGCCCGCGATTCCCTTGTGGTAGAGATCGAATCCGATGTGCCAATGGCCCAACTCCAGGTGCGCGAGGGCCAGATTCCAGTGCTCCTCCTTGGTCATTCCCGGCTTGAGTTTTTCCGCCCGGTTGAGGAGGTCGATCACTTTCTGAGGATGCCCGTCATTGATATAGATGCCCGCGCATCCGGCCAGAATCTCCGGATCGTCCGGGCTCAAGTCCATCGCCCCTTTGAACCGCTCTTCAGCTTCCACCCTGAATCCCTCAGCTCTGAGCCCGTAGCCCTGGAGCGCAAGGATATTGGCGAGCAGATTCCTGTTCGCCTGGGTCTGCTCGGGCATGTTCCGCGCGTAAGCCTCGGCGAGTCTCGCAATCGAAACCGCGCGCCCGTTCCATCCCCGCTGTTGATCCATCATCCCCAGGAGAAGCAGAATGAAGGCGGGCAACTGGCCCTCCTGTGGGGAACCCAGGATGGATCGGTTGAGCAAGGCGTTGTATGCGTTCTCCGCCTCGGAAAGCCATTCCTGATATCCCCGTTCCAGGTTCTTCCGCATCCGATCCCCCGTCTGATGGATGCTCCGGGCCGTTTCCAGGAGTTCCTGCGGCGATTTCAAGAGCGCCGCCTCGATCATGCCGCGGGGGGTATGGTCTGCAATCCCGTTCATTAGGCGCTCGCCTCCTTTTCGATTTCGTCGAATTGGACGCAGTTGGCGCAGGGGGATTGGCTCAGGTCCTTCGCCAGGTGCTGGGCGCGCAACTGCTGGAATGCGGGCGAGTTCCACGCCTCCATGAACCCTTGCGACGTAAGGTCGCCCATTGTGAATTGGCCTGTATGATCGAAGCAGCACGCGGAGAGTTTCCCGTCGAACGTCACATGGCCCTCCGTGAACGCGGCCCAGCAGGGGATCGGATGCCTGAGCGCCCCGATTCGCCCTTGGTTCCCGCCTGTCACCTTGATTCCCTCGATGAGCGCGGCCTGGTTGTAGAGCGGGAGCCAGTAGTGCTCATCGACAAACGGGGCAATCAACTTGATCGCCTCTTCCATCCGCTTCTGCTGCTCTCCGTCATAGCGAATGGATGATGCGTAGATTCCGCACCTGTGCCCGGTCGCGGCCTCCACCTCGTCCCGCACCGTCCGCGCATCGCGGATATTATTGATCACGGTCAGGAACGCATCGACCTTGGTCACGTCCGCGCACTGTTGCGCATCCGCCCAGTTGAAACTGAACTTGAGCGAATCAAGACCTGCCTCGATCACGCGCCGCACGCGCTCTTTGATCGCCAGCCGGCCGTTTGTCGTCAGGAACACATAGGGATAGCCGCACTCGTGCTTGGCGAAGTGGATGGCCCGCACGAGATCGGGGTAAAGGAAGCTCTCCCCGAGGTAAAAGACGCCAAGTTCCTCGACACCCGCATCGCGCATTTCCCGCGCGATCCGCTTGAACAGGTTGAAATCCATGTCCGCGCGCTTGCGCAAATTCCGGCTGGTCGCGCAGAACCAGCACTTGAAATCACACCGGGCCGTCAATTCGATCTTGACGGAGCGCGGGCAAGATGGTGCGACTACGGCGCGATCAACGGGTAGCGCCGTTATCGCGTCGATCCTCTCCGTGATACCCATGGGTGAATTGAAGAAAGGGGAAGAGAAAAGGGGGAGGGGCGAACCCCTCCCCCTGATGTCCGATTACGGGTAGTCCATCGTGCAAGTGGCGATCAGCTTGATCGTCCCGCCCGCCGTCCCCGTGGTCAGATACGCGATCACCTGAAGATCGATCGTGTCGTAGTGATTGGGGTCGTTGTCCGAGAGATCGTACTGATAGGGAATGGAGATCAGCGTCGCCGTGTTCAGGTCCGGGCTCCCCAGCCTGAACGATCCCGCCCGGTTCGCGGTATGCGATTCGGCGAACCGATTCCGGTCCGCACCGTCGCCGACGTTGAGCTTCAGCAAGGTCGATGAACCGTCCGGGTCCAGGTTCGTATGGACGAGGTGAAGCTCCTTGACCCAGGCACCATCGGGAATCTTGATCATCTCGATGATGTCGCCCGAGGCCAGAGTCGCCGTGAGCGTATACTCCCCGGCGATCGTGAAGTCGCCCTTTTCCTGCATCCGCAGGGGATAGCTCGCGGCGACTTGAAGAGATTGAAATGTTGCCATGAGGTTCTCCTACGGAAGCGGAGCGTGAGCGGACACGACGATCGTGCCCAGATCGCGCGAGTTGAACGTGGTCTTGACGGCACCCCAGATCATCCCGGCCTTGACCCCGAGTTGCTCATCGTAGTCAAAGAGCTTCTCCTTCCAGCTCATCCGCCTGTTCCCGTACCGCCGCCCGAACGCCACGGCCAGCGACTGCGCACCAAGGAAGAGGTTGCGATAGACGGTGGTCGTGTTGGGAGCGAGGGGAATGCGGTCATCTTCGACAATGAAGGCATCCCGATAGCGGAATACGTTGGGAAAGTTCGCGCGCTTCTCGAATTTCCCCGTCTGTCCGCCCTGGACTTGGGCCAGGTTGATCGCCCAGAGGTTGATGGTATTCGCCGCGCTGTTCGTCGCCAGGGTGCGCATGACGTTCGGATGGAGGATCATCACGTACCCCTTGCCCCACGGCGTTTGAGGCATCCGGATCACCGGCGTTGCGATCTTCGCTTGGTTGATCGCCCTGTCGATGTACGTGAGGCTGAACGTCTCGGAACTCGAACTCAGGGAGTTCTCGCCGACCTGCGTCCCACCTCCATAGAGAATCCGGGTGTTGCCCGTTGCGCTCGTCGGGGCCACTGTGGCGTTCATTGCCGTGTACTTCAGATCACTTTGCCCGGTGTTTCCCGCTGCTTGGTTGAGCAGCCCCTGATCCATCCGGTCCGCCCACCAGTCCCGGAGTCCCTCCATCGCCTGCTCGCGCATGTTCCACGGGATGCGCTGCTCGTCGATCTGTCCGCCTGTCCTGACCCCATGCCGCTGATGGTCGATCAGGATGTTCTGCGTGTAGGTGGTCAGGCGTTCCTCATTGCCTTCCAGGGCCGAGTTTCCGCTGACCCCCGCACCGCTCAACAGGACCCGGAGTTGCATCGTGACCCGGTCCCCAGCACCTTTCTGGGTATCCTCAATGACCTGAATCACGCTGTCCGTATCCGTCCCCATGAGCGATGCCATGACCGTCTCGGTTTCGATCTCCGTGAAAAGCTGACGGGACCAAAGCTTGACAGCCTCATTGGCGTTGACGCCATAGGATGTGACAGCCATCTTTACACTCCAGCGATAGAGTTACACCTAGCCGCTCGCCCGGAAAATGCACCGGAGGCGGCTCAAAATGCTGGGCTTCCCTTATCGCGGGGATTGCGGATTGCCCTGTGACGCCGGGCTGGCGTTTCCATTCCCTGGACTTTAGAACAACTCCCGCCACCAGGGACTTCTCACGGTCGAAGCGGCGATTGGCGGATTCGCTGCTGAGCGACGAATTCATTGAACTCCGATTCCGTCATATCATCCACCGACTTTTCTGTCAAGTCTTTTGTTGTTGATCCTCCTCCGGCTATGCTCTTCGGAGCCTTGGGCTTCGGTCCTTGCTTGCTATACCCATAGGTTCCGTGAGCCAGTTTGTAGATCGCTTCGGCAGGATCGCCACCCTGGGCGATCACCCTGGAAACGACGCTCATCTCCTCATTGAAAACTTGGTTCTGAATTTCCTGATCGGAGAACCCGAGTTCTTTTAGTCCAGACGCGCGCCGCTGCATCATGTGACCGTAGGCTTCGTTGAAATCCGGATTTTCCTCCGCGAAACGGGTTGCCGATGCTCGGTAGTTGTTGAGCATCTGTTGTTGCTTCCCGGTCATGGTTTGGGTTTCCTGGTCCTTCTCCCTTGCGCCTTTGAGCGATTTGACTTCGTCCTTGAGCTGATTGAGTTGCCAAGCCCTGTAAGCTTCGGGGTCCTCTTTCTCATCCGGCACATCGGGCGCTTCCAACGCGGTCTTGAGATCGCCGAATTGCTTTCCCAATACCTCGATCTTCTGGCTCAGTTCCTCGTTCTTCTGGCTCAACTCCTGATTGCGCCGGCTGACCGCTTCCAATCGCTTGTAGGGGACCCACTCGCTTTTCTTTCCCTTTTCCTCTTCCTTGGGCGGTGGTTCCTCTTTCGCCCCTGGTTTTTCCTCTCCCTTCTTTTCCTCTTCTTTGGGCGGCTCTTCCTGTTTCGCTTCCGCAGGTCCATCAGGCGCATCGTAAGCCGGATCGAGCTTTGTTTCTTCCGTTTGGGGCGTATCGCCGCCCCCATCGAACTTCGTCAAGACTCCCATCAGACTTTCTCCTTGGTGGAATCGTGTTTGGTGGCGATCTTGGTCATCATGTCGATCTTCGCCCGGGCAAGTTGAACGGACTCGCGCAGAGTCGCCACGTCGATTTTCTCCCCTTCCGAATCGGCTTTAGCCATGGACAATTCCGCTTGGGCCAGATTCTTCTTGACCTCGCTCAACAGAAGATCGAGTTCGGCGCGTTGCAGGCCTTGCGCAACGGGATCGGGCTTGCGGGATTCCGCCAACCGCTGTTTGATCGCCCCTTGAAGGGCGCTCGGCAGAGGCGCATTCTCAAGGATCAGGTCATTCAACAACGGACCAACCGCCGGGTCGATCTGGAGGTAATCCGTCAAGAGTTTGAAGTTCAGGAGTTTCTGGTTCGGGCTTTGCGGCGACTCGTCCACCACGACATCGAACTTGGCGGCATCGGGCAGCATGGCGATTTGAATGCCCTCTCGATCTTCCTGCTGAACGATCTTCGCAAGACGTTCCGGGCCAACGTAGGTGCGCATGAAGTGGATCAGTGTCCGGCCAAGTAGTTTCCGGTGCAGCCTGAGTGCATCGAAGAAACCGGCGAGAATAGCCATGCCGGCCTGTTTCCGCATCGACTCCAGAATGCCGGGTTGATCCTTCCCGCTCAATCCCAGCAATTCGTAGTTGATTCCAGTCACCTTGGGCAAGATGCCGATAGTGAACTCCAGGATTTGCCCCATTGCCGCGGGGTAGGGAGACGGCATCCGCTCCTTTATTGCCGCGTCGATCGATGCGTATTTTTGATTGACGAAGAGGATCGCGTCAGGCTTGGCGAAATCGCGTTCGGCCTTCTTGGGATTGACGAACGAGTCGTCGAAGGCGTAGATGCCGCCCTTCGCGTTGACGTTGACGGTATGAAGAATCTGGTTGAACATCTTATTCGCCCAACTCTGCGGGTCCATCATCGGTTCGACAAGTCCGATGAATCCCCCCTTTGCGGCATCCAACTCTCCGGTCAGGAAATGATCGGTGAAGCCGGACGGATCGGCGTTCTCCGTCGTCTCGATCAATTCATCGCCGGTGAACCACGCCCGCCGGAAGCGGCGCCGGTCCATCTTCTCGAACCAGACAATGGGAATATCGGCGAAGGTTTCTTGGGGCTTGCCCTCGACGAATTGAGCGCCCGCCAATTTCGCGCGCAACGCTTTCCATTCATCTTCCCACAGGTGTTGAGCCGAACCGTCTGGTGCATAGACCTTCCAACACGGTTCCCAATCGAAGTAGTTGTACTCGGCAACGCGGACGCGGCCGGCGTAGAGCGTATCGCCCATGTTGGAGTCGGAGGAATCGCGGTAAGGATCGTCGCGTTCCTCCAGTTCGGGCTCGGGCATGATGTCCTTGTCCGGGCCATGCGAAAAGACGTGCGACTTCGGCTCCCCCTTGAAATCTCGGAATGTGTGCTTGAATTCCGCCTTGTCCATATCGACGATCGTGAAATCGTAGCGCCGATCGACGAGTCCGGGGCGTTTCGCCGCAGGGTCCCACCATTTGCGCCTGGGATCGAGGGCGATGATCTGGACTTGGCCATCCGGATCATCGTCGTAATCAACCTTGACTTGCGTGCAACCGATCCCCGTGACGAGCAGGTCCTTGAATGCCATCGATACCTCGAACTCGGCCTCGGCGAGATCGAATATCCACTTTGCCCCTTGGTTGTAGATGTCCGCAGCGATCTGGTCCTCTGGCGCCTTCTCCCTGGCGTTGTATCGAATCTCCTGCCGGTTGCCGAGTTCCATTCCAACGACCGCTTTGATGTTGGGGGCGATCAGATTGAACGTGGTGGTCGGGCGTTTCTGCTTGCTCAGGAAATCCTTGTCCTCCGGGCTCCACTGATCTCCCGCGAAGAACTTTTGACAAGCAAGAGCCTTGGTGCGCCAATCCTTCGATCCGGATTCAGCCCGCCGGAAATCTCTTGCCGCGCGTCTGTAAAGCGATCGCTCATCCATCACAGGCTCCCGGTTTCAAGAATCTTCCCGATGCGAGTGGCCCGCAGCCCGACCTGCTTCGCCCAGGTAGAATCGAGGGCGTGCTTCTTGGCTTCCTGCCAGAACACGGGCTCGGCTGTGTCGATCGCACGGCGGATGACCTCCCACATGCGCACAAAGGCCCGTAGCCGTGCTTCACCCAGGTTGAAGGCCATGTTGAGCAGGGCGCGCGCCCGGGCGGGCTCCTTGACCATGAGCAGGCGCCAGCGAGGCTCGATGTGATCCAGCGCCTCCTCGGCGCGGTCGATGTCCCGGTCGAGCAACAGATCGATCACTTCTTCCGGCAGGGCTTCGTTCAGGTTGTGCCCTACGCCGACCGTGAGCACTCCAACGGAATCGGTATAGGGTGTGTACCGTTTCCCCTCATCCCGCATCAACTCCGCCTTCAATGCCGTCCGGTTGTAGGCCGTGTAGCTCATCCCAATGTCTCCTTCCTC
>ERZ1292632.2773-Hain-H43-01um-R2-2773-length-14181-cov-5_pt1 | contig 14181 bp, 15 predicted proteins | sample MGYA00564407_ERZ1292632 | MGnify/ENA primary metagenome ERZ1292632 (study PRJEB36523, sample SAMEA6512637) | groundwater metagenome | collected 2019-01-08 | study: AquaDiva: Metagenomics assemblies of 32 groundwater samples
GAACTCGGTGGTGCGGGCATGGTGCACCCCAATGTCCTTAAAGCAGGAGGCATTGATCCCACTGTTTATAGCGGTTTTGCATTCGGGTGGGGGATTGAACGTACCTATATGATGAAGTCGGGCACCAAACTCGACGACGTGAGGCTTTTGTATAGTAATGACGTGAGATTTTTAGAACAATTCTAATATGAATTTACTCATACCGGATTCATGGCTGAGATAATATTTGCAAACCAAAGCGACTCCGAAGCAGATCAAGGAGTATTTGTCGCTATGCGGACCATCGATTGAACGAATTCATACCGAAGGAAAAGAAACAATCTATACCGTCGAGGTGACGGGCAATCGGCCGGATTCGATGTCTGTATTCGGTATTGCGCGTGAAGCCGCGGCGATTCTCCCACGTTTTGGTATACCAGCAAAACTCGAAAACGATCCGTACCAAAACACACCGGAGGTGAAAGACGTTCACACCTCCGGTGTGTCAAAGAAACCACTCACCATTACTACTGATTTTTCGCTCAATCCGCGGTGGACGTCTGTTGTTATCGATAACGTTACGGTCAAAGACTCACCGACATGGCTTAAGAAAAAATTGGAGCTAACCGGTATCCGCAGCCTCAACAACGTCATCGACATCACGAATTACTTAATGCGGGGCCTTGGCCAACCGGCGCACGCGTTTGATTATGACGAAATCAAAGAACAAACAATGATTCTGCGCGCCTCAAAAAAAGGTGAACACATCACAACACTCGATGGCAAATCGCATACGCTCCCCGGTGGAGATATCGTTATCGAAGATGGGTCCGGAAGACTTATCGATCTCTGTGGCATCATGGGAGCGAAAAATTCAAGCATTAAGGATTCCACTAAAACCGTTGTCCTCTTCTTGCAAACGTATAATCCTGTGCACATTCGAAAAACGTCTATGGCACTCGCGCATCGCACGGAGGCAGCATCGCTTTTTGAAAAGGGCATCGACAGTGAGCTCGTACTTCCGGCGATAATTCAAGGGATTGATCTCATGAAAGAACTGACCGGAGGAAATGTTGCAAGCAAGCTCTATGATCTGTACGAACGTCCCTTCAAGCCATATACGGTGTCGGTGAAGCGGCAAAAGGCAGATGACTACATTGGCAAGCGGTTATCAGATAAAGAAATCAAAGACATTCTTACAAGCCTGGGATTTACGATCAACGTGTCACAGGAGGCGATTTCGGTTGCCGTTCCAAGTTTTCGGAGAGATGTAGCTATCGACGTCGATATCATCGAAGAATTGGCACGACTGTATGGCTATCACAATATCGTTCCGACACTTCCGGATACCGCACCGCCAATGACTACCTTTGATGAATCGCTCAACTGGGAAGAAGAAATAAAAATTCGTCTTCGCGATTGGGGATATACGGAAACCTATACATATTCCATGATCTCCGAAGAACTCATGGATGAGTTTGGACTCGACAAAACAAAAGCCTACAAAATTACGAATCCACTATCGAATGAGTGGGTCTATATGCGACCGAGTCTTATTCCGAGCATGGTCGCAACTATCAAACAAAACCTCTCAAACAAAAGTGATCTTCGGTTATTTGAACTTTCTATGACGTATAAATACCGCCCCGGAGACCTTCCAGAGGAAAAACCATATCTCATTGTTGCATGGACAGGAAATAAATTTTTAGAAGCAAAGGGACTTGCCGAAGCAATTTTTGCGCTTTTTGGTATTTCCTATCCAATCGAACTTGGCGGCTATGGATCAATTCAAATCGTGGAGTCATCGACAATCCTGGAACTCGACGTTTCGCTGCTTGTTAAGAATGCCAAACCGGCAAAACAGTACCGCCCGCCACCAAAATATCCACCGATTTACGAAGATTTTACGTTCGTTGTCCCGCCAAAAACTGCGATCGGGCCAATGATGGATGCACTCAAGTCTACACATCCGCTCGTTTCCGACGTCTCACTTTTAGATACCTATGAAGATACACAAACCTATCATATAACGTATCTTTCTCGTGATAAAAATTTAACAGACGAAGACGTCCGTCCGGTCCGAGAGAAACTTATGAAGACTGTATACGAAAAGTTTGGTGCAACTATTAAGGTGTAGGAGTTGGTGTTGGGGTCTCGTAGGGGACGTTGATGCCGACTGAGCGCTCCTGTTCCGCAGTTTTTCCTTGTGAGTCTGTTGCTTTTGCTTTTATCGTATGAATACCGTCAGATATATTGATGGTATCGGAGAAATTACTCCCCGATGATTCTTTGACGAGCACGCCATCAACAAAAACCTCAATTTTCTCAATACCATTGGAGCTACCTGCTTCGACTCGTACTTTGACGTTGTTGTCATCAATTTGGGCTTTGTCGTTGGGTTCTTTTATCGTTATTCCAACTGCGTCAGAAGAATCACCGGAAACTTCAGTCGGCGGGTGATATTTGCTGTCTCCTTGTGCCGCGACCCAGGCATCGATTGCCTCCTGCCAGCGGTTTTTTCCGTCCGTTGAGACCGGATCGGCTTCTTTAAACACGACGAATTTTTTCGTATCGTACTCAAGCTTGGCAATCTGGACGCTATTGGCGAGCTTATTTGGATCAGATTTGGATACTTTAATTTCCTGATAGACGCCCGCTGGTCCGGTGGGTTCGGTTCCCTGGATAAAGATTTCTTTGCGCGTAGCCGATCCATCAACGGGCAATCCTCCGCCAAAGGCGTCGATATCAATTTCGATAATAGAGGGAGGACGGGTAAACGGCTCGTCGGATTTCCCCGCGAGCGCTTCGCGTATGATACGGTTCCAGATCGGCGCCGCACCAGTCACACCGGAAGCCAATGACGGGTGCATGGGTGAATTGTCGTTATTGCCCACCCACGTCCCCACGACCACCGACGGTGTATATCCCACGGTCCAATTATCACGTTTGTCATCGGTCGTTCCGGTTTTGGCTGCAACGGTTTTGCCGCCAATAACAAGATGTGAACGCAGACCAAAAATCTCCTGCCGCGCCTGGTTATCGGATAAAATATTGGAAATCAGATACGCAATTTCAGTCGAAAGCACGCTTTTACCGTTGGCGCTCTTGTGTTCAAACAGTACTTTGCCCTTGGAATCCTCGACTTTCAAAATTGCTACTGTCTCGTGAAGTTCTCCGCCGGTCGCAAATACTCCGAATGCGCGTGAGAGTTCGAGGAGCGTGACTTCACCGCCTCCCAACGTAAGGGATAATCCGACACGATTCATCGTGGCCTGCGTTGGTTCTAATGAGTCGATTCCCATATCAAATGCCAAATTCAAAATATCCCGTATACCCACGAGTGCACTCACTTTGACGGCGACCACGTTAATCGAATTAGCGAGAGCGAATCGTAGCTGCATTGGGCCGCGGAATTTACTGTCGTAGTTTTTGGGATTGTACTCGGGCTTAGCCGTATCGCCGGAGGGATACTTGGTATCGACGTCCATAAGAAGCGTTGAGGCTGTGTAACCCTTCTTAAAGGCCGCCGCATACGTAATAGGCTTGATGGCAGATCCCGGTTGTCGCAAGCCTTGGGTGACGACGTTATACTTAAATCCTCCCGAATCCGTCGCCGCATAATCCTTGGAACCCACCATTGCAAGGATTTCTCCGGTTTTGGGATCAATGACCACCGCTGCGCCGTTACTTACCTGGAGACGTTTTGCTTTATCCACTTCTTCGCTCACAATCTGCTGTGCTTTTTCCTGAAGTTTCCAATCGAGCGTTGTCGTGACCGTCATGCCCCCGGCGTCTACGCGCTCGGTCCCAAATTTTTCCACGAGGAGTTCTTTGACATAGGCGACAAAGTGCGGCGCACGAAGTCCACTTTGGCCACTCGCAAACTGGACGGAGGGAAGCGCCTTCCTCGTATCCGTTTCCGCGAGCGGTGTAATATAGCCGTCCTCGCGCATCCTGCGAAGCACTTCCTGACTTCTTCCGATATATGCTTTAGGGTCGTTGCCAAAAGGGGAGAGGCGACTTGGAGCTTGGGGAAGACCGGCTAAGACGACGGACTCGACGAGCGTCAGTTCTTTGACGGGTTTTCCAAAATAGTACTCGCTTGCAGCTTCGACTCCGACTGCCGTCCCACCATATGGACTTTCGTTTAAATACATCCGTAAAATCTCATCTTTTGTGTATTTCCGTTCGATTTGAATTGCCAGGATTGCCTCTTTCATTTTTCGCGGCAACGTCCGTTCCTGCGAGAGGAGCACGTTCTTAACCAGCTGCTGGGTAAGCGTTGAACCTCCCTGCACGTCGCGGAAGACGATAATGCGAACTAACGCACGAATGATACCAAGCGTGGATAAGCCCTGATGTTTATAAAAATCTTTGTCTTCGATGGCGACTGTGGCGTGCTTGAGGTGTTCGGGTACATCTTCCCATTTGACGGGGATGCGATTCTCGTCTTCAAAAATGTCGTAGAGCTTCTCTCCGTTGCGGTCCAAAACCACCGTCGACAAGCCCTCACTGCGGACGACTTTATCGGGACGGGGGAGGTCTTTGGCGTACCAAGCAAATAGAATACCGACGCTAAATACGCCAGCAAGAAGCACCAGAAGCGCAGCCACGGCAAGCGTGCTCCACGTCCGCAGTTTTATCTTCCCCAGTCCCAATTTCTTCTTCCACTGCCGCTCGTTATAAAAATCTATCATTGTTTGTGGCTTTTCAGGTTCGTTAACAGGCGCGGAATCATCTTCCGGCATATCTTCTATTCTACGCACACTTTGCACAAATTGACAACGTGTGATACACTACTTTCTATGTTGAATACATACAGTTTTGCCTTCTTTTATGCATCTATCCTAACCGGGAGGCAAACTGCTGGGAAAATGTAATAAGTAACACACCCATACAGAACCTCCCGAACGGGAGGTTTTTTTGTGGTGAAAAATATGGCAAATCATGAACTATTAATGATAGCAGGGCCGTGTGCAGCTGAATCGCGCGAACAAATGTTAGCTACAGCCGAAGCGGCGATGAAAAGGGGAATCGATACTGTGCGTATGTCGCTTTGGAAACCACGGACAAAGCCCGGTTTTGACGGAATCGGCAACGAAGGCATCCCGGTATTTTTGGAAATCACTGCTATGGGCATACGGCCGGCAACCGAAGTACTGTTCGCAAATCAAGCCGAGGATGTTCTAAACGGCACTATCGCTAAAAACAAAACGGCGCAGATTCTACTGTGGCTGGGTTCCCGCAATCAAAATCACATAATCCAACGCGACGTCGCCTCAATTATCGCCGGGGAACCAGGCGTGCAACTTATGATCAAAAACCAGGTATGGAAAGATCAGGCGCACTGGGAAGGAATAGTGGACCACGTTATCGCCGGTGGCGCTGCGCCATCACAGCTCCTTTTGTGCCACCGCGGCTTCGGTCCTGGCTCGAAAGACATGAGAAATCTACCGGATATGGAGATGGAGTTCGCAGTGAAACACTCCGCGAGTGAAGCACTTGGAAGAGCCATACCGCTTATTCTAGATCCGTCCCACATAGCCGGAAAATCTCCGGAAAACGTTATGCGGGTTGCGCTCAAATTATCCGGTCAACGGCTCACGGTGGACGGTAAAACGCTCGGTATAGACGGAATGATTATAGAAACACACCCCGACCCAACGAGGGCGATTACCGATCAAAATCAGCAGTTGAGCTGGGATCAGCTTGATCATGTACTGTGTGAACTCAAAGAAGAGAATCTCATTGGAGACCAAACGCAAAAAACTTGCTCAATCGATAGAGGAGCGGAAAACCGGATTTTTACAGGATGAGCACGACAGTATGGTATAGTAGAGGAGATCTTATGGATGCAATCGAGGAATTATTAACGAGAGGTGTTGAAAATATCATTCCGAATAAAGAAAAACTTCGGATTCTTCTGGCAAGCGGGAAAAAATTAAATATCTACCTTGGTATTGATCCCACTGCGACACAAATTCACATCGGACACGCAGTGCCGCTCCGAAAGCTCAATGCATTTGCCCAGCTTGGACACAACGTGACGTTCCTCATTGGAGACTTCACCGCGCTCATTGGAGATACTTCTGATAAAGATGCAGAACGGCCGGTCTTAACTACCGAACAAATCAAGGCCAACTTTCAAACATACAAAAGTCAGGCTGATAAAGTATTGGATTTTTCTAAAGTCAACGTTCATTTTAATAGTGAGTGGCTCAAGAGTTTATCGTTTGCTGATATTATCAAGCTTACCCAGCATTTCTCTGCCGGCGACTTTGTTGGACGAGAACTTATTAGAAAGCGATTGAACGAAGGAAAAAATGTAGGTCTCCATGAACTTCTCTATCCGGTCATGCAAGGATACGATAGTTACTTCATGGACACGGATATTCAACTCGGCGGCACAGACCAGACGTTTAACATGCAGGCAGGCAGAGTTTTGCAGAAAGATTTACGAAAGAAAGAATCGTTTATTATTGCTAATGGATTTCTCGAAGGCACGGATGGCAGAAAAATGAGCAAAACATGGAATAATGCCATCTGGTTGACCGATTCTCCCAATGAAATCTACGGAAAAGTCATGTCGCTCCGTGATGAATTGATCGTTCAATACTTTACGCTGACAACGAATGTATCAATGGGCGATATTTCCAGGGTTGAACAGAGGTTGAAAAACGGCGAGAATCCAATGAAACTAAAGAAGGAATTGGCTTATCAGCTGGTTTCGGAATTACAAACCAAACAAGCGGCAGATGAGGCACAAGAAGAATTTGAGCGGGTGCATCAGAAGAGAGATCTTGAAAATATTTCAGCCCCTGAAATAGAAATGACTGAACAAGACAAAAACATTAAATCATTCTTAAGATTATTAGTTGAAAAAGGGTATATCGATAGTATAGCGGAGGCAAAACGGTTATACGAATCAAAATCTATTAAAATTTTTGATGTAAAAACTCAAAAAGAAAAAACACTTGAAGGAATTCAAGATGGCTATATAATTAAAAAAGGGCCCAATGTCTTTATACGAATAAAACTTATATGAACTTTTTTCGAAAACATGAGTGGTTTTGGAAGATTTTAGTCGGTATTGCTTCTCTGGCGTTGATCGCCACGTCGCTTCTTCCACTCTTCTACGGCGGGCTTCAATGAACCTGAGTTACACACCGGGGGTGAATCGGAATTAAGAACACCCCCGGTGTGTGTTGCGCGGTATAATTACTCCATGGAACTTACCCTCGACAGTCCAGTGCGCTTTGTCCCACGCGTAGGGCCTGCTATGGCCAAACGACTTGAAAACCTTGAAATTTTTACCGCCGGAGACCTCCTCCTCCATGTAGCGTTTCGGTATAACGACTATTCACGTACCGTTCCTATTTCCTCCGTTCGGCCGGGTGAAACCGTAACGATTTCGGGTACGATTTCAAAAATTACGAATATCTTTACCAAAACCGGTAAAAAAATGCAGCGTGGATCGATAACCGATCAATCAGGATCTATTTCCGTTATCTGGTTTAATCAATTGTTTCTCTCCCGGGTTTTTATGCCTGGCGACAAGGTTAATCTCGCCGGCAAAGCGGACTGGTTTGGACGAGACATAGTAATGCTGTCACCTGAGTATGAAATCATTGTCTCAGATACTTCACTTCATACCGGCCGCCTCGTCCCCGTGTATCCGGAGACCCAGGGGGTATCGTCGAAATGGATGAGGGGAAGAATTGCGTTTCTCCTGGATTGCCTCGAAGATACGTTTGTCGAGCACCTCCCGGAATCACTCCGCACCCGCTATACGCTTGTAGGGTTTCGCAAGGCTTTATGGGATGTCCATTTTCCAAAAGATCAACCCAGTGCCGCTAAAGCAAAGGAGCGACTCGCATTTGATGAACTGTTGTTTTGGCAGCTCCGGGCCAGGCTCGATAAAAGAGCATGGGAGTCAACCATGTCTACAAAACCAATGGTCGAGGGTTCTGGCACTATTGTCTCAGCTATCAGCAATCTCCCCTTTACCTTGACCCAAGATCAAAAACACGCAATCTCAGAAATAACTAGCGATCTATCAAAAACAATACCCATGAATAGACTCCTGGTTGGCGATGTAGGATCAGGAAAAACAGTCGTTGCAGCTCTTGCTATGTATATAGCTTTGAGAAATGGAGCCTCGTCCCTTCTGATGGCGCCTACCCAAATCCTTGCCCAGCAACATTTCCAAACAATTGCCTCCCTCGTTTCGGCAATAGGTCTGGATGCTCATTTGATTACGGGTTCAGTCAAATCCAAAGGAGTCGGCGGAGTAGGTGTGTATATCGGAACGCATGCGCTTCTGGGTGCTTCGGGCGCTATCCCCAATATTGGGCTTGTCATTATCGACGAGCAGCATCGCTTTGGCGTCGGACAACGATCTGAGTTAACCAAGGTCAACGAATCCGGCCTTACTCCCCATCTCCTTACCATGACCGCGACACCTATACCTCGTACTATGGCAAAAGTATTATTTTCTAACATCGATCTTTCTGTACTATCATCTCTTCCAGGCGGCAGAAAAAAAGTAAAAACATGGGTAACGCCAAAAGAAAAGCGGGAGAAAGCCTATGTTTGGATACAAGAGCAAATAAAAAATACTCATGGTCAAGCCTTTATCATTTGCCCGCTTATAGACGAGTCTGAAACGCTCACTTCGGTGCGTGCTGTCACCACAGAATTTGAACGATTGAAAGAAGTATTTAAATCTTTGTCTCTTGGACTTCTCCATGGTCGCATGAAATCCCAAGACAAAAATGCAACACTGGATGCATTTAGAAAACGGGAGATTGACGTGCTCGTTGCAACACCAGTCGTTGAAGTTGGTATCGATATACCCAATGCTACGATTATGGTTATCGAAGCCGCTGATCGCTTTGGCCTCGCTGCGCTTCACCAGCTGAGAGGTAGGGTGGGGAGGGGAACACTCGCTTCGTATTGTTTGCTATTCACCGAAGCAGATAATGAGATGACGCTAAAACGCCTCAAGGCGATGGAGACGATTTACAGTGGTCCCGAGCTAGCCGAGGTTGATTTAACATTGCGGGGCCCTGGCGATTTGACTGGTAAACGCCAACACGGACTGCCTGCTCTCAAAATCGCAACGCTTTCTGATACCAAGCTTATCGATAGCACTCGGGATGCCCTCGAGTGGATTATGAAGGAAGATCCTACGCTCGCTAGCCTTCCCCACTTGAGAGGGAGGCTCAAAAAAGGTACAATAGAATCACAAAAGGCAGATTGAAAGGGATTATCTATGGCTCCATTACCAAAAAGACGACATTCAACACGGCGCGGTGGCAAACGCAAAGCCGCAATTGCACTTGGTCTTCCGACATTAGCAAAATGTCCAAATTGTGGCACAATGCGAATTCCACACCGTGTATGCAAAAATTGTGGATTTTACGATGGAAAAGCGGTCGTTATAAAACAAGAAAAGAAAAAGAAGTCCTAATGAAAACGTCCCAAGACCCCAGACACTTGCGCAGGATCCGCATTGTTGAACAACTGTTTGCCCAAAGCTTCCAAAGTAGCGCCACTACCGATACCGAGGCACAAGCAATCCTCAACTCGTGTGCGTCTACACTAGATACAATTATAGAGGGTGCTGCACCGGAATGGCCGCTACCTAAAATTGCCAAAATAGACCTTGCGATTTTGCGGCTTGCCGCCTATGAAATGATAACTGAAAAACAAGTACCGCCAAAAGTCATCATCGACGAAGCGGTAGAACTTGCCAAAGCATATGGCAACGAGAACAGCCCAAAGTTCGTCAATGGCGTATTGGGAACAATTTTAAAATCACAACAACCATGAGTTTTGATGATTTACAAAAAACTATCGGGATTGAGTTCAAGGATCAGAACCTTTTGAAACAAGCGTTTGCGCACCGATCGTATCTCAATGAATCGCGGGACGTCACGATTTCAAACGAACGCATGGAATTTTTAGGCGATGCCGTTCTTTCGTTCCTTACTTCACAATATCTTTACGTAAACTTTCCGGATTTTCCGGAAGGAACGCTCACCAATATCCGTTCGAGTCTCGTCAAAACGAGGAGTCTCTCTGATATCGCAATCGAACTTCATCTTGGCACCCTCCTGCTCCTGTCGCATGGAGAAGAGGAATCAGGCGGTCGCACCAACCCATCGTTACTCGCTGATACATTCGAAGCATTGCTCGGGGCGATATTTTTGGACCGGGGAATTGAGATTGCTCGAAGCTTTGTGGAAGCTCACGTACTCACCAAAACGCATGAGATTATCGAACAAAAATCGTACATAGACTTCAAGAGCTACCTGCAGGAGATCATTCAGGAGGAATCAAAAATTTCACCAACCTATCGTGTGACGAAAAGCGAAGGACCGGACCACGCAAAAACATTCTGGGTGACGGCCGTGGCAGAGAAAGTTGTACTGGGCGCAGGAAGCGGCAGGTCAAAGCAAGAAGCGGAGCAACAGGCAGCTTCAAACGCGCTTGAGAAGATGGGTAAAATTTGATACGATGCACGTATGGTCAAAATCAGACTTTCCCAAACAGGCACCAAGAATCGACGCCAATATAGAATTATCGCTATCGAAGAGGGCAAACGCCGCAATGGTCGCGCTATAGAAATACTGGGGGCGTACAATCCTCTCGCCACACCCCCACAGCTTGTTGTGGAAAGAGACCGCATAGATCATTGGGTAACCCTGGGAGCGCAACTGTCCCCAGCGGTCAAAAAACTCATACACACCCAAGCATGAAAGACACCTTAACGTATCTGGTACGTGCGCTCGTCGATCAGCCGGATGCAATCACCATAGAAGAGTCACAGGAGGAAGGCAAAACCACCTTGATACTCCACGTACACCCCGACGATATGGGAAAAATCATCGGTAAAAATGGTCGAATCATCAAGGCAGTGCGGGATGTCATGAAAATCCTTGCCGCCAAAAGAAATATGTATATTGATGTGGTTTTAGCCGAGGATACTCCTGGCCAATGAAAATCTCGATCCTCACGCTATTCCCCCAAATGTTTACCGGACCCTTCGAGTATTCCATAGTAAAACGGGCCAAAGTTAAAGGGTTCGTTACTATCGATTTGGTTAACATTCGCGATTTCGCAAACGACGCATATGAGTCTGTTGATGATCACCCGTATGGCGGAGGGCAGGGGATGGTGATGCGTGTCGATGTAATCGATCGTGCACTAGAAAGTGTCAAGAGAAAAGGAACAAAAATTCTTCTTGATCCTACCGGAACTCCATACACGCAAACAATGGCGAGAGAACTGAGCAAACTGGATCATCTCATTCTTGTTTGTGGACACTATGAAGGTGTTGACGAGCGTGTTCGATCACTGGTCGATGAATCAGTCTCTATTGGAGATTATGTCGCAACAGGTGGAGAACTGCCGGCGATGGTCGTTGTTGATAGTATCGTTCGACTCCTCCCCGGAGTCTTACGGAACCAAAGGGCGAGCATGGATGAATCGTTTTGGCGCCATTCTCTCGAGTACCCTCAATACACCCGTCCCGACGTATATAAAGGGATGAAGGTTCCGGAGATGTTGAAGAGCGGAGATCATAAAAAAATCGAGTCTTGGAGACAGGAACAAGCACGTCTGCGCACCAAAAAACTTCGCCCGGACCTCCTTAGGGACTAAAAGGATTTTGTTTGGGTGGGAACGAAACCGGTCCGGTTGTAAGCAATCCCTGATATGAGACGGGAAACGCGCGGATCCGGGCAAGCAGTTCATCTTCACTGGTACTCCTTGGCGGCAGGGGAGCAGCAATGTCACCGAGTGTCGTTGGAAGCGCTGCCCAGAAACTTTCCACCGTAATATTTGCGCGTGCGACCCCTCCCTCACGTATCGTTACCTCCGCCGATTGGAGACGGAGGAGCCTTCGGACCCTCTGGAGGGTATTCAAGTACGTTTTGATGTTTGCAAATGGTCCTTCGACCGTGACACCTGATGTAATAATGCCACTCCCCAATTGTTTTTCTTCCGCCGATTGTCGCAGGGCAGCTTCGGTCGCGAGTGACCCGGGGTTTGCTATGGTTAGATTGACGACCGACAACCCTGACGCGTTTGCCGTTTGTTCGATGGTTGCCAAAATTGTCGCCACATCCTTATCAGAGGGGATAGCTCGCAACAGGTCATTGCCGCCCGCAGCAAGTTGGGACTCGTCAAGCGATGAAAGCGTAGAATACTTTGCCGAGAGTATCGCGGTCTTTGAACGTACTGTATTCAAATCCTTGTACATACTCCATAGCGTTTTCCCAAAGGGCACGAGACCCCAAATAGACCCGGCAATAGCGATAGAAATCATGACGAGTGAGACAAGAAGTGAACTATTGGTACGCAGGAAATGCCGAAGTTCTTTAGGCATTATGGATTACCTCTTTCTGTCGGGACAAATGACACTGAGATATTCACCATTCCGTCCGCATCCAGTGTTAATGAATCCAGCGTCGCTTTATTCATTTTCCCCTCCCGGGTGAGTCCAAGAAGTGTCGACACGAGTTGACTTGCCTCGCTTATGGTTCGGGGCGTCAATTTGACCGCCACACGGACTGAATCGCTATCAATGGATATTCCTGCCAACCAATCTTCCGGACTTACGGATTCGGTGAGTTCGATAATCGAATTGATGTTTTTCTCCGAACCTAACACGCGCGATAAAATTGTCAATCTCGAATTGATGATCGTATAGAGCCCCTCGACTTGGCTTAGGCTCCGAATTTGTTGCGAAAGTCTTGTTTCTTCACGTTTGGCCGATGAAAGGGCCGTACGCAAAAAAAAGTAGCCGGCAAGGCCAATGGCTCCACTCATCAAAAAGGCAATTAGGGCAACCCACCCAATTTTGCGAATGTGGTCAACGATCCCTTTCGAAAATGCCGATCCGGGGGCTTTCGGGCGGATGAGATTAACATTTGACGATACCATAGGGACACGTGTTATGAACGGAGTGCAAGACCAATCGCAACCGTAAACGATGGTCCATCCGCCTCAACGCTCGCAAATCGCGGATCTTTACTAATCCCCAACAAAGGATTTGCAAGCTGTGCCTCGATACCGATGTGTTCTGCCATATAGACGACCATACCCGGGAGCCTCGCAGTTCCACCCGATAAAAACACCGTTTCTATTCGCTCCTCTTTATACTTCTCGCCAAAAAATGAAACGGCGCGTTTTATTTCCCCGACAATCGTGTCCATAATCGGAGCAATCGCCGATACGATTTTGCCCTGCAATTTGTCTTTTTCGAGCCCATAGGCACGCTTGAATTCTTCCGCCTGCATCATCTCAAACCCGAGTCCTTGGGAAAGTGCTCGGGAGAGCGCTTCGCCCCCTGCGCTAATGGAGCGTGTGTAGGCTAAGATTCCGGACCGAATGATAGCCAGGTCCGTCGTTTGTGCGCCCAAGGAAACGATCATGGCGCTCCGTACATTCCCCATGGTACGCGCGAGAGCTCTCGCCGAGGCAATTATTTCCGTCTCCGCCGCAGTAACCGTCACTTCAGCCGACTCAGCAATCGCCATATACTTTTCGACGAGTGCCCTCGGTGCGGCGACCAACAAGACTTCCATTTTATTGGTTCCGGTTTCGCGGCTATCGCGAAGGACGGTAAAATCAACGTTGACCTGATCAAGAGGAAGCGGAATATATTGCTCAGCTTCCCATTTTATTGCCGACGAAAGCTCGCGTTGAGAAAGTGCAGGCACTTCTATGACCCTCGTAAATACGAGAGACTCCGGGAACGATAGGGTAACCGAACGAGACGTAGCGCCGGAGTCACGGAGAAGCTTTTTTATTGAAATACCTACGGCATCTAAATCAGCAGGGAGATTGGAGGTGAGTGATTTTGGAGGTGTAGGAATAGTACCAACTGCAACAAGTCTAAAGCCACCACGCTCTGGAGCGAGCTCGACGAGCTTAATTTTATGTGATCCAATATCGAGTCCAATTGATGTACGCATACGGGCAGTCCGCCAGCTGGCGGGTTACTTTGCAAATGATCCGGGTGTATAGATAACACTGTCAAATATAATCGGCGGTGTCCGATACTCCTGAAACGCGACGATTTTCCGTGTTACACCGCTTGTTGTCTCTCCCACTGATTCAACTCTCGTTCCTTGAAGCGGAAGCTCTGCATCTGGATTAATATAAATCTGCGTATCACTAAAAATCGGTTGC
>ERZ1292632.2775-Hain-H43-01um-R2-2775-length-14173-cov-5_pt1 | contig 14173 bp, 8 predicted proteins | sample MGYA00564407_ERZ1292632 | MGnify/ENA primary metagenome ERZ1292632 (study PRJEB36523, sample SAMEA6512637) | groundwater metagenome | collected 2019-01-08 | study: AquaDiva: Metagenomics assemblies of 32 groundwater samples
AAAACTCGCTTTGATTTGGGCCGGGAAAAATTTATCGAGCGCGTTTGGCAGTGGAAAGAAAAATACGGCTCGATTATTTTAGACCAGCTTAAAAAACTCGGCTGTTCTTTGGATTGGTCCAGGACGCGCTTTACTATGGATGAAGATTACTCCAAAGCAGTTCAGGCGGCTTTTATACATTATTATAAAAAGGGCTGGATTTATCAGGGCGAGCGGGTGATCAATTGGTGTCCGCGTTGTCAGACCGCCCTTTCTGATATTGAAGTCGAATACAAACCCCAAAAAGCCAAATTGTTTTATTTTAAATATGATAAAAATTTTCCTATTACGATTGCCACTACCCGGCCTGAAACTAAACTGGGTGATACTGCTGTCGCCGTTAATTCCAAAGATGAACGCTATCAAAAATATCTTGGCCAGATTTTTAAAGTTAATTTTGCCGGCGTCCAAAGAGAAATTAAAATCATCGCTGATCCTCAAATTGATCCCAAATTCGGCACTGGCGCTTTGGGAGTAACGCCCGCTCATTCAGTGGCTGATTTTGAAATCGCCCAAAAAAACGATTTGCCCTTAGTTAAAGTGATTGATAAAAAAGGTAAAATGGCCAAAGAAGCCGGTAAAGAATTTGAGGGTCTAAAAACCAAACAAGCCGCGGAAAAAGTATTGGAATGGCTTAAAACAAAGAATTTGCTCGAAAAAGAAGAAGAAATTGATCATAATTTAAGCATTTGTTATCGCTGTGGGACTGCTTTGGAGCCGATCCCGTCAAAGCAGTGGTTTTTAAAAATGGCAGAACTTGCAAAACCGGCGATCAAAGTTGTCGAAGAGGGAAAAATTAAATTTGTCCCCGAACGGTTTAAAAAAGTCTATTTGGACTGGCTGAAAAATGTTCGTGACTGGTGTATTTCAAGACAAATTTGGTGGGGGCATCAGCTTCCTGTTTTTACAAAACAGGAAAAAATCAGAAATCCGAAGCACGAAATCCGAAACAAATCACAAATTTTAAATTCCAAAAGTTTAGAAATTAGAAATTCGGATTTAGAAATTTACGTCGGGAACAATCCGCCAAATGGTTTTAAGCAAGTCGAAGACGTGCTAGATACTTGGTTTTCGTCAGCCCTTTGGCCTTTTGCGATTTTTGGATTTCCTCAAAAAACAAAGGATTTAGATTATTTTTATCCTACCACCATCCTCGCTACTGCCCGAGAAATTCTCTTTTTGTGGGTAGCGCGGATGGTTTTTTCCGGGCTGGAATTTATGAAAGAAATTCCTTTTGAAACAGTTTTAGTTCATCCGGTGATTTTAACTAAAGAAGGAAAAAGAATGTCTAAATCCTTAGGCACCGGGGTCAACCCAATGGATTTAATCGAAAAATATGGCGCTGACGCCACCAGATTCGGGATTATTTGGCAGATGACCGGACTTCAAGATATTCGCTTTTCCCAAGAGGCAATCCTCTCCGGCCAAAAATTTGCCAATAAAGTTTGGAACAGCGCCAGATTTGTGTTAACAAATCTGGAAATCCGAAATTCTAAATCCGAAATTCTAAACAAATCACAAAACAAAAATCCTCCGACGCTATCGGTCGGAGCCCCGACACCGAAGGTCGTCGGGGAAAATTTAACTGCCGCGGATAAAAAAATTCTTGATTCTCTCAATTCTCTGATTCTCTCGATTAACTCCGATCTCGATAATTTCCGTTTTGGTCAGGCGCTCCAATCTTTATATCATTTTTACTGGCACCAGTTTTGCGATATCTATTTGGAAGAATCCAAAAAACAACTGGCTGATTCAAAACTCAAAGAAAATACCGAGGCAATATTAATACACATTCTGATATCTTCACTTAAACTCCTCCATCCTTTTATGCCCTTTTTAACCGAAGAAATCTGGCAGAAACTTTCGAAACAAAAATTAGTTGATGAAAATATGCTGATTTCCGCATCCTGGCCAGGAAAAAATCATTTGAAAATTAAGACATTGAAAATTCATTGAAAATTGAGAATTGATAATTGGAAATTTCTTTATGAGAGACCCTAAACTATTTGAATATTGGTTTACCCGCGTCATCATCTGGCTTTTAGTTTTATCTTTGGGTTATGTTGGCTCCCGCCTCATCGGCAATATTTATTATAATAAACTGACGAAACTCTCTGAACCAATCCAAGATTATCGCCAAAACTATCAAGAGCAAATTAACAAAGAAGATGATCCTTTCAAGCTGGCTAAATTTGGCCGGATAATGCTAAAAACCGGCTCAACCGATTTAGCGCTGACCGCATTTTCAAAAACCACTGAGCTTGACGCTGGCTGGCGCGACGGCTGGGTGGCTAAGGGTTTTGTTGAGCTTAAACTACAAAAAACCAAAGAGGCCTTGGATTCCTTAAAAACTGCTGAAAAAATTGATCCCATCAACCCCCTCACTTACGAACTTTTGACGATTGTCTATGAGCAAACCGGCGATATCAAATCCAGCCAATTTGCCCGGGAAAAATGGCAATATCTCAACAAATCGCAATAATGATTTGACTTTGATATAATGGATTTAAGCGGATTGTTTCGGCGTATTTGTTGGTGGTGGTAAAGTATTATTAACATAAAATGCAAACTGCTCCGATGCTTCGATCGGAGTCCGACCTCAAGCGCCGGACAAATCTCAAAATTGTAATCAATTTTCGCATGCAAGTCATAGTGCAAAATTAAAAATTTTAGATTTTGAATTGTGATTTTGCATTCTGAGATTTAAATTTTGAGATTATAGTGTTTAGAGTTTAGTATTTAGGATTTAAAAAGTGCCCGCCTATGGCCTTACTGCCAAAGGGACTACATCCTCTACTGGCAGTGCGCCCTTCGGCGGACTTCCCCGCCCACAGCTACGCAGTTGCTGGCGGGGAGCGGAGGGGTTTTTGAAAAAACGCATTCAAAAAATCTTAATTTATTTCTTAACTATTTTAATCGTCCTCGCCAATTTTTCATTGTTGCTGGTGCCCAAAAAAGTTTCGGCGGCGTCAATAAGCTTCGATATACCTGGACGGTGGTATCGCGATGCCAATACTAACAGTGTCGTCAACGAAATTTCAATGACCAAGGATAGCCGAACGCAAACGGTCAGGTGGGAATATGCTCCGGCTGGTGGTCAGGGTGATATCATTTTTACAATCCCTAGTGAAACTATTAGGCCGTCTTACCAAGCCTCAATTTTCCTTTTGAATAGACCATTAGAATATGTGAGAGATTTAGGCGGAGCAGGTAAATACTATATTTTTGTCAAAACCGATGACTCCAAAATTACCATTCTTGGAGCTCTAACCGACGGACAGAAAGTAGAAAATAGCGATTTCTCCTGGTCTGCTGGAATCACTACACAATATTTCAATTACGCAGAGGAGGGCACTAATCATGAACTAGGACGATATCTCGAGCAAATAGCACCTTACATTAAAAATAATCACCCTGCTTTAGAAATTAGAACACCCGCGGGCATTACCACTGAAGCTAAAATGGCCTGTGCTGATCTTCTAATTACACCTACAAAAGGATTAGAAGCTATTAACCAAGCATTCACTAAATTGAATGAAGAGTTTAATGCAAAAGTGGGTCAACAGGTCTTGAACCAGATGACCGCCAGCACCAACTCTGATTTATTTCATAAATTTTTCCAAAGTTCAGATAGCTTAGATTATTCAGATACATATTTAGCTATTTTGGGAGATCCTAATGCTGCTCCTGGAACTATTACAACCTACCAAAATTTTGTCAATGAATTTCAACTTACAGAAGCAGGATTAGCTTGGTTTTGGAAAAATCCTTATTCTGACCAAGATAAGTTGACCCTTGCTCGATTGATTGGCGGACCGATTATGCAATATACTGCTGGCAAATGGGAACCGGCAAGAGATTTTCTGGCAAACATTGCTACAGTTCCTGCTCGATATTACATGGATAATGCTAACCAGGACCAGTGGCAAAAATTAGGCCGTCTACTTGCCGCCAAAGCCTATCTTGAAGCCCACATGGAATATGACCGCTGTATTGCCAGAAATGTTACCGACCAAGCTTTCAAAGATATGGTTACCGCCGAAGAAAGGAATTTTCGAGCTCTTATGGGTTTGATCGATCAGCAAGTATTGGACTATATTCAAGCCCAACAAGAAGCAAATGCCAGCTGGGGCAATACTTGCGGAGTCAATTTTGGCAATACTGGCTCAGTGACTTATTTTATCGCTGCCGCTTTATGCGCGATTTTGAAATTTATGGGTGAAATCGCTGACTTAATTGTTGACAGTATTTTTGGATCAGTCTTTAATACCTATGCTCCCGAAGTTCCTGATCAAACAAAATTTACTATTCCGGCATTTTTGACCGTCCAAAAAGCTTACGCCGCCGAGGAACTCACCCCGCTTGATAAAGCTTTTACTAATGATCCGGCCAATCAGTGGCCATGGGTGATTAGCGTCTGGAAGTGGACTTTGGGTTTAGCAAATCTTTTTTTAGTTGTAGTTCTCCTCTTTTTGGGAGTGGTCAATATCCTCCACATTCAATATGACACTTATGCCATTAAAAAAATGCTTCCTCTTCTCATTATCGGTGTCATTTTGGCCAACTTCTCTCTTTTAATTATGCGGATGCTCGTTGACGCCTCCAACATTTTAACTAATTCATTTATGGATGGTTCGCCGGGAACTGCCGTTAAAAATCTTATCAGCGCTGTCAAAGTTGATGACGGTTCTTTCACGGAAAATCAAGGCTTTTGGGCAAATGTCGCCGGCAACTGGAAAACTGTTGGGGGATTGCTATTGGCGGTGATATTTTCCTTTTTCGCGATTATTGCTTTTTTCATTTTAGGGATAATGTTTTATATCCGTTTTGCGGCAATTATTCTGCTGGCTATAATCGCCCCGTTAGCCTTTGTTGCTATGGCCTTCCCGCCCACTCAATCAGTATTTAAACAATGGTGGTCCTGGGCAACGAAAATGATCTTTATGAAGCCGATTGCCATGTTTTTGATAGCTTTTGCTACGAAAATTCATAGCGGACCAGAAGCTATCACCAGCATCACCGCCTGGATTATAATTGTCGCTTTGGTTTATATGGCGATTTTGGTCCCCTGGAAACTCGGCGGGGTTGTTATGGGCCTCTGGGGCGGGGCAATGGGATCTCTTTTCGGCACCAAAAAAGGCGGCTGGGCGCGGAAACCGGTAGCGGCTTGGGCTCAAAGAAAGGTAGATGTTGCTAAGGGCGCTCTGGCGACTAGGTTCGGCAATACTGCCCTTGGACGTTTTATCGATCGCGGACGAAAATTTGATGAAATGAGACTTGAAGATTATAAACAAGCCCGTGAATCCCAAATGAGCGAAAGGGGAAAAGAAATAAAAGCCGGGACCAAAAGATTTGAGCGCACTAAACACGAGGCAGAAAGAGCTAAAACCACTTTAGAAGCTCAAGAACAAGTAAACTTAGCAACAATTTTAAACGGTGCCGAGGCAGAAGAAACTAAAAAAGAAGAGATTGAATTGATTAACGCCAAGGGAGAGGTGGAACGCGTTTCAGCGGTTGCTGAAGAAAATGTTAGAGAGAGACTAGGAGAGGCCCAAAATTTAAGGGAAATCGAAGTTGCCCGAGCAAAAGAAGCGGTAGATATTGCAAAGCAGGAACGCGATGAAAATATTAGAGAAGGCAATATCGAAAATCTAACCGGAGCCCAAATTGAAGAAATTACCGGCTTAAGTGCAGCTACCGGCGAAAATACACCGGTAAATGTTAAATCTAGATATCTTGAACAGTCAAACCGCCTATCGATAGTAAAAGATAGAGCTACTAAAAGAACCTTATCAGATGTTGAAATTATAGCACAGCGAGACTCAAAAAAGAATAATAATTTACGCCAAACTATGGACGAGCTCAAAGAAGCTGGTCGAAGAATAGATTCTACTTATGCCTTAGATGGGAATGCGTTAGCTGCTGGCATCCCAGAGAAAGTTACTTGGACACAAGCAAGAGAAGCAGCTGAGCAGTTAAGGTATAGAGCAACATCGGCTGAAGGAGATGAGAGGGTTCGTTTGGAAAACGTAGCCCAATATTTTGATACCCAGGCAGCAGCATTTGAAACAGCAAACGCTAATTATGATATGACCATGGTAACTGATCTTGTTGCTCAAGAAACAGCTTTTAGGACTGCAGCAAGCACTGCAGCTACCCCGGAGTTTAGAGCGGAACTAGAAGAAAAAGCAGATAGAATGATGGAGGCCTCGAGGAGAGTTAGGGATATAATTACAACTGCTACTACAAGAGGAGTGCCAGCTACTATTGATTATAGAAATTATCTTACAAATAATCTTGCAGGCCGCCGCCAAAAAATTATTAATCCTGATGTTGCTGATGAAATCCACACAGCAGTAATTACCAACCCAGCATCATCTTTATACCTAGATGTATTAGCTAACAAACCAGTTGGCGCCGGGGAGGCGAAAACGAACAGAGAAGGTATCTATGCTACCATAAATGGTAAGATGAGTGAGCTTGATGAAGCCCAAGCCAGAGGAGCAATGATCCAGTTGGGAGCTATCCACACAGTTATGTCTACTGCTCGTCAAGGTGAGACAAAAGGTCTTAGCCAAATAAACGGCATGATGCGTATAATGGAAGGAGCAGGCAGAGACAGATTTAAAGTGGCGGCAGCAAGAAGCGCTATAGACGCAATGCCTCCTAAAAATAGGAATTCTATGCGAGAAGAGGCCATGAGACAGGCCAACATAACACCAGGGACAGATTGGACTACTGGTTTAACTACCGCTGCTCAAGAAGCTGCCCTCCAAAATCTTAACTTTGAACAACTCAATATTAAAGGCACTAGCCCAGATGCAGTTGCCCAAAGAGACTTTGTTGACCGATTCTTAGATCGTTTCGAAGAAGATGAAGGCATGGCTTTAACTTCAAGCCCTGGGACACGGGCAGCAAAAAGCAGAGTTGTCGACCCACGCCATTTTACTGAAAACCGATAATAGTTAAAAGGAGATAAATGAATCCAAATCCAAACCAAATTCCCATTGACGAGTCGATAAATTACAAAGATGTTAAAACCCTTACTAATGATATTCTAAGTTTACCTTTTGAAGAACTAATTAAAAAATACGATAGCAAAAGTCTGCTTGATAAAATTATTAGCCTAGGAATAGATAACCAAATCACTACCCTGAGAGACCTGATGATTGATGATTTTACCCCGGAAAAAACCTCTGCTAGTATATCTTCAATAAATAAAGACCAGATAATTGAGCTTCTAACTACAAGCCAAACAGCAATAGGTTTAGATACAGCTTTAAAACAGATTGATCCAAAACTTATATTGCCACAATCTTTTGATCAGGCCGATTACCAACAGCGAGCAAGCGGCATTTGGAATGCTCTTATAAATATTAAAAGATTAATTGCTCAAAAAATTGCTAATGAATATTTAATTGGCATTAATTATTTTTTAAAGTTTCCTCCTAAAAAATTAAACAATTATTTAATAGAAGTTGATAAAATTTCTGAGCAACTTATTAAAGGTTATGAAGAAATTCAGCAGACCGGAAAAACAAACCCGCAAAATTATGAAGAGGCGATAAATTTTATCAGTCGTTGTGGTAGAATATCAACTTTTATAAATTCTTTGCGGGAAAAACATGTTCTAGGAAATATTGCTGATATTATTTTAAAAATAGAAAGATCAATAAAAATTGTTCAGGAGATTAAGAAAAAAGGAATAATTAGTCCCACGCTAGAACAAATTAATATAGAAATTATTAATTATCTTATAAAAGACACTCACATATAGTAGGTATAATTTATCTATTTACTCCCATTATAGGCCCTTGACAAAAGGGATTTTTTGTGCTATAATTGGATGTTCCTCAAGATGAGGAATGCACAATTGACAATTAGCTACGGGAAATATCAGGTTGCCTTCAGGCACCTGAGGAGATATTTCAATCTATCCTTTCTGGAGGAATGAGAATGCGACAGGTATGGGTGGCCATTGTGGCCGCCGCTGTTCTACTCCTTTCACTGCCGTCATTCGGACAAGTGGAGGTCGGTCAGGGGGTCGTCCTGGACGATAGCAGGCCGATTGACCAGCCCACTGACCAGTGGGCTGGCGAAGTTACGGGGGACCCGATGGAGGTTCCTCCGGATCAACCCGGGAGAGAGGTTACCGGAGAGCCGAGGGTTGCCGAGGAATCGGTATCCGCGGCTCCGGAGCACCCTATGCCACCTCCTACCCATCCCGCACTACCTTGGCAGACAAGGCCGGGTATCGAGGATGCAACCCGGCAAGTGTTCGAGGGCAAGTTTGCCCTCAAAGAGCATGCGCACCCCTCAACATCCACTTCAACCAGCTCGGTTAAGGTGTATACAACCGAGCGTGTCATCGAGAAACCAGTCGAGAAACCGGTGGTCGTGGGGCCGCCGCCGGTTAACATTTTCAACTTCACCGCGCCCCCGGCGGATCAGACCGCCAACAACCAGCCGCTCCCGGCGGCGCAAATCCGGGAAGAAAGGAAAACAAAAATGATCGGTTGGGTTATTCTTGGACTGACGGTGGCGGCAACGACCGCCATAGCCATCTATGCGATCGCCTCCACGACCCACTGCCGGGTCGAGGAACAACAGACCCGGCAGGCCCAGGCCGCACAGCTGGGGACGGCGCTGACTAATCAGGCGCCGTTCACCCCCGCCCAGGGGAGACTGGTCAGCATCTCGACCAGCATCTTCCCCACCGGCGGCGGGATCGTTCGGGCCACTTCGGATGAACGGCCCGCTCCCCCGCCGCCTGCCCCGGCTCCAGCTGCCCCTGCGCCTTACGCCGTCATGATGACGGCGCCTGCCTGGCAGACCTATTTAGCCGCCCAGCAGGTCGTCGTCGCACCCCCCGCCGGCGCCGCCACCCCGTAGCAGTACGAACTAAAGCCCCCAGCGAAAACCCATCAAGGGTTAGTAGCTGGGGGCTTCTTCTTATATAAAAAATAATTCAATTATGGATTTCGGCCGCCGCCTCTTCTTTGACCTTGTTGCTGACCGCCGGCCATTCCTTCCCTACGATAAATTCCGGCAATTGCTGACCAGTCTTCAAAACGGATAGTTCGCTGATTTTGGCGGTTTGCTTCATCATAGACATCAATTTCCTGCTCATTATTATCAACATTAGAAATTATAATTATCTCCGGCAAATCGCGAAATCTCTCTGGCAAATCATTAACATTGCCAATTCTTACCCAACGGGTATTTAATCCAGGCGGCCGGATTCTTTCTCGTCTCGCCTCTGGCTGGGCTGCCGGCTCTAAACGATTAACTCCCATAAAAGCCAAAAAGAAACTCGGAGCTTTAATATCTGCCTGACCTGCTCTACGCAAAACTACTTCTTCCCGATGTTCGTCATCAATCAGAATTTGATAATCTTCGGGTGTTATTGGCCGGCCGCGATTATCAGACAAATCGGGGATCGTCTGGATATGGTCACCTGGCTGGAATTGACTTTGCCAGCGAGCAATAAAATTTTCTTGGATTGAGCCGGAATTTAATAAAGTCTCTAAGGAATAATCTAATTGATCAGGCACCGGGTTGCCGCTGGCGATATCTATTTTCCTCTCCATATTCGGGCCTAAAAAGGTCACTTGACAAGTACCATTGGCTAAATCAAGATTATTAATTCGGACGGCGCCAATTTCGCCATGAGATTCATTCACCCAGACACTGCCAACTTCCGGCATTGGCTTTTGTTGATTTTCAAATCTCTCTCGCCAATCGAGTTGCTCCTCGGTTGCTGGCTCTGGTCCAGCTGGCGGCGGCACTTGCTCACGCTGAAATTGTCTTTCAAGCTCTCTTGCCGCTTCCTGGCGACCGCGCTGGGCTTCAACAGCGGCTTCATTGTCAGTTCCGAGATTGCGTCCCAAAACACTGCCTGCCCAAAGACCGGCCAAAGCACCGCCAATTTGAGCAGCATGACCCACTAAGTTTTTAGCCGCATGTTGAACTACCGTCGCGGTTGATTCACCCAAGGCGTGAGTCGCGTAGCCGGCAGCATCGGGAGTTAAGGTTGCTCCTTGAGTGGCGGCTTTTACAACCTCCTGGGTAGTATTATAAACATAATGCCAAGCGCCGTTAACCCTCTCGACTAAATGACTAATTTTATCGCCGTCAATATCCATGGTCATTGCCTGCCGAGATAAACCAGCAAAACCAGCCCAAATTCCTGCCCCTAAACCAGCGATTCCGCCTAAAAGCTGGCCGATTTTTCGCCGGCGGTTCCAAACTTGCTGGATACCGACCAATTCCTGCTGGCGGCTCGAAATATCTTCGTTAGTTTGATAAAAAGCATCAATTAATTGCGATAATCGCTCATTTTTTTGATCGCTAGTAATTCCTTCTTCTTGTGAACTCTTTGCCATTTCCCGAAGACGAAACCACTGTTGATATTGAACGCGGGCGATTTCCTCGCGGACTCTTCTTTCTCCACCATTTAACGAATGCCAGGCCTCGACAATTCCCTGACCGCCAGCTGCTCCATAGACTGCTCCGATTGCCGGCAGGCTCACCCCGCCAGTGAATATGCCAACAACCCCTATTGCTACGACTCCGGGAGCAATTTTTAGACCGACATTGGCGACTTTCCGGCCGAGTTCATTCCAAGCATTACGCTGGATAGTGCCGTCTTGAGTTAGGGCAAAATCCCGCTCACCAGCCAAAAATGCTCTAAGTTGTCCTAACTGACCCTGACCGTAGCGCTCTTGGATCTGCCTTTCTCGCCATTGAAAAGAGCTTAGCCGAGCTAAAAGCTCTGCCAATTCTTCTGGGGTATTAGGAATTTCGATTTCTTGTTGTGGTTGTTGCAATCTTTCAACTCTTCTTACGCCTTCTTGATCAGAAATTTGCTGCTGGTCAGCTTCGCTGACTGCCTGAATACTAAAATCGGCTCCAGGAACTTCCTCGGCTCGCCGGCGCAAAACTCTATCCCAAAAACCGCGTGGTCTTGGCGGCACACGAGCTGCCGGTTCTCGAGACGGTTCAGACGGAGTTTCGGCTGGAGTTTCTGGAGCCGGTTCCGCTGGTTCCTCTTGAGCTTCTTCTGGAAGTGATCCTCCTTCAGGATTCATTTTGCTCCTTGAGATTGCTTAAATAAAGCCATCATTTCAGTTTTATAAATTATTGCTTCTTCAACCAGCCATTTAGCAACATTAATATCTTTTGACTTTAAAAATTCTTCCATTTTGGTTTTATCATTGATGTCAATTAGTTTTATCCATTCTTGACGCTCTTCTTCACTAAGCTGATCGTCTATCCGCGCTATCACCCGATTTTGAACAGTTTGCGCCATCTTGGTATAGAGCTCCTGCTTTTTTTCCGGCGGCATTTCTTTAGCACCCATAAGTTCTAGCAAGTCTTTGTCTAAAATTTCTTTAAACTCTTCATCAGTAAATAAATTTTGTTTTGAGTTCATTTTTCCTCCTCATATTATCATCTTAGTTTTATCGTATGATTTATCTATTGACAAGTCAAGCAATTTATGTTATGATATTTAAGTTTACAAGGATCTTTAAAAAGTTCCTTGTAGCAATCTTGACAAATTACATGAGGTGATGACCGATATGCCGAGGACTATCATTGTCCCGCCCGGGACAAAAGTCTTCCAGGGTGGCCGTTTTGTGGGTACGGTGCCTGGTCCGGTTGAGGAACCGGCAAAACCGGCGGAGTCCCAGCCCGCGCAGGCGGAAACTGCGGAGGAACGTTATCGACGCGTAAAAGCATTAGCAACCGCTGCAGAGGCTGAAGAGGAGCAGGATCCGACGGGCTTCAAAAAAGTAGTCTCCGAGCTAACAGCGAGGAGGCAACCCCAGCCCGAACCTGCCGAGGAACCTGCAGACGAGCCAGCGGAGCCGGCCAAGCCAGCGGCCAAGAGACCCCCATCAAAGCCGCGCAAGAAGGATGAGACGCAAGCTGCACAACCGGCTGCTAAACCGGGATCAACCGGCGAACGGTTGAGAAAACTCAGGGCGCGCGTGCAAGCGCCCGAAGATTAGGAGGAACTACAGTGGCAGAGTTGAAGGTCTTGGGTATTGCCCATCGGGTTATTATACCCGATGTCAGTCTCAACTCGTTCAAAGGAGGTTTCACCTACCTCCGTGTCTATGTCGCCGATTCCAGTAAGGGAAGCTTTCTCGAAATCGCCGACAATCGTCAGGGAGTCACCGAGGCGGCGGAAATGGTCTTTGAGATTTCCGCCAACATGAGGGAAGCACGTCAGAAGAGGAGCTTCCCAACCCTCGATGCACTCCAGCGAGATCTGGACGAGGCGCTGGACATCCTCCACCAGACCTTTGAGCAACCAGCGGTCGTCTCTGTCCGCGATATGGTCACTATCGGCGGACGTGAGTCGTACCAGCAGGTCATCCTCAACGAACCCGAAGAGTCTGACATCGAAGGATCGGAGATAGCGGTGCTGACGGTCCTGCGGACCGAGGGAGGCTACTCGGACAGATTTCCGGGTTCTCCTCTCCACCGCATCGAGAACAAGTGGGGGTCGCGAGCTTCTCTGCATCCGTTGTTTCTCAACGGACGAGGGGCAAGAATCTACGAACGCGACCGCCGCGGTCGCGTTCGGTTTCACCGTATTATGATGACCAAAAGCGGTACGGTTCGCGTCACCACTGAGGAATATCAGCAGGTGGAAAAGAGACCGAGGGATAAAACGTCAGATGTCGAGGCACTCGAAGCCCCACCGGCTGAAACGGCCGGGGACGAAGACCTCGCCGAGAACCACCTCCTCCCAGTCCTGAGCGACGCCATTGGTGTCAAGACGCTTGAGAAGTATGACACTCTCGGCATCAAGACGGTCGGGGATCTTTCCCGGGCTGACGAGAAAGACCTGAAGTCCAGGACCGGGCTGAAGATCGCCCTGATCCGCGGCCACATCCAGACGGCCAAGAACTACATCGCCGCCCGCGCACACGGGGAGTAGCATCCCCACCGACCCCAACGAGCCCCCCGCCGAAAACCCGACGCGAGTCGAGGTAAGTAAGCGGGGTTCTTTTTATATTTAAAATTTGTATAACTTCCGACGAATCTTTTTTCACTAATCAATACGAATATTTTATAATTCGCTGTTTGAAAATTGGAAATTTTATTAAACGCTCTCTTTACAAACTTTATCCTCTATGATATAGTAAATTGTTTATGAAAATAAAAGATATCTATAACTTAGCTCTTGAAATGGGGATGTCCGCTGATCCGCGCGGAAAAAGGGGAATTGAACGCTGGCTTAAAAATCAGCGCCAAAAATATAACAAGTTCTCCCGCGACGAACGAAGTTTATACGACCGCGAGCGATTAACTAATCCTTACGCTGACACTCGGCTTCATTTTGGCGATCCCCAAACAAAAGTCAAAACCATTGCCGCTGGCATCGAAGTTGAAACCGAAGAAATCGCCCTTATTAATAGCTTACAGCTTACAGCATCCAGCCAACAGCAAAAAATAAAGCCGCAAGCTGAAAGCCGTAAGCCGGAAGCTATCCCCGATCTCATCATCACCCACCACCCGATTGGCAAAGCCCTCGCCGCTATGGACGAAGTAATGTATATGCAGGCCGATTTAATGGCTGCTTACGGCGTGCCGATTAACATTGCTGAAGGGGTGATGAAAAACCGCATTGAACAAGTCTCACGCTCTCTTTCACCGGTCAATCATATGCGAGCCGTTGACGCTGCCAAACTGGCGAAAATTCCAATTATGAATATTCATACGCCTTGCGATAATTTGGTCTTTGATTTCCTGCAGAAACTCTTTGATAGGAAAAAACCAGAAACTTTAGCCGAGATTTTAGAAATCCTTCGAAAAATTCCCGAATATAAAATCGCTTCCCAAAACAATGCTGGTCCGCGGATTTTCGCCGGCGCCCCGGAAAACCGGGCTGGCAAAATCGTCGCTTTTGATATTACTGGCGGCACCGAAGGCGCTAAAGAAATTTATCCCGAACTCGCCCGCGCTGGTGTGGGCACAATTATCGGCATGCATATGAAAGATGAAAATCGTCAAGAGGCCTTAAAATATCATCTTAATGTCGTTATTGCCGGCCATATTTCTTCAGACTCTTTGGGGATGAATTTGTTATTAGACAAACTCGCCGCCAAAAATATCAAAA
>ERZ1292632.2776-Hain-H43-01um-R2-2776-length-14173-cov-5_pt1 | contig 14173 bp, 30 predicted proteins | sample MGYA00564407_ERZ1292632 | MGnify/ENA primary metagenome ERZ1292632 (study PRJEB36523, sample SAMEA6512637) | groundwater metagenome | collected 2019-01-08 | study: AquaDiva: Metagenomics assemblies of 32 groundwater samples
CCCGCATCTTGAGATGCTTTATTGAGTATATTGTGGACGTAGAAGCGGGATAGATGTTGCTCTTGACGCCAATTAGATTGGAAGACCCATTCTCCATCGGAGATCTTGTTGTCTTTGCAGAATTGTTTTAGTTCTGAACAGAGCTCTTTTGTTATTTCAACCTCCTTAATGGCATCCTTATCATGTAGACGAAATGTCTTTGTGACAAGGTTACCTTTTTTGTCAAGGTCCTTTTTGCGTATTCGTTTGACCTGTTTCAGATTGTGCATGACAACAGATGTTTTACCGATATGCTCAGGAAGAAGGGTGATGGCTTCGGTAACACGGGCTCCTGTTTGCCACATGAGTTTGAAGAGCAGGGTATCACGAATAGGGTGATGGGATATATTTGAAACACTATCTATGATAGAGTGTATTTCGTTGGGTTCGAGGAAGTCAGTCACATAATACCTCCTCCCCAATTACTCTCCATCTTGACCAATTAACTCTCGCTGTTTCGATAATTTTTTCTAGCTTTATTTTAGGGCAAACAAAAGCTCCCTCACGTTCCCGATGATTAATCTCTCCAAAAATTGAAATTTGGTAAACCTCAATATAAGTATTGTCACAATATTTTATGTTATATATGTTACCTGGAACACGATATACTTTAGGGTCATTCACATATAAGAAAATTCCTAGGCTATTCTTAGGCGCTTCAGTAATATCTACTAAATTATAAGTAATCATGTCTGCGTTAAAGAAAGTATCATGCCCATTGATAAATGACGATACCCTTCGACCATCATTTAAGACTCTAACAACCTTTACATATTCTGATTTTATCATTTTACCTCTCTTCATAATTTATAGCTCTAGATTTCCAATACTTTACTTCATCTTGGCATTCTCTTTCATCCTGAGCAGCTTCTCGATTAAGCATCTTCTCTGATTCTTGATATTGTTTTTCTCGTTTCTCGATTTCTTCAGGCGAAGCATATCCTGCCTCTTTGAAGATAGAAATTATCTCGTCTGTGTATTCTTCCAATATGCGAAGATAATCAACCAACCGATAACCTTTACCTCTGCTGAGAATATTCTTTATTTTTATTCTTAGTTCTTCATTAGTAATCATTTCTACTCCTTTATATTTTCACCATTCGCCTTTTTCAGGATTCAGTCCTAAGTCCTTATCAATGAGAAGAGCTATATCCTGGCACAAATTATATAGATATTTAGCATCTTCAAAAGTATAGTTCTTACATGTAAACCCATGACCTATCTCTAGACCTTTTTCCTGTAATTCTTTAACCTTAATTCCTATTTCAGTATTCTTCCATTTTTTGGGAACCTCAATTTCATAGAGATGATCTGATGCGCCATTGAAGTGTATAGTTACTGCGTGTGAATCATCAAATAAATCAGGTGACATTTTATGTAATTCTCTGTATAACTCAATATCGCTTTGTAATTTCATTGAGTGCTCAGCGAATTTAACTAGACAAATTACTAAACCTTTTCCAAATTCTGATTCCTGTTTTTTAGTCATTTTTGTTTTACTCCTTTTACATTGCTGTATCATTCAAGCTAAACTCGACTCGATAAAGAACAGTCAGATTATATACACTACCTCCTGAAAACTCTTTATATATCCATATTCTATCAATAAGAACAAAATGGTTTCCTCCTTGATTTGATAATGCGAATTTCTGTTCCTTATACCATTTCTCGAATTTCTCTTGACAGGATAGTGGGTCTGAACCGGTTATACTGAATTGTAGAGTACTATTCATTCTTATTCCTCTTCCTTCTTGAAAATATTACTTTAATCATGTGCAACACAATATCTACATAACCTTTCCAACATTGAGGCCAATAGTAACACTTTCGAGGGTATTTAGTAGCAGTGTTATAATGAGAGCATTTGGTCAAAGGACAAAGCATGATAACCTCCTAATCGGTAAGAACATATAGTGCTCCAAATCCTATTGCAAAAACAAGTGCAATCAATGAGATGAATAAATAGTTTATATTGTGGGTTCGTAGGTAGGATTTACCAAACCAGCCAAGAATGAGGCCAGAGATGATAGTTAGAACATAATACATTTTCACCTTCCTTGAGAATCGAGCAGAATATACTGAACGTCTGCGTTCTCATTAAACATATCAGTAATCTGTTTATCGCTCATTAGTAATAGTATCCTCTCTGAACTCATTTCCCGTTCAGTACCCAAGCAAAGAGTCTTCTTAATTCTCAATCTTGTTAAGCGTTCGCCTACAGTCTCTAAACCATGAGCTTGTGCTGTTTCTCTATCTTTCATTTTCAATCTCCTTCTTCTGGCTATTCGTAATTCGTATTTCACGAATGCCTTTTTATACGTGTAAACTTGCTGTCAAACGTGTTTCTTCACGAATGAAACTCTAAGTTCTGCGAGGTTTTCCTGTATTTGTGTCAATTTGTATGTCCTTGAAGCATTTCTCGCATAGTGCGTATGACCCGTTCCATAATACGGCTACAGGGAAATCGTGTATTTCTGAATCGCAAAAGTCGCAGATGACTAGTCTATCAGGAATAGGTATCTGCTTGTCTAATTTCATATGGTCAAAGTCGTTACCCGAATATATCTTTGTTGTGCGATTGACGAATTTGTCCTGTAACCACCATTGAACTTCTGTTCGGCCATCTTCAGTCATTATAAAGGTTGTTTTCATGCTATTCTACTTCCACGTAAGTCATCATCAACTGAAGCGCCTCGTCATACGAACCACACTTGAATAACTTTTCCTGAAATTCCTTAGCCTTGTCAGGCATACCGGCTTGTTTGAGACATTTTGATACACGACCTGCAAGTGCGAAGACATTACCGTCACAATCAGTGAGACTGCAGACCGGTTTCTTTATTTGTTTTTCCATTTATATCACCTCTTTCTTCTCCATTAATATTACCATGATACCTCTCTCAGCAGCCTGAGTAATCATGTTCTTAGTTCCCTTGCTTTCAATGATGTTATCGTGAAACCCGATGACTAAATTAGGTTTTCCTTTATCAAGCATTTCCCTATTGCGAATAGGGCCGGCAGCATGGCCAAATGGATCCCATTTTGCTTTGAAGGTACGAACTTTCATACCTAATTTATCGGCCTCTTCTCTCGCAATAGTGTCTGCTCCTTTGGCACCTCCTTCGATAATAGTTTTGAATCCGAGTGACTTAAGATGCCCGAGCACAGCCCTGATTGCTTCTCGATTGGAGTAGTTCCTGTCACCACAAATTAGTACCCTTGTCGCTACTGTTGTTACTTCTTTCTTTACCATCCTCCTCACCTCACTTTCTGTGATTTTGAAATTTACCACTCCTTTATTATCATTCTTCCATCACCGACTCCATCCATTTTCTCCCATTCACATAAGAGCCTTCTATCATCGTCGGTATGAACTATTATTGAACTGTGCATCTCTGCAAACTCGTTATTCTTAACGGCCATGATTATCAAAATTTCTTGCCTATCATCAAGAGGTAGCTCACTAACCCTAGTTTGCCCAGACATTATCCTTTTTGATGTTTCAGTATCGCCGTTTGTTGAGTGTTGCCACGCCTCATTTATAGTGATATAAGCATCTGCATCACTGTGCCTTAGTAAGGCAGTTATTCCAGGCTTATATAACTCTTTTGTTTCGTCTGTCAACTCTATTCCTATAATCTTTAACTCAGTAGGAGTAAACATGAACATTATAGGAAAATGTTCTTCACCTCGCTCCTCTATTATCTCCTTTGCATTAAGTTTGATAAATTCTATTACCTTGTCAATCTCATCTTTCGTTGTCATTGGAATCGCCTCTCTTCGTATCATCTGTTGTCTTGATAATCTGTTTTCAAACGTGTACTTTCATGCGTAAGACTCACTCAACACACACAGGAAACACTCATACATATGAAAATGTATGCCTACGCATGGCGCACGAATAAACAGTGACATATGCGCCATGTGTAGCACAACCTCATTTAGCTCTTCTTAGGAGCCATAAACACCACGTACTCCTTACCCTTACCATCAATACCTTTAGCAAGAATAGCGCCTCCACCAAAGTCCTTGATGTTCTTCAGCTTGATGTCCATGCCACCACCTACCAGGTCACCGCCTGTAGATTTAGCCGTCTTAGCCGTTTTGACAGACTTATCTCCAATAGCCTTTTCAGCCTTGACTTTGCCTGCCTTACCTCTAACGGTAAGTATGCTCGTGTCCCCGACATTTATTTTAATCTTGTCTTCCTTTGCAAGCTCAACCCACTCTGTTCGGAAGAACTTAGTGCGAACACCTGCGTTTTTGCACATATTGTAGCGAGCCATATTAGTGGCTTCGCCCCATGCTTTGGCAACATTAGCCGGTTTCTCTCCCTTTGCTACCGTCTTTTCAGTCTTCTCTACCTTCTCAACCTTTTTCTCTACCTTCTCCTTCTTCACTTTCCCTTCCTTGACCTTGTCCTTTTTATTTGCTATCTCTTTTCCAAGCTCGACCTGCTTCTCCGCCTTCGTTTTCTTAACCTTTTTTGCCGGTTTTTCCTCGATTGCAGCCATTATATTCTTCTTTGCCTTATTCGCTTCAGGAGTAGGCTCCTGTGCATCGGTTACGGTTGCTTCCTCAATGGCTGCTTCTCCATTGTTCTTTCCCATCTTAGTCTCCTTTTTATCTGAAATTATTATTGCTACCTGTGATAGTGAATCAATCATATCAATGTCGAGTTCATCTGCACTCAATGAACCTTTTTGCCCACCAACTTCCGCCTCCTTGCACCACTCGACTCTTTGGGGTACTGTCATTCTATTCCAGAAATTTTTGACGGTGCTCACCGTTTTAGATGACACCTCAGTCTCCTCTTCACACTTGAATAAGTATGAATCTCCGAATTGATGTTTCCAAAATTTAGTGTCAGAGCATATGGAGATTATATTTCTCATATCAGACTCTCATATGTGTTTTAAATCACCTCCTTTTAAGATGCCAAAATGCGTCTTTTGTTTCTTCAACACTCTTCTCGATTGCTTTGTATGCTTCTCTAAATTCTTTGAGAGTCATTTGCACATACCCTTGCTTTAGCGCACTACCTTCCATTGTTATCTGAACACAATCACCAATACCATCTCCTCTCCAAAAACGAGTGAAGGATATTTTGTAGTTCTCGAAAACTGTATCACTCATCTATTCCTCCTTTGGATGTTCTTCCATCCATAGCTTCATTTTCTGAAGTCCCTTGATAATCTCGTCAATATCCTCGTAGACGATTGTGGCACCTTTGCCAGGTTGCAGTTCCTCATTATCATCAAGCCAATACTTACGTACACTACACAATATTCTCCCCTTGTAGGTATCGGCTATGACTCTGAATGTTTGGTGACCAGAACATTCCCACTCATTGAAGATGACAGGATATTTCAATGCTTCTTTCTTTTGCCGTGGCTCGTCTGGCTTGCAACCTTCGAGTTCCTTTAGGTGACGTGCTCTCGTTTCCTTTGCTTTTTCGACTCGTGTTTTGGTTGTCATTATTGATCACTCTCCTTTTAATTTAATTCCCTTGCCATTCTCTTCGTCAATGTTATCATCTCTTCCGTTATGCCTAATTCCCTCCTTGTTTGTCTTACAAACTCAGGTGTAGGTTCATTCGGTATGCCTAGGCCTCTCACTGCTCTTGGCTCTTCACCTAAGGACAATAACGTAACCCGAGTCAGCGTTCCGATGTTCTTCAACGTCTTTGCTATCTCATTCACATCTCTGTCAATAGGTGCTGCCTGCATCTGTTTCTTTACCTTGTCAATCATGGTATCGACTGAGGCATCGCCGTAGAAGTTTAGAGCGTGTATAGCCGATATTAGGTTGGTCAATTTCAATGATGTTCCACCACGCAATTTGCCCTCATTCCTCTTGATTGATTCGAGTACATCAGTACAGGAATCATACATCAGAGTTGACAATTGTCTCTGAACATCGGCAAAGAAGCTATCAACCATTTTACCCTTTTTATCCTTCATCTGTTTCAGGATATCATCATTCATGTTCTTGATTGAGGTTAGCTTTGCTCTATCAGCTTCAGTCGCAAGTCGTGCTGTAGTACGAATCTTCTCCGCACGAGCAATGTCTCTCTCAAGGTCGGAGGGTAGTGGGACGAATGATATAACCGTCTCGTAATCGAAGGAATTATAGATCGTCTCTGCTGATGGCACCGATGCTTTGATGTACTGCATGAATTTCTCTACATACGCTTCCTTCGACATTTGAGTTTTGGAGAGTGCCTTTGCCCTGACGTAGGCAGCCTCGGCCATCTGATGATATTCAGACATCAAATCTGACAACACATGCTTGTAATTTGACTTCAGTTCATCTCTGATCTTGAAATACTCTTCCTTTATTTCCTCGTTACCTTTCTTCCAATCGGCATACATCGTATAGGGTACGAATTGTCCCCAATGAGTTTTGAGGCTGTGAATATCGAGCCATCGGCGTGCTCTGCCATCAATGTAGTCAAGAACATCTACATAGCTTATGTCTCGACCTTGACGACCCGCATGACCTTCAGCCTTAGGTAATAATTTCTTACTGCCAAGGTTGAGTAAGTGTGCGTATATTTTATCACTCTCTTTTTGCGGGAGACCAAGGTCACTGAAGTCGAGGTGACTACGACCACGCCACCTGCGAATGTGAATTTCGATAATGACACCCGATTCCATAGCGTGAACTGAAGCTGATTTTACTGTCCTGATGTTTTCAGATTTTTCACCGATTTGTTTTGCTAGTGTTTCCTTTTTTGTTTGTAATGCTGTTACCATTTTATTTACCCTCCGCTTTAGCGAGTGCCTTTCTTGCATTTAGAAATGCTTTACCAACATCGGTACTAATTCCGATGCCCCTATCGAGATATTCATATTCTGATTTGTTTCTTTCGCAAAAGAACTTTAGTGCCTCATACATATCAGGTGCTGCTTTGTGTACCGGGCAATAAGATATGCCATATGACCCGTCGGACATCTGGTCAATATGGCAACCGCAAGGGAACTTCTGCTCTATTCTTTTTACATAATTGTACACCATTTTTACTCACCTTCCTTCTATAAATATTTTTTCAATTACAAAGAGAACTAGACTTGTTAATGCTCCACTCAAAGCACCGACTACGATAGCTATTATTAGTAGTTCAATTTTCTCTGACATTTTTTCCCTCGTCAACTGTCAACTTTCCATCATGCACGAGTTTGGCGTTCTCGTAGCCGTAAGTTTCTACAGCACATTCCCAACACCAACCTTTGTCTGTCATGCAATTGTGAAATGGGCACATGAAAGGGTCACTATAATCTGGTGTTGGAAAATCCTTACCCATGAAAATACCATCGCTCATTTTGTTATCTCCTTTCTATATTTCTCTGGTATGAATTCTAGATCATCACAATCGTCTATTGCTATCTTTGTCATGAAGGCAATGTCTTGAGTCTTGTTACGAATGTAATCAAGTGCTAATGACATAGCTGACTGCACGTTTATTTTCCTATCGTCCATCAATGCTTTTGCCTTGATAACCAATCGCTCAATCTCTGCACCAGTCCATCCTTCCGTCTTATCTACCCAACTGTCGGCTTGTTCTGCTGTTATCATCCTGAAGGGAAAGTCGTACTTTCTTGTCATGACTATGAATATTCCCATTCTGTCTTCACCATCTGGTGTAAGGAATGGTATCTTTGCATCGAATCTTCCTGGTCTCTTCAATGCGGCATCGAGTAAATCTGGTCTATTCGTCGCAGCGAGGAAGACTACCTGGCCTCTGTGTGAGGTGTCCGAAGTAAACTCCATTAACCTTTTGAACACACGATTACTTACTCCAGAGTCGCCTGATTCACCACGTCTGAGCGACTGGTCAATTTCATCAATAAACACAATCACAGGTGCGAGTGACTTCACGGCTTCGAGGGCCTTCTCCATGTTACGCTCAGACTCTCCGACCCACTTACTGAATATCTTGGCTGGGTTCAAGATTGCCATATTAAGACCGCTCTCTTTTGCGACCGCCTCAGCCATGATTGTTTTGCCTGTACCTGCAGGACCAGTCAACAGAACGCCCATGGGCACTCTTCCATAGTTGCCTGCCTTCATGGGTTCAATGATGTTCTTCTTAAAGAACTCTTTTACATTCTCAAGACCTCCTATATTTTCGTAGCCCCATTTGGGTTCCATCATTTGCAGGATGTCTGCGAACTCTGAAGTCATCACTTCACGTTTGCGTTCACTGACTAGTTCCCAGGTGAGAGCACCTACTTGTTCTGCTCTGAGGAATATATCCTCAATATGAAGAAGGTTCAATCCGGCTGTTATACGAACTAGTGTCTTATCATCAAGGTCGGTATTGAATTTCCACTCACGTTGCCTTAATGATTGTATGAATTTTTCCCTAGATTCGGAATCAGGATAAGGAATTCTAATCGCTTCATATCGGCTTGATGCTGCCCTTACGGATGCGTGAATATCACTCAAATTACTCGTTATCAGAATGACTAGGCTTCCTTTTTCACCAATCCCTTTAATGTCCTGCCCCCATTCACGCATGGTGACAAGTGTCTGTCTATCTTCAGGAATCACCATTGCCATATCAGCATCAGGAATCAATGTGTCTGCATGGTCGATTATGACAGCCATGTTACCTTTATTGAGGGCCTTTGTCAACATAGGTAACGCTTGCCCTGGCGATACAGGTAACTTGTCACCCGATAATGGGTCCGGCTGAAACTCGATATGCTTTTTGAAGGCTTGTTCTATTGATGGTAATGAGAAGTTAACTCCGTCTGCACGATTGTACCTTGCGACAAGTTTACCCGATTTAGTTAGCATAGCATCAAGGTACGATTTAATGTCCATACCTCCTATCGTGTCTGATATGTTCAGGTGGAGGATGAAGGCGTGCGATACGCCTGATGTGTACTTAGCTTTGAGGTCTTCAATCCATTTCATTGATAATCACTTCCCTTCTTTACTCTATTAATGTGTCACCATCTGCTGATGACTTACTTCACTATGCCTAAGATACTGATTCAATCCAGGTAAACTGCTTGCATCCACATTCAGTGCAATTCCCATGACCCACAGCCAGTCCTCCTAGATTGTCATTATGATGACTGCGATAATGCCCACATGAGCAAAATTCGTCAACAATGAGTTTGCCATTTGAAGTTTTCCCTTCAAACATCTTCAAAAGTTTTGCTGAGCGTTGCCTAATCTCACTATTTCCTACTGTTCTTATTGTCACGTTATTCTCCTTTAATGCATCATTCCTTGATGCTGTAATATTTCTGATTCGCTGTGCCTATGTGTCTCCGGCGTTCCGATGGTCTCAAACTCGATGCCTTCCTTACCCATTATAATGATTGCCGCTCCGATAAGGCCGGTTCCCTGCTCCCAGGAATCACCAATGTATCTGAATGTTGCCTGGCCATTTGAATCAACCTCAACACTAACAAGTGGATTGAGATTGATTCGTTTACCTGCGGGAAATTTATACTTGCTTGTTGAAGTAACTTTTACTTTGGCTATGAGGACGACTTTTGCATTACAAGGCATATCATACCTCCTATATCTTCACCTTGTAAATGTCAATGACCATGTTTCGAATCATCTCTCCGTACCCGCATATGCCTTCCCACACTAGGCACCTATCGAAGACCGTGTTCTTCGACATGAGATGAATTTCCTCGTCTCGAGAATAATCATCTTCCTCGAGACCGAGATTTTGACGTACCTTCTGCATGATATAATCGGGATACATTTGCTCCTTCTGCACGACTAACCGCCTGCAAATTCCTTTGTCAGGACTTACAACGTGCAACACCTGTTAATTCAAATTGAATTTCTCGTTGCCTATGTCAGCCAGCCTCGTACACAGAACCTTGTCTAACCTGTCAGTTGGCATGACAACAGAAGAGACCAGCGATATGCTGACCTTTGTGCTATGTGTCTCGAGGGCCCTCTCAATGAGAGTCGAAAAACATGACATCTTCTCAATTGATATGAGTCCTTTGTTGATTGCGTCCCAAATCATCTCATCCACAAGCGTTCCCCTTTACTTGAGTCTCCTTTACCTGAACCACGATATTCTCGGCTTTGGTTATGTCTGCTCCGCAGATTGGACAATAGTAGCATCCCGCTCGTAGATACTCTTCGTTTCTAATTATATCCTCTGTCCCACATCTTTTACAGGTAACTCTTTCTTCCATTTGTTATCACCTCCTTTCATAATGCCTTTTGTCTACCTGTACCTTGAAACCCTTCTTGTAGGCCCACTCGATTAGCCTAATGCGTTCTGAAGTTGTCATTTACAACCTCCTGCGTCTTACTGCCTGCAATTCATATTGTCAGGACTTACTACGCAATTTTTATTCTACTTAGACTTTTAACTTCAGTCAGTTTTCCTTTCTTGTAACAATAGGCATGATCTTGTGTCGCATATCCTATTACTACAACACTATCTCCTGAAGGAATAACACATATTTCCCTGTTCGGATTAGACTCAACATCTAACCTAGCTCCATTTATAGCGTGCCAAGTGATAATTATCTTGTCACCTGTCACACCATGCTCTAGAACAAGATATTCAGGATCGTTATTATTGAATGTTAGCTTCATGACCTCTGACTCAGGATCACCTTTCATCAGTAACCTACTAGATTTTTCCATTTCTGAACCTCCTACCTGATTGCTGCCATCGCTTCTACGTATGGACTTACTTTATCAGGTTGAGCGGCGCACTCATCATGCGCTCTTGCCCTGCTCCTTCAACCTTTACCGCATTGTTGCCTTGCGTAACAAGCTGACTCTTCACTTGTCTATACAATCGTGAACGTCACTTACCATTCCGCTGTCACCAGGAATTGACGAACCTCGGCCGATGGCTCGTAGCTTTCGACCTTCATATGACACTCACCACCATAATCATTAGCACTCTCAGAACCCTGCAATCACAATCCTCAAGGTACATTCACCTGACCTCTGTCGCAGCATTCACCTGTGCGATTCATTAGAGTAATGCGATTGCTTCATTCATTATGGCCTTGACATATGCCTGGCCTACGTATGCTTTTGTACCATCAATGTACGTTATCTGTTTCTATTCGACTCCTGTGTGCGTATTCGTGTGTCGTGCGTATCGTTTTGTGCGATACACATATATTGTATCATATATGAACTCATTGTCAATACACCAAACTGCCTAATTTTACGTTCAAAAACGCTTGTTTTACTTAACATAATCATAGCCAGAAAAAAGTGACCATGTTCTAGGCGGTATTTGGGTGTGTTACTCTAGCTTACTTTAACATAGATCTGACCATACTTCTCAGTGTCAAGTATCTTTTCACTAACAATCTCTGAAACAGGCAAAACTATAACAGGATTCTTGTCATCTTTCGCAAACACGACCAACTCGCAATCAGGATCAGATTTCATAATGCTTGAGAATTGTATTTGAGAAATATAAACAGCTCTACCAACCAGCTGCTTAACCTCATATGTTTTTCTATTACTGGTAACAAAGAAGTCTGGAGAACCCGTTTTCTTTATTACCTTATCACGAGTCACTCTATTATGCTTTGCAATCCATATTAGAGCATCAGTCTCAGATTGTGTTAAAGTTTTCTGTCTTTCAATCAAATCAGGATAAGGATTCCAGTCGTATGTTTGACATTTTGGGCACCTTTTTGGATCTACTTTGTTTGGTACCCATCTATGGTGACATTTCCTACACTCATATGTTGTTAATATAAACACGTTTCCTCCTTTTACGATTGATAATAAATTCACAAATTGCGTGATTTGTGTTGTTTATATTAAGTCAAAACTAACTAACCTTCTTTTCTCTTGCATTGAGGACAGTAACAGGTCCATTTCTGTATGTTTATTTTCCACCCTACTTGTCTCGCCTGCCGCAAGCACGATTCACGGGACCTACCTTGTAGCTCAATAGACTTCATTCCTGGATACTCATCTTTATGTACCTTTTCATTATCACAATAAAGGTCTAACGAATAACAACCTACAATCATATAATCTGTCTATTTATCTACTATTTACCTATCTCTATCCATAACCTGATCTGAATGACAAGGTTGAATATTACCCACATGAAAGCTCCTGCGAATATAGCGAATGAAATTTTATGCAACCAGGACAACCATCTCCACCTGTTCTTTACGTTCATTTCCTAACTCTCCTGACGTATTCAATATTAATTGGCTTGTCAATTCCTCTTACACGCAATCCGAAGTCCTCAGTAAGTCTTATTATTTCGTCAATTGCTCCTGGTATGTATGCATCTAACCCATACGTTCTAAAGGGAGAAAATACACCATTCTTTTCATTCAATTGCATACGGAGTTGAGTCACCGCTTTCTGATATTCTTCTTCTGATAGCCAGTGAACATTATCATTAGGTTTGGTTTTCATTTAAGTATTCACCCTAGATATGCTCATAATGACATAATCTTCAGGAAGGGGGATGATATTACTAGGTCCTAAACCTTTCAATATGTAGTCAACTCTGACTAAACAAGACCTCCCCGAATACTCTTTCTTTTCGGGGAAGTATTCCTGAATGTGCAACAGGTCTCCTAATTGGAAGTTCCTGTCATTTTTGCGAACCTCAAACCGTTTGCGATTGGAGATAAGGGCTTGATAGTATATAGGCAAACATTTTATCGAATGTACGTTCAACTATTTTCTCCTCTCTTTCGTTCTTTCCATATTTTTATCATAAACTCACTTCTCTTCTTGCGTAAATCCAATGATTTATTAGCTTCTCTAATACTTTCTATTCTCTTAAGTTCTTGCTTTTTGCTTAATTTTACATATGGTGAATGAGTATGACCAAAACCCGTTATTCTAGGCTCACCTCCTCTATCCATTAAGGTCTTTCCTCTTATTTTTATTTTTCCATAATCATATAGTCTATGACAACTTTGACAAAGTTGAACATAATTGTCAATATTAGAAGAAAATGTCATATTACCATAGTTAACATCTTTGGAATTACCAAATAAACAGCACCAACTATATTTTCTATTTACATGACTATTATCATACTCACAATGATCTGCCTTACCCAGATGATTTTTTAACCACATATGAATAGAATGATAAGAGGAAAACTTAGCTATAGCTATACCATTTTCATATATCGTATTGTATCTATGCTTCTTTTTAACTTTCACATATACGCCTCTTTTATAGTTTTTAACTTACTTCTCCTTTATAATTCTACTTCTATTCCTTCAATCCCGAATAACAGCTCTAACATATCTGCGTTATCAGCTTCTACCTTCTGAGGTAATTGTAACAGTGTAATCTCATAGAATTGATCTTTGATTTTCAATCTTACTTCGTCATTACCTGAGAATACGTCAAGAGTATTGATTACTTGGTCTAATATCTCGAAGTCATTGTCAATATTGTCTGTTTGTTGAATAGTTATAGTTATCATGTTTTACTCCCTAGGCATTTCATCTGGCGAAGGTTCAAACCATCTTACTTGTGACAAAGGAATATGCCTATAACAGGCTATCGTATTGCCTGTCTCATAATTGTTGTATTTCAACCATAATAGATATGCACCGGCTCTCCATTCGACAACATTTTTGAATACTTCGATGTAACCATCCCACCATCTAACTGTTAGTTTCATTTTTTAGTCTCCTTTAACCTTCCCTCAAAAAATTATATATACTCTCAGATAATACTCTCCCGAACCCTTTAACCTCATTTATATCTTCAACCTTTGCCTGATACAATTTCATTGGAGTTGGAAAAGCATCATAGAGCATCTTCGCACGTTCATACTTGCAGCCAGGTAGCCCCTGATAGAATCTAATAACCCTTTTCTTCTTCGATTCATAAGGAAATCCAGAGTATAAGGTTTTTCTCTTCCTTAACTTTAATCCGTCAGAAGAGCTACTCCTCGTTCTTAAACTTACATGATTACCTCCATCAAAGTAGTCCTGTAGCTCTGCAACGATCTCAACTAAATCCTCATCTGTATGCGCATATTCGATATGAGCCCCTTCTACATACTCCAAACTCCTTATTAAATTTCTCACTCCTTTCTTTGTCCAGCCTTTTGTAGGATGTTGACCACGAAAGTTTAAATCAACAAGACCATTACGTTTGTACTTAATAT
>ERZ1292632.2777-Hain-H43-01um-R2-2777-length-14166-cov-9_pt1 | contig 14166 bp, 22 predicted proteins | sample MGYA00564407_ERZ1292632 | MGnify/ENA primary metagenome ERZ1292632 (study PRJEB36523, sample SAMEA6512637) | groundwater metagenome | collected 2019-01-08 | study: AquaDiva: Metagenomics assemblies of 32 groundwater samples
TTATAACTGGAAAAACTTATACCAAACCTCCTAGTCTGGGATTGGGTGAAATTGACGAAATCCTCAAGAAACCGATACTGACGCCGAAATGAAGATACTTTATATTACAAATGTCATCAAGGAAGGAGATTGGCGGTTCTGGGATTTGGAGGCAGATGTTTATGAGGTTGACGAGGCTAATATAAGATTGAGTGACTGTCATTGTTCGGTATGCGAACTTCACAAAGGTAAAAAGATAGACACAGTTAAAGTTGTATTGCCCTTCAAAGAGGCAAGGAAGTTAATATGATAACCGCTAAGGAACTAATCTCTTTTGAGCAGGATATAGCCGCTATCTTTGAGCAGGGGAAAATCAGGGCACCTGTTCATTTACACGGTGGCAATGAAGAGCAGTTGATTGACATTTTCTCTCACATTGACCTAGCTGACTGGGTATTCTCAACTCACCGCTCACATTATCACGCTTTGCTACACGGTATACCGCCAGAACTCGTCAAGACTGAAATCCTCAACGGACACTCTATCAATCTGTGCTTCCCTGATTATCATTTCTACACTTCAGCCATTGTAGGGGGAATATGCCCGATTGCGCTCGGAGTGGCGATGACAGGGCAAAAGGTCTGGGTCTTTGTCGGCGATATGGCGGCGGAGACAGGTATTTTTCACGAGTGCGTCAAGTATTCTCGCGGGCATAAACTCCCGATTACCTTTGTGGTTGAGGATAACAGATTGAGCGTGGAGACGCCGACTGAGCAGGTCTGGCGGTATTCATATCAAAGAAAGTTCCCACACCAGGGCGTTGGGAAAATTATTACGTTTTAATGGAGAAAATATGAAGGAAATTGCTAAAGAAACCAAATATCAAGGAGGTTTTATAAAGATGGTCACGACAGAAAAGAGGTATTTTTTTCTTAGGAAGGAGCAGGATGACCTGCAAAAACTCTGTGATATAAAAATGAAAGAGGCGAGGGCAGAATTCGAAAAGGAATGGAAAGTTTGGGGGGAACAAGACTCAGAAGGCATGCCACATGGTGCTTCATGGGATAAATACCGGGAGTTAGACGTTATTCGGGATAAACTTATGAGAATTACTGAGGAAGTAAAGTCGGCATATTGTGATGCACTAATAAGTTATAGTTAAACTAACCGACTTAAATATGTGTTACTCTATCGAACTCACTAAAGCAATGACCTGGCTAGGAGAGAAGCCCGATACTATCTTTTTGGGTCAATCAGTGGCCTATCCGGGTAATGCTTTATTCAAGACCCTGAAAGATGTCCCGATGCCAAAAAGAACCGAACTTCCCGTAGCGGAAGATATGCAGTTAGGGATGTCAATCGGGTTGGCTTTGACAGGCAAGACGGTTATCTCCATTTTCCCTCGTTTTGACTTCCTAATGTGCTGTATGAATCAACTTGTCAATCATCTCGACAAGGGACTCTACAAAGGAACGGGCAAGGTGATTATCCGTGTCTGTGTTGGCTCCACCAAGCCGATGCACCCAGGATTACAGCATTGCGGGGATTACACCAAAGGACTCAGGGCAATGCTCAAGATGCCCGTTGCTAACCTGCTTTACACTGACCAGATAGTCAAGACGTATCAGCAGGCTTATAATGCGCTGGGAAGTTCGCTAATAGTAGAGCACGGAGATAAATATGGAATGGTCTGAGGACAACAAGTACAACGAATTTTCTTCAATGAAGGGACTGACCTATTACCGAGAGTATCAGGCAATCGTAAACTGGATGGCGGGTAAAGGAAAGCCCCTGCCAGCTATCGAGTGTTCCTGTGACCCGATTACGCTCTGTAATCTCAAGTGCTATTACTGCAACTCGCAAAGATACATCGAGGATTACCAGAAGATGTCGCTGGGCCATATGAAAAAGATGATTGACTTCTTGGCAAATTGGGGCACGAAGGGGATATGCTTTGGCGGCGGTGGCGAGTCTCTGTTGAACAAGGACACGTGGTATCTTCCGTCTTACGCCGCACAAAGAGGTCTACAGCCTTGCATCATAACGAACGGCACCGTAATGAATGAATCTATTGTTGAGAATGTGGCATCGTGCAAGTGGATGGCCTTCTCAGTTGACGCCGCCACTCCCGAAACGTTCCAGTATATCAAAGGCGTGGACTTATTCAACATCGTGATAGGGAACATCAGGAATGTAGTCCGTAAGACGCGGGTGGCCTATCGCTTCCTGTTGACCAGCGACAATGCTCACGAGATATTGGATGCTTGTGTACTGGCGAAGCAAATAGGCTGTGATACTTTTCACGTCCGGCCCGTTGACCTGCATAGATCGGACTACAAAGGCGGTCGTGAACTTGTCCTTAATTTGGAGAGCATCCTTAGCCAGTATCAGAAATGCCACGAACTGGAGACCGCCAATTTCAAAGTCCAGACGGTAATGCACAAATTCAATTCCGACTTCACACCCAAGCATCATTTCAAGAAGTGCCTTGCCTCTCCCATCTGCTTGCAAGCCTGCACGGACGGCTACTGTTATGTCTGCCCTGACCACCGGATGGAAGACAGGTTTAAGCTCGGTTCGCAGGAAAGCATTCAAGATTGGTGGGGGAGTGATGAGCACCGCTCAATTATTCAGAGTATCGTACCAGATAGGGAATGTAGCCGATGTACCTGGAGTGAATACCAAAAACAAATTACTGAAGTCGTTTCAAAAGACCAGATGAATCGAAATTTTCCTTAATAAGATTACGAAAAGGCAAATTATGAAGACTGTGATGGTTTCAGGGCACTTCGACCCTTTACACGATGTCCACCTAGCATACATCGAGTACGCAATGAACTATGGCGACTACCTGATATGCCTCGTATCAACTGATGAACAAATCCTGCGGAAAAAGGGAAAGGTGAACATACCACAGGAAGGTAGACTAAAACTGTTGCGGATGACATTAAAAGGAATGGGCGTCCCCTGCCACATAGCCTTGAATGTGCACGATATAGACACGGCACTGATAGCCAAAGCTTTGTACTATTGGCATCCTGACGTGCTCTGTCGCGGTGGGGACAAAAAGCCGGATGATATGCCAGAGGAAGAGCGTAAGGTCTGTGAAGACCTCAACATCAAAGTGGTCTATGCCGAACTCAAAGAGGAGCGGCACGGCTCGGAGATGAAGTTATGATAAATCCTACTGCCGGAAAGAGGGTAGTGAGATATGAACATTGGAATAGAAGGGCGGTCACGCAGGAATTCATTTTCCCAAACGGAGAATTCAGGACCTATCTTTTACTCGAAACTGACAAAAAGGCAGTAATTATATTCCCTCTGACTTCTAATCTGGATGTCATTGCCATCCGTATATTCCGTGTTGCGGCGAATAAAGAGATTGTGGAATTACCAGGAGGCTTGGTTGAAGAAAATAGCAACCCTACGGATACGGCGAAAAGGGAACTGGAAGAAGAAACCAGTTATATGTCAAACAAAATGATAAGACTTGGCACAGGGATCTGGTTTGACCCTGCGAGTATAAAGGTTAATTACGATGCTTTCCTGGCATTAGATTGCGAACCCTGCAAGCGAGGAACCCTAGACGATGATGAGCTGATAAAGACCGAACGTATGCCTATCGGGGAATGGCTGGAGAAGATAAAAACGGGTGTTGTTCAGGACAACAAGTCGATAGCCGTAACTTTGCTCGCCTTGATGAAATACAAAAAACTGAGGCAATACCTGTGAAAATAGTAATCAACGGGAACTTCGACCCGCTGCACAGCGGGCATATTGCCTTTTTCCGCAAGGTCATACCGCTGGGCGACCTGATTATTATTCTCAACAATGATGCTGTCGTTTGCCGTAAAAAGGGCTATGTGTTTATGGGGGAGAAGGAGCGGCAAACTATCTTGGAAAACATTAAGGGGGTGAGTAAGGTAGTTATAGCTGGCAAGCCCGACAACAATGCAAAAGCAATAGCCTCCGTCTTGAAAACTATCCGCCCTGATGTGCTGGCTATATCTCAATACAGCAGCCGGACTGACGAACTAATCACAATATGTCAAGAACTCGGCATAGAAGTCAGGAAATTTCGCCATAAAAATAATCAGTCTAGTTCAAAACTGGTAAGGAGTTTGAATGATAATCTCAAGGGCGCCGTATAGAGTTTCTTTTTTAGGCGGCGGTACGGATTTCCCCGCCTGGTATCGGGAGAATCCCGGTGCCGTGCTGTCGGTAACTATCGACAAATACTGCTATATCTCCGCCCGGTGGTTGCCGCCCTATTTCGAGCATAAGCACCGTATAGTCTGGTCGAAGATAGAACTACCAATGAAAATAACAGAAATCGAGCATCCTAAAGTACGGGAGACACTAAAGTATTTCGGGATTACTGACGGGATTGAGATTCACCATAGTGCCGACTTGCCCGCTAGGGCAGGAATGGGAACGAGTTCAAGCTTTACCGTCGCCTTGATTCAAGCCCTGTCAGCCCTGAGAGACGACAAAATGAAAAAACTGACGATGGTACAGACCGCCATCTATATTGAACAGGATTGTTGCAAAGAGTGTGTGGGTTCGCAAGACCAGACGGCGGCGGTCTACGGCGGGTTGAACCGCATCGATTTTAGCCCCTCAGATATTGAGGTCAAACCTATCAGGTCGGATAACCTAGGGAGTCACATAATGCTCTTTTTCACTGGCTTCCAGCGTAACGCCTGCGACATTGAGAAAGCCAAAATCGACCGCATCGCAGAGCAGAAGGCGGGTTTTAACCGCCTGTATGAGATGGTGGGCGAAGGGGAAGCGTGTCTCAATGCAGGCGATATGATAGGGTTTGGTAAACTGGTCAGTGAAGGTTGGCAAATCAAGCGCGGTATGGCACCAAACACCTCGACAGACTACATAGACTTCCTATACGATAAGGGAATGAAGGCGGGCGCGTTAGGGGGAAAACTACTTGGAGCGGGTGGCGGAGGCTTCCTGTGCTTCATTGTAGAGCCTGACAGACAGGTTGAGGTCAAAGAGGCGTTGAAGGATTTGCTTAATGTGCCGGTGAAGTTCAGTTACAAGGGAAGCGAGGTCATAGTAAACAATGGGAATTAAAGAAGACCTCATCGAAGTCCCTAAGGTCTGGGGTAAAGAGGTGTGGCTGGTGAACAATGACAAGTACTGCGCCAAACTGCTCCACATATTGAGAGGCGCCGAGGGTTCAATCCATTATCATCCCGTTAAACAGGAGACGTTCTACTGTCTGGAGGGTCAGGTGGCTTTGACGATTGAAGATACAGATTATATGCTCGGTCAATTCAGCCGGCCCAAGACGATTATGCCGGGACAGAAACATCAGATAAAGGGGATATGCGATTCTGTCATACTGGAAGTCTCAACACATCACGATGACAAAGATGTGGTAAGATTAACACAGTCCAAGCCAGCACCGAAAGAAGGATGGTACAATGCTCGTAATTAACCCGAATGGCCGTATCAGAAGTTTAAACATTAATCCTGACTTGCCTGCCATTGAACCGCCGTTGTGGGTGGGTTTGGTAGCGTCTTACACGGATGCGGATATTCTGGATGCTGAGGTTGCCGATTTAACTCTAGCCCAGACAGTAGAAGCGGTAAGAAATAGCGGGCATAAAGAAATCATTATAGTCGTGATGGGCAATAATCCTTCAGTATCTTCTACGCCCAAAATGCCGATTGCAGAGGCGCTGGCTGACCGAATTTCAGACCTGAATGTGTCTTTGACTGGACTTCACCCGATAGCGACGGGAAGCAAGTATCCAGTCATTAAGCAGCCATTTCAAGGCTTCCCGATGATGCCCTGGCACAAACTACCGATGCACCTTTACCGTGCTCACTACTGGCACTGTCTTGATGGTTCGCCACGCTCACCATATGCCTCAGTCTATACCAGTCTGGGTTGCCCGTTCAACTGTTATTACTGCAACATACACGCCCTTTACGGCGGTAGCAGGGAAGTCGAGTTCCGCCCTATACCTGACATAATAAAGGAAATCGCCACCTTAGTTGCTCAGTATAAAGTGCGGAACATCAAGTTCTGGGATGAGCTTTTTACCCTACGGGAAGACAGGGTATTGAGCATCTGTCAGGCCGTCAAGGGATGGGGACTGAATATCTGGGCTTATGCCAGACTTGATACGGTAACAGGTAAAATGCTCAAGGCAATGAAGGCGGGAGGTATCAATTGGCTGGCATACGGATTTGAAAGTGTCTCCGATAAAAAGTTCATTGACCAGACAGAAGAAGTAATCAAGATGACCAGAGACGCAGGCATCAGTATCATCGCCAACTTTATGTTCGGCGCTCCTGGAACTACTCAGAATGACAGCAAAAGAAGTGTCGAGTTCGCTATGAAGCATCTCTTTGAGTTTGTTAATTTCTATGATGCCAAGCCCTATCCTGGAAGTCAATGGTATGAGGACTTGAAGTTAAGGAGCGTGGACTGGCAAGAATTCAGTCAGTATGGAAATATCAGCAACTTCCGTCAGCAAGCCTTCAAAGACTACTTCACCAATCCTGACTATCTATCAATGTTGGAAAAGAAGTGGGGAGCGCAGGCAGTAGAACAAATCGGGAGTATGGTGCTATGACAAAAGCAAAGATACCAGAAAATAATAAATTTTACTTTGACATCATAAGGTCATTTAGCGCAGAAGGATTCTACAAGTTGGATATACTCGATGTTTTGGTGGAAATCGGATATTCTCGAACTGAGGCGACAAGACTCTTCAATGGCAGGGCGATAAAGATTTGGGATACTAGAGTACCGGAAGGCGGGAAAAGTTTTGAATGGTACTTGCGCCCTTGCCAAAAGGTTGAGTTGGTTGAACCCAATGACGTATTGCTTGTAGGTAAAAGCAGACCCTTAATAATAGAAGCAGATAGTATTCCTATATTAAGACGTTTATTTTGGTGGCTGAGACCTCGTGTTGAGAGATTGACTGAGGCTCTGTGGGTGAAGGAATGACGCTCGCTAGTTCTGTAATGTTTGCCAGCACCACGGTCATCTTCCCACTCTACTGCGACTGTTGCGGTAAGGAAAAACTGGCGGAAATACGAGATGGCAAGTTAATTATCTTCGATACAAGGCACGGTCAACGTCATTTTGTGGTTATTAAGATTGACTACTTGACAACCTTTAAGAGTGTGTTATAATAGGTTTAATTAAATAGAAATCGCCCAGAGCGACCAATCAGGCTATCGAAAGCCCATTTTTAGAAGGCTAGTTCTTCCAGAAGTGGGTTTTCTTTTTTATTTGAGAAAAGGAGGCTGACCATGCCAGTGGACGGAACGCAGACAAAGCCTGGCGTAACACCCGGCGCTGAGAAAGCGGAAACTCCCATAGTCTTCACTAAGGAACAGCAGGCACACGTGGACAAGCTAGTGCGGGACAGAGAAACATCAATCAAAGCGGATGTGGGACGCCAAAAAGCAGAGGCGGACAAAGCCCTGAAAGCTGCTCAGGCCGCTCAGAGGCGGATTGAGGAGTTGCAAAAGGCACAGGAAGAGGCGGAGCAGGAGAAATACAGGGACGACCCCGCTGAACTGAAACGCATCCGCGCGGAGCAGGCAAGGAAGAAGGCCGAGTCCGAAGCCGCCGAAGCCCGCGCCCAACTGGATGAAGCCAACGCCCGACTCGCCGACCGGGAAGCGAAAGACAAAGAGTATGCAAAGGAAAATACCGCCCGTGAAATCGCTACCCGTCTCCAGGTCGACTCGGCCAGACTCGTTAAGTTGGCTAAATTCACAGACGGCACCGCCGAAGCAATAGAGGACATCGCCAAAGACCTGCCCAAGCTAAATCCCAATCCCAATCCCGATTTAAGGCTTGATTCCAATCGAAGTCATGGTGGAGCTTCCCAGTCCGTCAATGATATAAGGACGGACTACATCGCAGGACGCATCAACGCAGTAGCCTACGCGGAGAAATTAAAGGCGTTAGGTGTGCAACCCTGAAATAAGGAGGTAACAATATGCCAACTGATGCCGCCGATTTGACTGCGGGTCAAATCGCGATGGTTGCCAAAGCACGGTATACTTACGAAAGAGTTGCCGTGTGCACTAATCTGTTTAACAAGATGACCCTTGAACTCGGCGAGAAAAGCAAGTACATTCCCAAATTCGCTTCCGGGGGTGCCGCGGGAGACCTGACTGATGGCATCGATATGACCACGGAAACGGCACTCACCATCACCGGCACGACCCATACCACCGATGAGGCGGGTTGCAAGGTCATCATCACCAAGAAACTGAGACACCAGCTCAAAGAAGACGCCTATGTCGCCGCCGGGAAAGTTATCGGCAACATGATTGGGCGGAAGATTGACACCGATGGCGTCAGTCTGTTCTCAGGGCTGGATAACTCTGTCGGCGCCGCCTCCAGCACCCTGACTCTCGGTTTTCTGGCCGCCGCCATAGCCCAGATGAAAGGTCAGTCCGAACCAGTCCCGGAGCCGTATGTAGCGGCGTTCCATCCCCATACCCTCAATGCCATTATCGACCAACTAACCGTTCCTTCGGCAACGCTGGCCTTCCCGGACGCTCTCTCTCTGCCGATGCTTCGTGAATACTGGAAAGGTCAGGAGAAACTGTACAGCGTCAATATCTTCGGTGATGGCAACATTACCGCCGGCAGCGCCGCCTATGGCGCTCTCTTCGCACCGGAGGCCTTCATCTATCTGGTCGGCTGGGAGCCTGAGAACTGGGTCGAAGAGGACAAATCCCTGCGCGGGTGGGAAATCGGCGTTGTGGCCGACTACTCAATGGTTGAAGAAGACGGCACCTACGGCCGCGCGATGCTCTTCACCGCCATAGCGCCCACCAGCTAATGAGTAAAGAACAAATCCGGCAATGGGAAAAGGAGAAACAGATGACTACGGAAACTCTGGCCAGAACCCCAGCGGGACCAATCGAACCCATCCAGAACCTCAAACGGCGCAAACTGAGGGTCTGGTGGCGGCCGCATATCAATCCCGATGGTGAGAAAATCTGGATTGAGACCAAGCCACTCCCTGACGACTTGTCGAGTCGTGAGGCATATCTGGCAAAGGGATTCCGTATGACTCAACCCAAACCCGGTGATGTTTCGACTCAAGCGGGCGACCCGGAGAAAGAAGCCCTTTATGCGGAAATCGCCACTTTGCAAAGTCAGGTGAAGGAACTGACCACCAAAAAGAAGGGCAAGAAGGCGTAGAGTTTGTCCGGCACTCTCTAAAGAACCGTTAGAAAAAGGAGGTAAAATATGAGTAGTTTTCCGAATATCCTTTTCGGTAGATACGGCGATGAAAAAGTCGCCCAGTCTACCATGATTGCCCAGGAGTTGGGCGTCTTCATGGTGTTGCCCGATGGGCGAGAGTTCGTTCACGCCAAAGCCAACACTGCGGCTGTCCTTTCCATCGGTGCGCCAATCGTTCAGAAGGCAAGAGCGGGTACAGTCGTCAATATTGTGGCCGGTTCCGCTGCTGCTATTGGAGCAACTACGGTTGTACTCACCATGCCTGCCACGACTGTTGCCACGGTTGTTGACCAGTATGCGGGTGGTATGCTTAGTATCAACGATGCCACCGGTGAGGGCTATACCTACAAAATCAAGTCCAGCGCAACAGCGGCCGCTGATTCGACCTGTTCGTTCACCCTTGAGGCGACCGATGGCATTAAGGTCGCCCTTGTATCGGGGACATCAGAGTGCATCATCAGGGAAAATCCTTACTATCACGTTCTCGACAGGGCAGCGGCCACGGCCTCGGTAGGTATGCCAGCTGGTGTACCGCCTGTGGCGGTGTCGGCAGGTTTCTACTGTTGGCTCCAGAGACGGGGTGAGGCAACGCTACTCTCGGCTGGTACGGTAACTGTGGCGGGACGCAAATTCGCCTGCGCTACGACTGTTGCTGGTTTCCAGGCACACAATCCTACCCCAGCTGACACCACCACTGCGCCAATCTCGGATGCTTGGGGTGACGTGTTAGAGGCCGCCGCCGCTTCGACAGAGTACTTCTTGGGCTACTTGACTCTACGGTAAATTAAAAGGCAACTATGCTTCCGGTTTAATCCGGTTCTCCAGTTGCCGAAATAATAAAAAGGAGAAAAAGAAAAAATGGAAGATACTATCATAGGGGCAGGCGAAGTAAAACCTGCCCCTATTCCCCATCCAGTCCGTGAGGACAAATACGATGCGGATGTCTACCCTGCATCGTGTAACAATGCTGTTATCGACATTCTAATGCCCGCTTATGGGCGTCTTGAATTGACGCTCAACTGCTTCAAATCTCTCTATGCCTGCACTCAAGTTCCCTTTCATCTTATCATTCTAAGTGCCGATGCGCCTGATGATTATGGCCTGACGGACAAGTGGGCAATGGAGAAGATAAAGCGCCACAACAACATTACCTACTGTCACCGTCGGTACGACTGGAAAGAGGGCAACCAGTTTTTCAATCTGGGACTTAAATACTGCCGGACTGATTATGTGGCTACGGTGATGAACTCAATGACGGTTGAGCCGATGTGGGAGATTGCCGCCCTGCAACTGATGAAAAATGACCCCAAAATCGGTTCTATAGGTTTCAAGTGTCTTTTCCCCAATGGGCTGATTGAAAGCGCTGGAATAGGCTTTGCCGGACACATTCCAACTGATTTGGGCCGCGACCTGCCAGGGTATCGATGCAATGAAATCAGGGAGGCAGAATGCGTCCAGTGGGCATTCGCTCTACACCGCAGAAAGGCCCTTGAAGGCACATTAGAAGAGGGAATCTTCAACGGACACGTGGGATGGGACGACATCGACAACAACCTATGTGTCAAAAAGAAGGGATGGAAAATTGTTTACTGCGGGCTAGGAGTCGGAATACATCAACCCCGTGCGACAAGAGGTTCTAACACTATAGACGCTTTCTTGCGAAATCAGGAAAACGCCCGCACGTTTTATAAAAGATGGGGACTCTGGAAAAAGTATTTGGAGGAGAACAAGATGAACGTAGCCGACATTATGAAAGGGGAAACAAAAGACGAACTGACCCACACTATCAGCAAGATTCAGGTTCTGCAAGAGCTTCTCAAGAAAGAGGAAACCCAGATACAACCTCTGGTCGAGAGAGCCTTGAAGGAGTTGGGCGTTGATCCGGGTGAATACCTGCTGGAAATGAATCCCCAGAAGAACACTTGGGTGCTCAAACCCAGGATACCGAAGCCAGAGATTAAGGAAGAGATTAAGGAAAAGGTCAAAGAAGAGGTGGTTGCCTGATATGCCCATTTATGAATTTCTCTGCCAAGTGCACGGTCGGTTCGAGGAGTTCCGACCGATGGCACAGTGCGGAAAGCCTGCGGTCTGTCCCGATTGCGCTCGGCGGGCAAGGCGTCTCTTTTCTTTGCCGTCAATCAAGATAGTCGAGAGGAAAAGATTACGCTACGGCTCAGGTTCTCCAGGCAGAATTCTGACACATAAAGAAACGGGCGGTCTGGACATATTCATTCCGTCTGATGGCGCACTGGAGCAGGATGAAGTGGACTACATCGCGCAAGGAGCTATTGAAAAGGAAAAGGCGCGGGTCAAGAAAGCCCGCAAGTCAATACAAAGGGAATCTCAGGCTCGTATTAAAGCGTATACTCAATTGGCAATGAACACGCCACGGGGTCAAAGGGCAAAAGTATTAAGGCAGGCTATCGCGGAGTCAGGGGATAGTCTAAGGAGGTAAACTATGCCAAGAGGTGCAGGTAACAAAGACCAAGTATTGCAGACAGGGCGTCTTGCATACGGGGATGACGGGACTAACTTTCGGGTTATAAGGACTGATTCAAGCGGGAACATCATACTCGGTGCTGGCACCGCCAATATCGGTGATATTGATGTTCTCGCTACCAAGACTATTCAGACTGAATTATTTGTCTGTGCTACGGTGGCTGCCAGCACACAGGCTACCTCGACTGTTCTGGATGTTTCGACTATCAAAAAAGCTACTGTCTTTATCAGTCACGGCAGGTCAAATACGGTGGCTTTCGGCACACAGGGCACGGAATATCGCATCGAGGGCAGTGAGCGAGCGGCGGGTAATGATACCTGGCACGTTCTAGCATCTCTTGTCTGCGCTTCTACGGCGTGTCTGGCGGTGGCGGCCAGTGCCGATGTGGCGGCAGCTGGAACTACAGTGGTAGTAACATCGGGCACATCTATTCCAACACGAGGGGATTTGGTGTTCTGGGCGAACACTGTCGCGGCATCCTCATCGGAATGGATGCGAACCTTAGCCGTTACGGGCACCGCCAGTTTCACCATTGAAGAGGGGCTGACGGTGGGACAGGACTCAGACACCAATATCTTCACTCAGGCGCAGCGTGAAGTATTCCTGCTTGATGTCGAAGGTCTGACCAGAGTGAGGGTCAAAATTAACAACAATGCTTCGGGTACCACTCAGCAAGTTTACTCCAGAATCGCCTGCATCACGGAGAAATAAGATGATTGAAGGGCAGGTTGTTGATGGGTTGTTCGTCTTGAGCCGAACACGTCAGATTGAACTGGACAGGGCGAAGCAAGAGCGTAACTGTGTCCTGAAACTGGGATACAGTGCCGTTAGAAAAATCGATACAGACTATGACGTCAGTGGTAAAGGCAATCACGGCACTATCACAGGCGCAACTTGGGTAAGACTGCCGAGTGGGTTGTGGGTGCTTAACTTTGACGGGGTGGATGACTACGTAGACGCTGGGGGGATTACCTTCTTTGACCTTGCTACTCCCTGCGTAGAGGCGTGGGTGCGTATGAGTGCGGATACCACTGGGGACATTTTCAGCAAGTTTGACTCCGTGAATGGTGATGCGGGGTTTATTTTAAGGTATAATACCACGGGAACAAAGTTCGAGTTTTTTGCTGGTTGGACATCAGGCCCGGCTTCAAGCGCCGCAATATCCCTTGACACTTGGTATCACGTTGTTGGTCTGCACGTTGCCTCGCCCATTAGAACTAGTATTTATGTCAATGGAGTAATCGGCACTAATGGCGCTACTCCCGTCTCCCCCGTTGCTATGACGACTAAGCTATTCATTGGAATAAGAGCAGATTTAACAAACGACCTGAATGGCAGACTAGCTCTGAGGCGTGTTTACAATACCCCGCTGACTGTCGCCCAAATTGCCAGTCATTACAATCAGGAACGTCATCTTTTTAATATCAAGTAGGAGGGAAAAAACAATGCCTAGTGTCTCAAAACGTCAACAGCGTTTCATGGGAGCGGAACTCGGCCGCAAAAGGGCAGGTAAGAAAACCAGAACGGGAATGAGCGAGAAACAACTGAAGGAATACGCCTCAACCAAACGCAAAGGACTTCCTGAAAAGAAAAAGTCCCAGGACCATTCTGAGGAGAATATGATGGAGCGGAAGAAGATGATGGGGATGGAAAAAGAGATGCCCAGAAAGAAGATGCACAGCAAGAAAAAGAGGTAGCCTATGAGTCGCGATTATTCCGCAATGACGACCCTTGTAACACAAAAATTACAGAGTAGCGGAACTGTGGATTATACCGTAAGTGAAGTAGACAACATGCTTGAGGAGACTCTAAAAGAGTATTCTCACTATCGACCTTACGTTCATCAAGTCGTCTTCAAGATTGAGTCCCGCTACGGCACGGCCTCGACCACATCGGCAAACAATCTGGTGGACTCGACCAAAGGGCAGTTCTTGGCTGCTGATGCAACAGATGAAAAGGTTGTCCATAACACGACTGACAACACCTATGCGGTTGTCCTATCGATGGCTGACACTGCTACCTTCGGACTTTCCAGAGACATATTCGCCGTCAACGAAAACTACAACATCTATAACAAGCGGTGCTGGAACAAGAAACAAATTAACATCGGCGATATGGTGGACTGGGAGAAAATCGACTCCGTTGAGTACCCGGTGGGTGAAAAGAGAAACTGGAAGATAATCGGCAACGAAATCCTCGAATTGAACATCGACACCGTTCAGGACTCCAATGCCGGCTCGACCATCACCGAATTGCCCGATGTCGATGTCCTAGTGCGGTTCATACGCCCTCATATTCTGTCCCAATTAACCGACTGGGAAGGGAAGTTCTCCGCTACGGCTGCCGCTGGCGCCACGACTCTGAGCGGTAGTTCTCTGCAATCGGCGGGCACTATCGAAGTCGGTGAGGAGTTCTATGTCGAAAATCACAAGACGCG
>ERZ1292632.2778-Hain-H43-01um-R2-2778-length-14166-cov-6_pt1 | contig 14166 bp, 21 predicted proteins | sample MGYA00564407_ERZ1292632 | MGnify/ENA primary metagenome ERZ1292632 (study PRJEB36523, sample SAMEA6512637) | groundwater metagenome | collected 2019-01-08 | study: AquaDiva: Metagenomics assemblies of 32 groundwater samples
TGTCATCTACCTTTCCTACAATAATATGCCAATCAAATCCATCTGCTCTGGTTTTAAATATATCAGCTTCTACTTCTTTTGGACGTGGTTTGGCATGATTAGAACCTAGTTGAGATTTGGAAGAAGTGTTAAGAACTTGAGTGGTTTTACAGCCGTCACGATATACGGTTATTCCTTTGCACCCGGTTTTGTAAGCCAACATGTAAGCTTGTTTTACATCTTCGATTGTCGCATTATTACTCATATTGATAGTCTTCGAGACCCCAGAACTTCCGTACTTCTGAAAAGCAGCTTGCATTTTTACATGAGCTTGCCAGCATACTTCTTTATTCGGTTCTTCTTTATTAATAGCAGATCTAAAATACTTCTTGGATTTATCGATGTGCGGAATTACGTATGAACCTGTATTATCATAACGATGAATTACAGGGCTAAAAAGTGGTTCAATAGAGCTAGAACATCCTGCTAAAAGACTAATAGAACCTGTAGGGGCAATAGATGTTAATGTCACATTTCTGCGCTGGTCCAACTCGTCATATTCACAGGCTTTAGGAGTTCCACGATCTTTAGCTAATTGTACAGATTTTTCATGAGATTTGTCTTCTAAAAATTTAGCTAATTTTTCCGCAAAAAGAAAAGCTTCTTCGGAATCATATGCAATTTGCATTTTTAATAGCAAGTCTGCAAAACCCATTATCCCTAATCCTACAGGACGATTATTTTTTGCCCATTTAGCAAAATCGGGTGTTGGGAATTTATTTGCATCAATAACATTGTCTAAAAATTGAATACAATTATGAATTGCTTTTTTAAATGATTTCCAATCTAAATCGTTGTGTTTTTTATCATAATATTTTGATATGTCTATAGAACCAAGATTACAACATGAACCACTACCAAGAGAACTGGATGACGGGATGGGCTGCTCGCCGCAACCTCTGTTTACATATCCGTTTACATTCCATTCATCTGTTTCTTTTACATAAAGATCGTATACAGTAACTTCATTAACAAGCGGGGTAATACTCCTTATTGTAGACACTTTTGTATCTCCAATAAAGTGATATGTTTTAACGCATTTTTCTATTTTCTTTTGTTTATAAGGGTTTGATAATTTTATAACAGAATTAAATAACACAATCCCTACGTTCATCATTACTACGTCGAACTTATCGTTTTCACACGATATTACTCTAGGCCCGGTATTTGGGTCATTAAAGAGATATGGCTTTCTTTTTGATCTATAGATTTTAGAATGAATGCCAAAACTTAAAAGCATTCTTCTTACTTGTTTACACATTTCATAACTAGAATTTGTAAGTCGTAACATAGGATTGTCTTTTTTCAAATACATATTCCCGTCAGTGCTAAATAGCCCATCTAATATACCGATAAATAATTCTTTATTATTCGTATTTATCAAATTATATGGAATTTTCTTAAACAAAGCCGTAGTTTTTTCATATCCAAGAGAATCTAATAAAACTGCTAATATTCTAGAATTTAATCTATTTGTAGATCTATCGTTTTCTTCGTTATATTTAATGTTATATTTCTTGAGAATTGATTCAAAAATTTCTTGCCATTCACTTTCTTTTTTATCGAAGCACACATACCCTGGAGTTTTTTCTGTATAACAGCCATCCCCTAAAGAAGACCCAAGCATAAGGCCAAGATCTCTCAAGTATTTTGGAATTTTAACATTATTTAATTCAAGTTTTTTCACACTATCATATTTAAGTTTCACTTCTTTTTGAGTCATTTGGTTTATGTCAATTGGTTCAACTACTATCCTTGCTCCTTCTGTAATTTCATCGCATCTTAAATATTCGTATTTTTTCCCAACTACACACTTAAATTGGTGAGCATCTGTAACATCTATGTAGTCTCCATCTGTAAATTCTACTCTATTTACTTTATAATTATCATTAACTTCTATTTTATCAATTGGACATAATTTTCCTTGAGTAAAAACCAAATCATTTACTTTTAATTCTTCTGCTGGTTTCCACCCATACTGAGATGCTACTAATGACCCTTCAGCTACGCATGGGTTCGTAGCAGTGATTTTTTGTTTTGAATATTTATACGGTCCACTATTAACTGCTTCATCAAATAATAAACCAGGATCTCCATTCTTCCACGCATTTTCCGCGATCATGTTAAACAATTCACGAGCTTTTACTGTTTGATATATTTTCCCTTCAAACTCTAAATTAAAATCTTCATCATTTTCTACCGCTTCCATAAACTTATTACTTACAACAACACTTATATTGAAATTAGATATATGTTTATCAAGCAAAATGTTTATTTTAGAATCTTCTAGATTTTTTAATTGTTCATGATGATTAAAAATATCTTCACGTAACAAATGTTTTAAAGCTACAGAACGTTGTTTACAATGAATAAAGTCAATCACGTCTGGGTGATTGATATGTAGAGTTCCCATATTCGCCATCGACCTGAACCCAGCTTGAGTTATAGAATGCATAGCTTCTGATACAACAATCATATGAGAAACAGGGCCACAAGCTTTTGCATGAGTACTACCGAAGACTTTAGAACCGGATGGCCGGATATTAGATAAGCACACTCCATTCCCGCCTCCTCGACGAGCTACATGCCCAAAGGTCTCTATATTTTTACACATTCCAACCCAAGAATCTTCGACATCAGGAGAAACATGACATGCAAGCAAGCCAGAAATTTCATTTCCACTATTAACCAAACAAGGAGAATTTGGCAGAAATTTAGTGTTATAAATTAAATCAAATATTTCTTCCTTAAATTCCTCATCTTCATTTTTACAAACATGATTAACAACTCTTGTTACTAACCCCTTCCAATCCTCTATAATATTCCCATCTTTATCTTTTTGAAAATATCTTTTTTCGCAAACTTGTTGGGCTATCGGACTTAAAGGACTAGAAGGAAGTTCTTTTTTTGAATGTTCTATGCTGTCTTCTAATCCACTTTTGATTTGATCAAATACACTATCTTTTGTCAAAGTTGATGTTGTTGTTGGGGCCATAAAATCTCCTTAATATTCTCATTTTTTATTCTAATCAATTTCATTAAACAAAAAGAAGAATCTCCCCTTTGCTTTTTATTAAAGTATTTTGATATGCGATTTTCAAGAAGATTCGCTAGGTTTTACTAAGCCTTCTTGCACGACTTTTTGGAACTCTTCTCGTTGGACACTTAATCTGTCTTTGCGTTTGTAACGTCGTTCGTCTCTTTTTAGTTTTTTCTTTTCTTTTTCTGATAATTTCTTGGTTTGTTGCACGGAAAAGTTCTTATATTCTTTTTCTGCCGATCTTGATTGTTTGATTTTTTCTTGGCGTTTTTGCATGTTTTGAATGAATTTTTGATCATGCGTTAAAACTTCTGAATGATCAACAATAAGTATTCCATCTAAATGGTCTGTTTCGTGTTGAACAATAAAAGCATCTAAGTCTGTGAATCGTAATAAATTAGGAGCATCTGGTATGTTGTTTTTAATATCAATTACTCTCGAACATTTAACCTTGATTTGAGAGTAACGACTAATGGTTCTCGTTATATCAGGCAGAGACAAACAGCCTTCGGTAGATGGGATTTTATCGGTAGAATGCCAAGTGATTTCTGGATTTACAAAAACAAAAGATCCTGTTGATAAATTACATAGAAAAACTCTTTTTGGTATTCCTATTTGAGGAGCAGACAGCCCATAAGCTCCGGAAGGAATATGTGCAGATAGAGATTCTGCAATAGATCCAATTTCCTCTTCAATAGCATGGGCAGACTTCTTGTGCAATTCTTGAATGTCGGTAACAATCACTTTACTTCTCCGTTTGTTAGGTGTTACTTAATATTTCGAAACACATTAAATGGATTAATAATATCCAAAATATGAGTTAAAATAGAAGGTTCTGTTGATACTGCCATTGTTTGTGTTTTTGCTGGCAAAAATTTACGTATAGCGTTAATAAGAACCACTAACCCTTCTCCAACTGTAATAATTGTTCCCCAATTCTCTTTGCAAAAATTAATAACAGATTGAATAAAATCCATATATTTCTCCTAATAAAAATTTATTTTTCTAATTCCACTTCCCAGTATAGCATATCATCAAAGTTCTTCAAAAAAGCAGACCAAGACTGCGGAAAAGTTTTCCTCTTTAACGTATAAAGTGGGTTCCAAACAGGTCTTTTAGGTAAATCATAATAAACCGTTGAAATTTCTCCATTTTGCATTTTTTCTATTCTTCTTAACTGCATTCTTGCACCTTTTAACGTTCTGTTTCCTTTTTTCTTGTTGCATTCAATACAAGCCAAAACACAATTATCAAACGTAGACTGTCCACCTTTGCTTCTTGGAACAATATGATCTATTGTTATTTCGTCGATTTTTGGTTCTTTGCTGCAATATTGACATCTTCTTTTATCGCGATTCCAAAGATTTTTGCGACAAAAAACAACTTTTCTTAATGGGACATGATTGTATTCTGTTAATAGCATAATTTCAGGAACTATTATCGGTCCTTGAGAAGTCATGATATAATTGTCATTTTTAACAGGCAATTGCATCCAACTATAAATATTGTGTTGAGAATAATCTAAAGTGTTTAAAAATACTCCACGTTCAGATGCAACGCTGATTAAAGCATCACGAACGTTAATTGAATCTATAGGGTGCCAAGATTTATTTAGCACTAATGTTGGATTAGTTAGAACAGACATATATTACATACTGAAAAATAATCAATAGTTCCTATAAATTGGACAAAGATTTAATTAACAATGTTGGGTTTTTAAGAACAAATTTTTCTATAGCAGAATCTATATCTTTCTCCATTTTCACAAAATCAACGTCTTTTTCTGCGTCAAAATCGGCAGTCCAAGAAGAAAGATTATCTTTAACAATTTGTTGTGTTATTTGTAGCCAACTTTCACCAGCATCATACACTTGCTCTGCGGAGTCATCATCTGTATATCCAAAAAGCATAGATAATGCTGCAATTAAACCTTCTTGACAACCGAAACGGAATTCGTATGATTGTGGCATGTGTTTTCTTAATTCTGCATCTATCAAATATTTAAACACATCAATAGCAATTTGATTTGTTAAGGACGGCAGAATTTCGACCATTTTGAGAATCTCCTTTTTGCAAAAAATTATACTATTTCCACTAAGAAAAGAATACAATTAATTTTGCGAAAAAGGAAATTTTGGCAGAAAAAAGATTTGATTTAGGAATTCGTTCTAAACGCTGAAAGGATTATCAATTTCTTCGCATAACCCTTTTTTGTAATCATCTAGGGCTTTATCATAATGTTCACGCAAAACAGTTTTTTGGAATTCTGCTGAAATTGGAGTTGCCTCTACAAATTTGTTAATGAAATATTGGACTACCATAAAATCATAAGTTAAAATTTTACCATTTTTAATGGAACAATTTTCTCCAAGATAGCTAATTATTTTGCTAACTCCTGGATCGTTAGCAAATTCGTAATCGTTGCAGCCATTTCTCCCAAGATAATTAGAATAGTCTTCTAAAAATTCTAGCAAAAGTTCTAATTCGGTAGTGGTCAAAATAATGTTAATCTCTTGTCCCATTGTCTAATCTCCTTCAGCAAAATATAGGAATGTCAAGAAGATTTTTCTTTTTAATTAGCAAGGCGGTATGGTGCGTGTTTGTATTTTTCGTCTAATCTGTCTGCTGCTTCTTCTAACTCCTTCTGAATATCGTCCGGGAATATTTCTAATTTATTATCAGATGGCGAAATTTCTTCAGGCCATTCTCTAATTTCAAAACTACATTTAAATATTCTCGCTATTTCAATATCAAGCTCTGCTAATAAATCAGAAAGATCGCTATCCCACACTGTAATTGTTGGAACAACATAAAAAACAATAGTTAAATCTACTAATCCAACATAGCATTTATCAATTTTAGATGAATTTTGTTTTTCAATCCAGTCTCGAACATATTCAATCAAATTAGAAATCTCATTTTTAAGAACATTTAGTTTTGAAGATAAATCATTAATGCAATAATCTGTAAACTTTTTCTCTGATTCTGATTTAGAAACTTTAGAATTTTCTAAGTCTTTCATACCCAAGAGAGAACAATATGGAATATTCCATAGATCATCATGAAAACAAAGGTTAAACGATGGGTTTCGATCTACTATCGAAATAACTTTAACAATTTTACAATTTTTATATTCATTAGAAATTGTAGAAATAACATCTAAAACAGAATTCCCTGTTGTAATTACGTCTTCAACAATAATTATAGACCCAAATTCAGGAATATCTCCTTCAATCCTTTTCTGAGTTCCATGCTCTTTAACTTTTTTACGAACAAAAAATGTTCTTAATGAGTTAGAAGCGTTACGAAAAAACAAAGAAAGAGAAACTGCAAGTTGTAACCCTTTCGGATGTGATGCAACTTTTTTAATATTAACATAAGTATCTGTTTCTTGTCCACTTGCTAAAGTGAACTTGCCATGTTCAATTCCGTAGTGACGAATAAATTTAGCTAATTCTTGTTTTGTAGTTGATAGCATTTTTGTCTATTTAGTTCTACAATCCATTTTAGCATAAATGTAAAAAAACAAATTTGACCAGCAATGATAGAGGCTCTATCACAATGACTATTCAACCCAAGTGCCCATCTTATGCTAATATATGATGTAGGGATCACTATAGCAAGCCAAATAGACATAATTAGCCTGTATAAAAAATGAGATACAAACCGTTCACCAGACAAAGGAATAAGAGCGATTATAAGTACAACCGGCAAAACAAAAGTATGAATAAAGTTGAACCCTAACATAACCATAAATATCCATGTAATAAAAGCAATTGTAAAAATTTTCTTAAAACCGAAAACTTCTGTTTTCATTTTTAGCACCCCCACCAACCGAATAGAGCACAAGTAATAAGGACAAAAACGACTACCACTACAATGATAATTGCATCATCTACAATAGCCGCTGCAACAACATTATCTGCAGAAACTGTTACTCCGCCATTTGTAGTAAGCCCACTATAATCTACTGCCATAGACCGAGTTTCTTCTCCATCTACACTTGATAATACTGTAGCCTTTTGCTTATTCCCTCCAACAAAAATCCCGTCTATATTATGAACTATCTGGTTTTGGTCGGCCATAGAAATAGAATAATCAATTCTGTTATTATTCAACATTGTTAAACGGGTAAGATCAAGGGTTGCGACTAGAACATTATTTATATCATATACAGAAATTGATCCACTTGCTACTCCGTTATTAAAAGATAAGTCATTAAAAACGTATTTCCCTTCTGAGCGAGGAATTTCTATTGAATTCTCTAAAACTGTAAAATTGGGAACACGTATAGATTTAATTTGGTCTAACAAAGATTCAGGACGAACATTTCTTATAACGTTCTTTGCAATCTGTTTCCCTCGTTCTAGACCAAAAACTGTAGGACAAGTTGCCCAAAATAAAGAAAAAACCATCGCAACAACCTGAGAACGAGTCATTTCGCCGAATTTCATACCTTTTCTCCTTTGAATGAAAACTCACCAACACAAAATTAGAATCGAAAAACATACAACAAAATTTCCTATCTTCTTCTACAAATGTAGAGTTACTGGAAAAAGTGCCGCCACGTATGATAGCCTATAATCGTGGCGGCGTGTGCCGGGAAATCTCCTCTCCATCGATTTTCTCCGTTTAAGCCATTGATCATACTCATTATGCGTGTTCTGCCTTTAAACCACCTCTACAAAAAATGGAGAATGCCGAAAAACAGCATGTACGTAGAGGGTAGGAATCGAACCTACATCTCGCAATTTTGTCAATAGCTCTCGACTCGATAGACAGCACGAGTTTTCAGTCTGTAGCAATAGCTTCAACCTGAATCAATCATCACTTCCTAATAATCAATTAGAAAGCGCGTCTACCTATTCCGCCACTCCTTGTTAGAAAATTCAAAGAATTCAAGGAGGCAGGATTCGAACCTGCACGATGATTTTATTTTTAAAACTGAATCTAAAGCTCAGACTGCGCTATAAAAATCTCCTTTTTTTCATAAATTTGAAAAATCCTAATTAGCTTTAATGATCTCATCACCAAAAATCAAATTCAATAATATCTGTCCCATTTTAACTTGCTCTATTTCACTCGAATTCGCTGTTTGACGAGCATTCTTAACCGCATCCTGTAATGCTTCTACTTTAGCAAGTATTCCTGCCTTCTTTTCAGAAGGAATAGCCGAAGACAAATAAGTCGTTTCATACTTACCTATTGCTTCGTCCTGATGATAAACCTCAGTTTGTGCAGGATGCTCTTTTGTAGCCTCATATTTCACAAGAGTTTTTGGAACTTTTTGAGTTCTAATCGTTTCAACAGGTTTTGTGGCAAAACAATTCTTATTCCCGTCCCACAACCATTCTCTATCAGGCGGCAAAACAGGTAATCCAGTAATAAATGTATGAATATCCTCTAGTCTCTTCTCTAGAAACAACAACGCTCCAACAGGAACATTATTTAAAACAACTTTGTCACCTAATTCTACATTTGCTTTTGCAATTGTGTTTGCTGTTTCTTGTGTTATAACTAAATCTAAATAATCAGACAATTGAGTGGTTAATCCTTTTAGTTTGTCTGCAACATTAACTTGGATGTGTTTTTGTTCTGGAGGTAATTTTTCTCCATTTTCATCTTTCGATGTATAAACCTTAGAAATTCCAGAAATAGCGTCTTTGTTCCAGCCATGATGTGCTTCTGTTAAGAGCTTTTCTGAACGAGTTTTTCTGCCATTAACAAGAGCAATGATTTGATGAAGTTGTAATTTCTTAGCCATACCTGCACCTACTCCTTTTTAGACTTTTTCTGAGACTGCTTGAATTCTACTATGTTTTGAAAAAATGTCAAGAAGAAAATTTTAATCGTTGATTTCGGTTGTTAGGCGGAAATCTAGTAATTCTCTTATTTTGTTCACTTCGTTTCGCCAAACTTCGATTCCTGCTGCTTGCCCATCAGCATATATTTGTTCTTTTATTTTTCGCGAAAAAGAGAAGAAATTAAATTGTAGAGCATCGGTTTGATCGGTATCCGTTATTCCGTCCTCGAACCCAACCATATGTAATTTCAAAATATCAGATTTTGTTTTTTCATCTAATTCTCCAATCTTTAACGCCTTTATTCGTTCTGCGTATTCTCGAACGCGAATTGGAGATTTTTTAAATTTATCAGTCATTACAAACTCCGAATTTTGTTGGAGCATGTCTCCATGAACATATGTTAGGGAAAGATAATAACTCCTTTTTTTCTAAATCAGTAGCTAATTCTAATTCATTTTCATTAAATCCTCTTGATGCAGATAGTGGTGGATGATTACATTCTTCAACCTCCCAAATACGAGGAAGAGACAATGACTGATAAGGATCAAATAATCTCTTAGAAAGACACATGCATGGCGAGTAATATGCAACTTCAAGTATTATCCGTTTATCTAAACAGGCGTGTACTCGAATAATCTCTCCGCTATTTCTGCTTTTACCAAAATATGGATATGAAAAAGATACTATATCTCCAATTTTAAATTTAGAACTTATCAAAGGAGATAAATGATCTAAATCTCTTTTAACAGAAATACTTTCTAGTCTTCTATTTAAAGGAATATACATATCATGTGTTTTCATTTAAAAATTCGCCATTTGGATTACACAATAATGCATATACTCGACATTTCCCTTGATATGGATTCAACTCTGTCGGGCCATCATCTCCTACTGTTTGTTCATAAATTTTATTTGCTTCTTCTTCGGTCTCTATTAAAAGTATACCTTGTCCGTCCAACAATACTTGCACTATTTCTGGATTAGATTCAATAAATTTAAGATATGGAGCAGCTTTTTGTACTTCTTCCCAATCATCGCTAAATTCTATGAGAACTCCCCATCTATGTTCTGCTTTACACAACCGCCTAAAAACTTCATGTGTATCTAAAATTTCCATTTTTCGTCTCAATTAAACAGGCCAAATGTACACTAAATCCGATGATTCTGTCCATCCAAAATTGCCATAAAATTCTTTATTCTTGCGAAGCAAATTCGAACGATGCGCAGAATGGAACTCTTCCTTTCCTAACCAAGAAGGGTATTTAACTGGGTACTGAATTTTTTGAAGTTCCATAGTATTTTTGTAACCTCGACAAATCCATTCTTTAACGCAAAAATTGTAATATTCTGCCAACGCATCAGGATTATTTTTCCACATTCGAACTGCAGGATGATTTCTCCATCCACTGTTCGGAGTTCTCCCAGATATAATTTCTAATATCTGTAGTGCTTCTAATCTCTGTTTCCCTAAACGCCGATAATCTAGAACTTTAACACTTTTTTGGAAATCAGAATAAGGAAGAAACGTTTGCATTGCCCAATCGTATAATATTTTTTCTTTTTGTCAAGGATAAAATTGAAAAATATGGTACGTTAATAATATGAGAAAGATTTCTTTTATCTTTCTGTTTCTAATTTTTGGGTGCTTCCCTACAAACCCAATTATAAACAAAGTAGCTATTGAATCTTACAAAATTTCCGAAATATATAAAGAATTAAAAGAAAAAGAAACTCCAGAAGAAGTTTTTCTTCCACTTGATACAGACACTTATTTCATTCGAACCAAAATCATTATAGAAACATCACAGTTTGAAGGAACAGATGGGACTAACATAACTTGGTTAGCAAGAACACAAAATGAAATTAAAGATGATCTTAAAATTGCAGAAGACATATATAGCGTCATTCCTATTAAATTTGTAGTAAAAGAAATAACTTATAGAGAAGTTCAAAATAATATTCATGATTTTAGAAATAACCCTGATATGATGACAATTTATTATTTTTTACCCAACCAGTGTGAAGCACGACGTTGCAATTTTGCCGGGTATTCTTCTCCTCCTTGGGCTAAACCCTTTAACGCAATTTTCATAACTTGCAATGCAACTAAATGGACAGTAGCACATGAAATCGGACATTACTTTGGACTAATGCACACTTTTGAAGAAGATTATGTTATTGATACAGAACTACAAGAAATATTTCCATGTCAAAAAGAAAATTCTCCTAATTGTCATAATATTATGAATTACTGTGAACATGAACCAAAAACAGTAACTCAAGATCAAATTACAAGGTTTAGAAGATTTTTAAGAGCGTCAAGATATGAGTGTCTAATAACAAATGAACAATTTAATGACGTAATGTTTGGCCAATCGTTTTTCTCTTTTCATTCGGAACAATCTTTTTCTGAAAAACCTTGATCTGATATACGAATTTTTAATTGTTCTTTTTTGATAAAATCCGACGAAAGAAAAATTTCATTTAAAAGTCCTTCAGGTAATGGAGTCGCTTTTTCAAATTTTTCAAAATATTCTTTCGGTGCGTTGTTGATTAAATTAGCACCATGCTCTTTGCAAGATTGTATTTGACCTTCTATTAATTCGAGAAGTAACAAAATAGCGTCATCAATATCATCTCCGTCTGCAAGAATATCAAAATTTAGACAATGAGCAATAAAATCACTCATGCCTTTATCCTTAGAAGGATAAACAAGTATTTGAAATTGTTTTGGAGTCATTTTTTAGCGCCCTTTTAATACTTGTTCCATAGCATCAGCAACTTGATCTATATTACTTCCATCATACCTTATCACTTGTTTATGCACAAAATTACAATTCATTTTGCTTGCTGGCATAATAACTAATCCTCTAGTTCTCCATCTAAGCCAACCTTCAATATATTCCGGCCAATCATCAACAAGAACTTTCCCGTAAACAAGACTTTTATTTCTTGTTATTGTAATGTCCATATCTCTTCCTAAATTTCTATCAATCCATTTCTTTTTTCCGGACCAAGAACTTGGATTGCTTCTTGGACCTTGAGTTAGAATCATTATATGAAAATCCAGTTTTTTAGCAACTTCTAAAATGTCCCATCCAAGTTGGAATTTAGGCAAATTCTCCCACCAACTTTCAGATTGTCTGATTAAATTTGTACGGTTTCTTATATGTTGCGGTGAATCATCTGTAACATGTTTATCATAAATTGGTTCACTTGGACTTCTTATTTTTTCTAAGGACTCAAACAAAGCAGTAGTATAATCGCAAAGAGTTCCATCCATGTCGAAAAGAGCTATATTATTTTTCATTTTACTCCTATATAAGATGTAGGGAGAAATCCTGGTTCATCCCAGAAGTCAATAATTAATAATTCTTGACCAGGAAGAGTAACAGCTAAAAATGGATCGCTTACTTTAACAATTTCAGAAACCAAAAAATTCATATCTGGGAAGGCATCAAGAATAATAGAAACTGTTTCCAAAACACTACCAGGGACTAAATGTTTATAAACACCAGCATCACAAGAAGTATTTCTTCATAATCCTTAGTAATTGCCACTGCTCGTTTAACAGGCCGAGTTATAACAGGAGCAACAACAGGTTTTGATTTTGAGAACAACATCCTTCAATTCCTTTCAATTACCACCACAAATCAAAAAAATATTCACCAAAAAATTTAGTTCCTCTATCAATTCTTTCGTCAAATTCTTTTCTATGTTCTTCGTTTTCATAAAACTCTCTGTTCTTAAACTGATTCGCTGCATATTCCATGGAAAATATCATATCACCTAATTTGGCATTCCATTCTTCTTTTGTTAAGTTCATAGGGCGACATTTCCCAATTTCTTTAAATCTAACTAACCTTGGAAGAATAAACTTAGCAATTGTGTATTCTAAATTCCAAGTATCTTTATCTGAAAATCCACGAGTTAATTTTTGCCACAAAAATTTGTAATTTCTTGTGTCTTTAAAATATCGTATGATACTTATCAGTTTATATAAAACCCATTCCATTTATAACGCCTTTATATTTTGCCCATCTAGCCATATATTTAGTTCTTTTTTAACATTTTCTTTATCTTCGCAAAAAACAAACAATTCTTGATACGAAGATTTGCTACGAACCTTTAACTTTAAACCAGTAGAATTATCCAAAATTCGAACAAATTCTATTCCTGAACCAGCATTAGCTATTCTCCCTTGTTGTAATTTTTTAACAAAAGAAAGAGTTTTTAGGAAACTCATTAATTCTCCGCACAAAGGAATAAACCTATGATTAGAATTACATTTCGTTCCTTTTAAAACTCCCTTTTTTGTTTTACTCATTCTAAATTTCTTAACTCTTCGCAGAACAATAAATCTTTATTAAGTTCAACGAAACGAGAACGAATTCTTTTCATGAAATCTTCACGATTTCTTAGTTTACTTTTAACTGGTAATGTTGCAACTGCCCATCCTAGCATTTCATCTGTATCGTCGTGCCAAGTTCTAGAGTCTAAAAGTAAATCGTCAATCGTTCCGAACATATCTAGATGACATAACCCATCAACGACATTCCAAATAGCATCTAATCTTTGATCCGAACCTAACAATTTTTCTTTTGTCATTTTCTTTTCTTTGCTAAAGGGTCATACGCTTTATCTCTAACAGGAATAGACCAATTCTTACCTGTTTTTGTTGCTCCGCACCAAGAACACCAACAAAGCATCTCATGAGTATCTTTTTCTAAAAAATCATTTAAATCCACAACTCTTCTAGAATCGTGTTTACAATCTGGACTTCCATCTCCAATCGGGTCTGTTAAATTATATTCATTTCTCGTTCTAATATCTTGATCTTGTCTAATCATTAAAACCAATTCTTCTAACGAACCATCTGAAATTGGACAACATGTTCGTTTGAACTTTTTATTTTTCCACTCTTCAAGAAGTTCATCCGCATGTGGAGTTAAAACTAATTTCTTTGCTCTACTACTAATTTGAGATGCCATCTCTCGATTATAAATGGATTGATATATTTCAATCATTTTTCGTGCAAATTCGCCTCTTCCAAATCTTTTAGCCATTTTTAAGCACTCCATATATTTCTATGATAATATCATTTTGAAAAATGTCAAGAAGATTCTCTAGGATTTTTCTCAAAAAGATTGTATAATCAAAATGTGGCAACCAAAAAAAAAGCTAATAAAGGTCATTGTAAAGAACGAAATATTGAAGTTCTAAGCGTTCATCTTTGTGATTATTTTTCCGGCAAACAAAAAAATATAAAGCCTTGCTGTAATA
>ERZ1292632.2780-Hain-H43-01um-R2-2780-length-14155-cov-5_pt1 | contig 14155 bp, 17 predicted proteins | sample MGYA00564407_ERZ1292632 | MGnify/ENA primary metagenome ERZ1292632 (study PRJEB36523, sample SAMEA6512637) | groundwater metagenome | collected 2019-01-08 | study: AquaDiva: Metagenomics assemblies of 32 groundwater samples
TGCCGAAGGTCAGCCGCATGTAGCCTTCCACGTGCCGCGCTTCGTCGGGCGTGCACCCCGTCGCCTTGATGATCATCTGGTCGTACATCGCTGCCTCGGCGTGCGTCACGGCTGGCCCCACTGCTCGGCCATCGCGGTTGCGATGCCCGGATAGGTGCGGCTGCGCTCCCTGCTCCGTTGCGGACTTGGCCCCATGCGCCAGATGCGCGGAAAGCGGCCCGTCTCGTTGGGTGTCGTCGGCACCAGCTTGGGTAGTCCCTTGAACCATAGACAGGTGGCCTTGACCTCGCCGCCCCCCGGTTCCCCGGCCCAGAACTGCCACGGCTGGATGATCTGGTCCGGCTTGCGAATCGCGGTCGAGATGCGTCCGATCGGATTCTCCAAGGCGATGCGCGGGATGGGAGCCGCGAGCAGCATTCGCACGAAGTCCAGCGCGTCGGCCTGCTCGTGTTCGCGGCCCTTCCACCAGCGCGCCCCACTGACCGCCAGATGGGTGCATGGCGGGTGCGCGATCATCAGGTCCCATGCAGTGCCGCATGGCGGGCGGGTCAGCCACTTGCCCACATCCGCTTGCAGATGCTTCGGGTGTCCGCGCTCGGCGGGCAGCAGGTCGCAGGACCACGCATCATGGTCGTGCGCTGCGAAGGCGTCCCGCACGATGCCGGAACTCTCGCACGCCACTAGGACGCGCACAGCTCCAACCTTTTGGCCATCCGCTCGTGCGCCTCTGCCAGCCGCTCGTAATGTTGCGCGTTGCCGATGTGCCCAGCCTTGCGGCAGACCTCCGCCGCACGCCTTGCGCTCGTCGCAGCCTCGTCACGATGCCACGCTGCTTTCTCTCGCTTCGTCATCTCATCCCCCTTCGCTCTGCCGCGAGGAGCCTGCCCCCCCGCGTCACTAACAGTATCGGCCGCGCCCCTAGCGTTGTCAACGGAGAAAAGAAGGGACCGCGAAACTTGACATCTCGCCTTGGCTCCTGCCCGCCCGCGCGCTACCCTGTGCCACATGGGTCGCCCCTGCTTCACCTGCCAGCACCCACTCCGCCCTACCATGGAAGCCGCCATACTCGACGGCCGCTCCATCCGCGGCGTCGCGGCCGACTACAAACTCAGCCGCGCCAGCCTTGCCCGCCATATGCAAGTCTGCTCGCGGCGTAACGTCAAGGCCGCCCTCGCCCTCCGTAACGGCAACGCCGGTGCGTCATTGCTCGACCGTATCGCCGAAGCGGGCGAAGAACTCATCGCCCTAGCGAAGCAAGCCAAAGACGAGAAAGAGCTGACCGTCGCGGTAAACGCTTGGCAGGGGCGGCTTAGGGCGCTTGAGCTAGAGGGTCGCGCGACGGGGGAGATCAGCGCGGGGGGCAGTGTCGTGCTGCAGCTGGGCGTACGGATTGACCAGGCGCAGCGTGCGGTCGAGGTAGTGCGTGACGCGGATGGGATCGCGCCGCGCGAGGTAGTGGAGCGTGCGTTGCGGGTGTGCCGTGCGTGGAACGCGGCGTGCGTGGCGGAGAGCGAGCGGGTGACACTGTGAGCGTGCGTCCGGGAGCTCCGCCTATCGGGCTCTGTCTCTCGGCAGCGCGCTCGTCACCGAGGCCAGAGCGTGCGTGGCGCGTGCATGCGCGTAGCAGAGCAGCGATGCGCATCAGGTCGAACGCGTGCGCATCCGGCAGGCGAGGGAGACACCCCCTCCCCCCTGCTTGCTACCTCCTTGTGGGCTCTACGCGCAGGGGACACGGGTGTGGAGATGTTTGTTGGCACTTTTCGCATGGGACTGTGCTGTGGGCGCGAGCGGGGGTGGAGATGGACCGTAGGGCGAGGGAGGCATTTGACGCGGAGGTAGGGGCGACGGTGACGCGGTGGGTAGTGGTGGTGGAGGTGGTGATGAGTGTGGGCGGGTGTGTGAGGAGATGAGGCGGCAGCCTGGCGGTAGCCTAGCGGGGGAGGTCTTAGGGAGGGTTCGGGGCTCTCGCCCCTCAGTGGAGTGCTTCTATAGGGGACCGGGTTGTCAAGGGGGTTTTCGTGTAAGTGGTTGCAAAGCGCGGCACATAGCGAGGTTTACATAATCATGGGAAAGAGGCGATTTTCTTGGGAGGGGTGTAGAGAGGGGGTTGATGAGGAGGCTGAGAGTTTGCCGCCGGAGCAGGCGAGTCAGTTTGTTTCAACGTATGCGATGGTGCTGGAGACGCTGAGGGGGGCGCTGGCCGATGGGACTCCTGCGACTCTGAGGGCGGCGATGAGGCTCGCGGGGGTGCCATTGTCGGTGGTGCGTAACAGGTGGTTGATCCGCAAGCTCAAGGAGGAGCCTGAGGACTATCCGGGAGGCGTTGAACCTCGCCGTCGTCCCAGACGCGGTGGATCGCACCGCCCTTGACGCGGCGGTCCTGGTAGTGGCGGCCGTGGAGGTGTCCGAAGGCGATGAAGTCGCCGTAGGCGCAGGCGCGGTGGTCTCGGTCGTAGAGGGCGTGGGCGAGTTCGACGTGGAGGCGTGAGGCGTCGCGGGGGAGTCCGGTCATGGCTCGGTCCACTCGACGCACACGGGGGGTCCGCATCCTGCGTCCAGCGCGATGGCCCCCTCGACGCCGGCGCGGGCGATGTATTCGGCGACCAGGTCGTCTCTGGGGTCTCGACATACCGCAGCGACCCGATGGGCTTCCCACATCGCGCCGATGGCTTCCATCCAGCCACTTCCGCACGCGGTGTAGGGACGCTCGAACGATACCACGCCGGTGCCGGCATCCGCCTGAACGAACGCCCCCTTGTGGGCGACCAGCACATGGCATGGGAAGTCCGCCTCGCCGGCACTCGTCTTCTCCATCCGCTCACGGGCATGCAGGTACCCGCGCAGCCAGGGGACGAACACGGTCACGGTCCATTCATGAAGCGCCGCCGCCGGTTCCGGTTCGGGCATGACGTAGCGCACCGCGTCCATGACGGTCAGGTGCCCGCAGCCGAAGAGCAACGGCCCGCGCCTGACGATTTTACCGTTCGTGGCGTTGAGCACGGCTTTGCAACCGTTGGCGGTGGCCTGAGAATCAGCCGCCATGCAGACGCGGGTGCCGCCCGAGACGGCGACGATGACGGTCATGGTCTGGTCCTCCGGTGCTTTCTCCTGGTCTGAACGAAGCGCCCATCCAAGCTCCGCTGCATCATCAGCCTGCCGGCCCGCAGCCGCGCTTGCGCGTCACGGCCCCTGGCGGCCTTCAGGCTGGCCTCGGAGGCGGCTGCGAGGTCAGAGCCGGACACAGCCATCGGGATGCGCCTGACGGGAACCTTGCCCCGATAGGGGCCATTGTGACTAGGAACTTCCAGCGGCAGGCGAACGTTCAGGTCGGTCGGACACCCCTCCGAGGTATGGCGGCGGCCTCCACATCGAGAGCAGCGCATCAGGGATTCCTCCACGCGAAGGTGGTGAAGGGCGGCAGGGCACGGACGTGCCAGTGGCCTAGGACTGTGACGATCTTTATACGTGTTTCCTGCCGCCCACTGCTTTTGTTCACTTCGTTCCCAGCGCCCCGAGAGCAGCGCATGGTCAGTTGTCCTCGCGCCAGCGTAGCCCGCAGCGGGGGCAGTCCCTGACTCTCCACGTCACATACCAGGATGACGAGAGATAGGCGTGCAGCGGACCCCACGGCGCGCCACGGCCCCTGCCATGAACCACGGCGCACCACAGGGCACGGAGCCAGCGAGGGCCTCGGAGGCTCATGGCTCTGCCTTCGTCATCAGCGCATCGAGCAGACAACTGAGGCAGAAGTTGTAATCCATGCGCGACGTGTATTCTGAGAGCATGTGCCGCGGGGCGTTGGCCTGGTTCTCATGGGTGATGCTCACCTGCATCGGCGATGGGCCCAGTATGACCACCCCGCAGCGAGAGCAGCAGGGGGTGATGGCGGGACATTCTTCCCGGCGTCGGTCCTCCTCACGCCGCAGCTCGTACGCGGCCATGTCATAAATCACCTGCTGCACCTGTGCGTCGGTGATTCTCATGGCTTCCTCCTCGTCCTGACGCGGTACTCGGCCCGTCCATTGCGAGCCGTGAAGATGCGCTCGGGCGGGCGGCGGCCGATGAAGGTTCAGCGCCCGAGCTTCTTGCGAATCGTCAGCTTCATGGCACGGCATCCTTCGTCACGCGGTGAGCTGGTTTGAGGGCGGCCAACGACTCCTCCGCCTTGCGTGCCCGACGCAGGTGCTTGTCAGATTCCTTGGCCCGGTCAAGCAGCTTGGGAAGGTCGCGCTCGGCTACGACCACTCCGTTCTCGTCCAATCCCAAGTCACTGGCGGCGCGGGAAACCAGCTTGAGACACACATCCGGCCAGCTGTGAGGGTCGAGCGCCCGGCGCTGCTGTTCCTCTGACTGGCGCAGGGCTGCCCTCAATCGCTCGACTTCGGCTACGGTCACGACTTGGGCCGGGCTCTGCTCGCGCAAAATCCTCAGCACCTCATCGGCCATCTGGTTCCAGAACGGCAACGCTAACTCGTGCTCGATGAGGGGTTCCCCGTGCAGAGTCATCGTGCCGTGAGTTGCATTCAGTCCTGCCGCAGCGTACAGGCGGCTCTTGATTTTCATGCGTTCCGTGAAAGCACCGCTCATGGCACGGCCTCCTTGGTGGAGCTAGTGGCTTGGGCTCGGCGCTGGAACCAGTCCTCGTTGGCGGGCTTGACCCTGGGCGCGTCGGGCACCTGAGCGCGTACGTCCTCGCGGCGGTCGGCCACCCGGTCCGACAGCTCGCTGATCAGCTCCGCGACGATGCGGGCGACCCGCTCATGGTCGTGCTCCTGCCGGTGCCCGGGATTCTCGCACGCTTTCTCGGCACCGATGGCCCACGGCTCGCCGCACCAGTGGCGCGGGTCGGTCTCCGGGTCTCCCGAACCGTTACCGCACCGCTTGACGGCTTCCTCCGCCGCGGTCGAAGTCCAGACGGCCGGCCAGACCGCGGATTCCGAGTGGACCTGGGCCGCGACGGTAGACCACTGGGCATGGTTCGGAAAGGCGAGCGTCTGCCGGGCCAGCGTGATCGCATCGGCGGACATGGCAGGACTGAATGGGAGCCTGCGGCTTTTCACCATCGCCCGCACGAATCGGTCGGTGGTGCCGCGCTGCGACATCTCGGCGTCCGCGAAGTAGCTGCCGTCGGGCATAAACGCCCCGGGCTTCTGCTCGGGCTCTGGTTTCGGTGATGGTCTCATTGGGGCTCGTCCTCGTGCTGGTGCCCGTTCAGGAAGGTGGCCGGGTAGGGAATCTTGTCCTTGGGCGTGCCGCGGTCTCGCCAGTAATCGTTCCAGCGTCCGAGCCCGTCGTAGATGGAGTCCAGATGCTCCTGGCTCCAGGGCCGGAGCGCGCGCCAGGCTCGGAGGGCTGGGGGCTTCTTGACCTTGCGAGGGTAGGCGGGCCAGAAGGACTCGTGGAAGGCTTCGTCCCACTCGGCGCGGGGGTCTGTCTTGTCCTGTCCGTTGCCTGAAGGGGCGAGCGAACGCCCATCTGCGATGGGCAAGGGTGTGTCTTTTGAATCTTCTTCTTCTGCCTGTGTAGCCTGTGTAGCCTGTGAGGCCCCCGGGGCTGGCCCGGGCTTGGCCCGGGCTCGGCCCGATAACTGTTTGTCTCTACCAGCCTTGCCGAGCCTGCTTCTGAGCGCATAATACGACTGCTGGCGACGATGTTCGGCCACCATGCGTTTCTGAACCCACGCGCCGTGGCTGTTGCGGGTGAAGGCGGAGCCCACCTGGCCCCTGACCTCTGCCCATTCCTCCGGCGTCGCCCGCGCCAGCGCCGCCAGCGCCGCGTCGCCGGGCGGTGCGATGCCCGGCTCGCGCTGGTCCCACAGGGCGAACAGGAGCGTCGAGTAGGCCCCCCTAGCGGCAAGGCCCATACAGAGCACGGCGGGATCGTTCAGGTAGTCGCGGGGGGAGAAGAAGAAGTCGTGCTGGCGGTGTTTCCTTCTACTCTGCACCTTAGGGCCTCCTGAGGGCGCGGGTACTGGCCTTCTCGGAGACGGACGGCGGGCTGAGGCACCCGCAATCCCACGAAGGGGACGGAGGCTGTCGAACAACCAGACCGCCGCCCGACTCTGAGCATCGTTCGACACCCCCAGTCTATGCCCGCTGCTGCCGCCTCGCAAGTGCGTTCTTGACGCCGCGAGCCCCCCGCGCCACATTGCGCCCATGAACCCCGCCTTCCACCTCGCCGCAGACCTCGACTCGACGCACGCCCTGTGCGGGAAGCCCCGCGGCGATACGCCGCTCGAACGACGCGATCGACCCCACGGCCTGCCGCTCTGCCCCGAGTGCCTCGCCGCGGCGAAGGCCATTGATGGACTTCTGGCGAGCATCGAGCAATCCGGGGCCGAGGCGCGCTGGCAGACGCACCGCGAAAGACTGCGCCGGCATCCCCACCCACCGGAGACCTGACATGATCTGCCCCCACTGCCACTCCCGATACTCGCTCGCGCTGGCCCCCATCTTCGAGTACCGCCGCATACCCGCCCTCCCCGCCGCCCCTCGATGGTTCGGACTCCGCGCCGCCCCCGCGCAGTCCGAACGACTGGAGCGCATCGACAGCGGCTACTGGTGCAAGTGCCTCGGTTGCGACCGCGATTACGGCGTCACCATCGAGGGGAGCTTCATCCCGCGCACGCTCGCCGAAACCCCGTCCATGTCGCCCGTGAGCTCCGCCCCCATCGCGCCGCTAGCTCCGCGCAAGCCCGTCCCCGTCGAGCCGCAGCGCCAGATGGACGACGACCTGCTCCCCGAGCCGAGATACTAACGTGGCCGCACCCACCATCCCGCCCTTTCCCGCCTCGCTCGACCGCGAGCAGGACTGGCGACGCCGGCAGAGATTCCTGACCGGGCTGGAGACCAATTTCTTCAAGTTCCCCAAGTCGCCGATCTCGGGCTATGTGCTCACCTGCGATGCCAACGGCGTCGCCTCGTGGACCCCCATCACCGTCAGCACCCCGGTCTCGGTCCTCGACAGCATCTTCACCATCGCCGACAACCTGACCCTCACCAAGATCGCCGCCTTCCAGTGCGCGGGACTGCCGGTCGGCACCAGCACGTTCAGTTTCCCGCCCCTGGCCGCCGCCGGGACGGATACGCTGGCCGCGCTCGGGCTCGCGCAGACCTTCAGCGGCACGGTCACGATCGCGCCGACCGCGACGGACGCCAAGTCGCTGCGCGTGGTCGGTGCGCCGAACAGTGTGTCCGTAAATCAGCTCACCTTCGAGGTCGTCGATCCCGATGGCGTCACGTCGTGGGGGTCGTGGGATCAGGTTATGTACCAGTGGAATCTTGGCGGCGCGGTGGTCTTCTGGCCCACCGGCGTGGGCATCACGCCCTCGGCAACCTTCGATTTCAGTTCGCTCTCGACCAGCCGGGTTTATACATGGCCCAACCTCGGTGCCGGCACGGTGGTGGTCAGGACCATCGGCTACAGCAACACCGGCATGACCAGTTCCCTCGCCAGCGCTTCGTTGGTGGGGTCGGCACTGGCCATACCGTGGATGATCAGCGTCTACGCGGTCTGCACCACCGCCGGCACCGGGAGCGTCGATGTCAATATCGGCTGGACGGACAACGTCGGGGCCAGACTCCAGACCGTCGTTGTGCTTCCTTTGACCAGCACCGGCTACATCAACGCCACCATCCCGATTCGCGTGGCGAGCGGCAACATCACGCGCTCGACCACCTATACTTCGACCGGCACCTACGCTCTTTACATCCGCGCTACGGCCATCTAGGAGCAAACAATGTCTGCATTTCTCGATGATGCGTTCATTCTTCTCAACTCTGCGGACCAGACGAAGAGAGTGCGGTACGACGTTTCTGGCGTGACCACGGCAACGACAAGAAGCCGCGCGATTTCCAACTACAGCGGCGTTGAGGCCGTCTCCGTCGGCGCGGTATCGGCCACCGGCCAGACCGCCAACATGGTCGCCACCATCGTCACCGGAGCGGGCGTATATCTCATCACCATCTACCATCTCTGCACGACCGCCGGAACCACCGGCAACCTCGCCACCACGGTCTCATGGACCGACAACAATGCCGCCCAGACCATCAAGCCCGCCGTTGACATTTCGCTGGGCGTCACCGGCTATGCTCAGGGCATGGCCGTCGTGCGCGTCCATCCCGGCGTTACCGAAGGCGTGGACATCACCGCCACAATGACCGGAGTGGTCGGGAACCCGCAATACGCCCTTTACGCTCGGTGCGTGCCTCTCGCATGACCGGCATTCTCGACGCCGAGAGCCCCGCCATCATCGGCGATGCGCTCCTGTTCACCGCCTACCTGGAGGCGCTGGACGCCGACCCGCTGCGGTCGTACCGCCCGGCCTGTCCCGTCGTCGAAGAACTCATCGCCGCGCTCCATCATCAAATCGAGGTCTGGTGGCAGGCGTCCAACAGTGCCGGCAAGACGACCAGCATCTGCGCGCTCGACGTGGCGCTTGCCCGAGGACTCAAGAGCCTCAACGGCATCCCCGTCCCGCCCATCGCCGTGCCCAACGTCGGCTGGATTCTCACCCAGAGCTACAAGCAGCAGGTGGATTCCAGCCAGAAGGCGCTGCTCCAATGGCTCGGCAAGTGGCCGCACAAGATTTCTTACGTCTCGGGAGAGGCCAAGGGCTACATCGAGACCGTCCACGTGGCGACCGAGAAGTGCAAGCACGGGATGGATGAACGCTGCTCGACCTGCTCGCGCATCGTCTTTCACTGTGCGGAGTCCAACTCGGCCATCGGCGGACGCATCGACTGGGCGCATGCGGACGAGATTCCGCCCATGCACGTATGGCGCGAGGTGCGAGCCCGCTTTCAGGCCGGGCGTCCGTTCTACCGCTACCTCACCGCCACCCCGCTGTGGCGGCGCGATTGGGCTCCGCTGTTGGAGGATTTCAAGGCGTGCGAGGGCGTGGCCGTCGAAGGCCGCCTGCGGCTGCGCTCCTCCATCTACGACAACCGCTATCTCTCCCCCGAACAAATCAAGGTGGTGGTCGAATCCTGGCTCGGAGACCCGCTCTTCGATGCCCGCGTACAGGGAGAGTGCGTGGACACCGAGGGCGATTGCCCGTTCGACCAGGAACGCCTCAAGCAATGGAGGGTGCGCTGCACGCCGCCGACGCTGGAGACCTTCACCATCATGGCCGAGCGCACAACCGAGGCGGGGCGCATCGTCGAGCCCCGGCTGGCGCGGGTCGAGTGCTGGGGTCCGGTGGAGGAGTCGGAGTCCTACGTGCTGGTGGCCGACCCCTCGACGGGCGTGCGCTCTCGCACCCATGACCCGGCTGGCTTCCAAGTCTGGGCGCGACGCTCGCGCACGCTCAAGGCCCGCTTCGATGACTACCTGGAGCCCTACGGCCTGGGTTATCTGGCCGGGCTGGTGGCTGAGCGGTACAACGTGGCTCTGGTGGACGTGGACATGACCGGAGGCTATGGTGGCCCGACCATCACCGCACTCGCTAACCTTCGTTACAGCAACATCAACCGTGACTACCACGAGGCGAAGCCGGGGCGCGTGGGGGGGCAACTCGGCTTCCGCATCTCGGCCGAGAATCGGAGCGAGATCACCAGCGCCATCCAGCGCGCCCTGGCCGATGAGACGGTGATCGTGCCGTCGGAGGCGGTGGTGTCGTGCCTGCTGGGGTGCACGGTGGACGACCGCGGCAAGTATCTGGCGGCTCCGGGGCGGCACGATGAGGACATGATCTGCATGGGCCGGGCGCTGCATCTGATGGACACGATGGGACGCCCGGCGGCCCGCATCAAGACCGCGGAGGAGCGCATCGAGGCGTTGCTGAACGTCTCGGGGGTGGCCTTGCCGGGCGTCACGCCCGAGGAGCATGACGAGGGCGGCGACTGGTGGGGTCGTGAATCAGCTTGACGACGCGCCGGTGATAGGCGGTACAGTGTCTGGCGTCGGTGGCCCGACAACAACTTCTCGAAAGGGAGGCAAAGGGATGAAGAAAGTCCTGAGCCTGATTTCGCTGTGCGCGCTCGCGCTCGGCATGAGTCAGGCGTTCGCGGCAGAGCCCATCCTGGTCGAGTTCCGAACCCAAACGAACACGACCAACTCGGCGAGCCTCAACTACCAAGGGTTCTCCGACAGTACGGTCATCAGCAACACCGGCACGGCGGGCACCTACGTCGCCGACACCACGGAGGCCATCCCGCTCTCGCGGTTTCTCAGGCCGGTCAAGCATCTGGCCGTGGCGGGAGACAGCTCGCTGTGGTTCTACGTCTACTTCGTGCCGAAACCCAACTCGTCCGTCACCGTCGCCTCGGACAGCGTTTACATCACCATGCAGGTGAGCTTCCCCGGTGCTCTCAACTGGCAGAGCGTGACGCCGGGCACGGTGTTCTACCCTGACAACCAGATGCCGACCTCGACCCTCTACGATGGTCCGGCATCGGTGCATCTGGAACAGGGCAGCGTAAATGGCTTCTACTCGGTCTTCAAGCTGTTCAACTGGGGAGCTGGTCCGGCGGTGGGGGCGACCACGGCTCCGACCTACGCCCAGTTGGCGGCCTACGCTCAGGTGCGATTTGTCGTCATCGGCGATTGGGGTGGCGAGTATCAGGCGTATGTGAGGCCTTGCGTCGAGATGGTGGACAACTAACAGCGCACCGGAGCCGGGAGCCACGGCATCGAGGGTTGCACGGGCGGGCGCGGTCAGGATGGGTCCGAGCCGCGTCCACCCGGCTCCATAGCGTGAGGTGAGGACGTGCCAGTGAAGCTGAGAAAGCTACCCAGCGGCAAGGTCCGGGTCACAACGCCCGGAGGAGTCAAGGCGAAAGCCACCACCCCGGACAAGGCTGCGAAACTCAAGCGCCTGCTCAACGCTGTCGAACATGGCGGCCTCCCGCGTACAGGTAAGAAAGCCCACTAACGGCCCATCGCCTACGAGAGCAACGGCACCCCCGAAAACCCGGACCCCCTCAGCGCGCTCGTCAAGGAGTTCGACGATGCGCGATTCTTCTACCGCGATCACAACGAGCGCGCCCGCGACTGCCTGGACTTCGTGTTCAAGCAGAAGCAATACAAGAACGACGCCGGCAACACGCTCGACCGCGTTCGCACCCAGCCCAAGGGCAACGAGGTTTTCAACGTCGTTCGCCACAAGACCGCGCAGATTGCCGGCCCGCCCACCTACATCGAGACATGGCCGGTGGACTCGCAGGACGACGCCGAGGCCGCCAAGGACGCCAAGCGCGTGCTCCAGCAGGTCATCCATGACCCGCTGAAGCGATACCGCCTGCGCCGCCGGGCGATGGTCGCCGGCGCGCTGGTGGCCAGTACCTGGTACATGAAGGCCGAGTGGGTGCCCTCCATCGGTCCCTTCGGCGGCATGCGGTTCTCGACCCGCTCGCCGATGCAACTCCTTCCCGCCCCCGGCTACACCGACATCCACGACCCACTCTGCCCTCACTTGACCGAGTGGGCGGACGTGCCGATGGCGAGCATCACCGGCAAGCGGGGATGGAAGAACACGCGCGACCTGTGGCCCGACAACAAGGGCCGCTACGAGACTGAGGAGGACTACCAGAAGTCGCAGGGACGCCCGCGGGCGGATGAGCAATACGGCCCCGACACGGTGCGCGTGGCGTTCAAGTGGATTCGCGCCGATGCCACCACCGATGTCAAGCCCGGCCTCCGGCATCGGGTACTCCCCGACGGCCGCCAGCCCGGCGAGGCCGACGAGCGGTACATGCAGTGCCCGTGCGGATACCGGACGATGGACCACCCGCGCGATGAGACCGGCGCGCTGCCCCTGTCCGGCGGCCTCTGCCCGCTCTGCTACGAGTCGGTGCCGCAGAAGATGTCGCCGATGGTCCGCATCGACGCCGAGCGCACCGACGAGCACATGCTGCGCTACCCCAACGGGCGGCTCATCATCTTCGCCCCGACGCAGCGGCGCATCTTCTACGACGGCCCCTGGCCCGAGCGCACGCGCTCATTCCCGTTCTTCCAGTTCCGCGCCTACGAGAATCCCGAGGAATACCACGGCCAGAACGATGCCGCGCTCCACTGGTCGCATCAAGTCATCCTCAACTCGCTGCGCCGGATGGGCTACGAGCAGATGCGGACCAGCAAGCGCGTGTTCATCGTCGCCGGCGGCCCGGACGGCAAGGGCCTGCTCGACTCGCGCGGCCGCCCGTTCGTGATCTCGGACGAGAACGGCTTCGTCGCCTACACCGGCGGGCAGACCACGCAGGGCATGATTAGCGAGTTCCAAGGGCAGGGCCTGCCGTCCTCGTTCCCGGTCTACTACAACATCATCCACGGCGCGGTCCAGTCCACGCTCGGCATCTCAGACCTCGGACTGACGGCCGCCAACAGCAAGGACATCGCTGCCAGCACGGTGCGCCAGTTGACGCAGATGGGGGAGATTCCAGTCGCCGACCACAAGGACGTGCTGAACGAGGAGGAGGGCGTCTTTCTGGGCTGCGTGCTGGACATCGAGGTCGAGCACATGGATGTGCCCAAGGCGGTGCGCTACTTCGGGCTCGAAGGGGAGACGATCATTCGTCGGCTCCGCGCCTCGGACATCCCCAATGTGGACGTGATGGTGACGGCGCAGCCGACGCTGAGGAGCGAGCAGATTGAGGACCTGAAGGTGTTCCAGCAGTGGGCTCAGCTTCTGCCGCCCATCCGGCGCATCGCCGCTCGGCGTCTGGGGCTGGCCCCATCGGAAATCGCAGAGTTCGAGGCCGAGACGTTGAAGATGCAGCAGACCCAACCCCCGCTGCCAGTACCGGGCGGGGCCGGGGGGCCGGCCCCCACAGGATTGCCGGCCGGGATGGCGGCACCGTCTGCCGCCGCGATGTAGGAGAGAGACATGGCGGACGAACCAACCGGGACGCCCGATGCTCCAACCGGGACGCCTGCACCCGCAGGTGGCGGCTCTGGAAGCGGTGGGGCTGTCGGCTCTGGAATCGAGGAAACGCCGGAGCAGTTGAGGGAACGGCTCGCCGAGGCGGAGCGCATCCATCAGCAGGACCTCTCGCGCCTGAATGCGGGCGAGCAGGCGACGCGCCGGGCTCAGGAACTCGAAGCCGAGAACGAGCTGTTGCGCCAGAGGCCCACCTATCAGCCACCGACAGGCATGGACCCGCAGGTGCAGCAGTTCCAACAGGACTTCGCCGACCTGAGTGAGCGTGACCCCGCTGCGGCACGGCTCATCGTCAAGATGGGCCAGATGTCGGAGCAGGCGCAGCAGGCGACGCGCCGGGACCTGGCCTACAGCCGTGAGATGGAGCAGGTGCCCGCCGCCGACCGGGACGAGGTGGCGCGCCGTTGCAAGGCGACGCCCGGCCTGTTCCCGGCATGGGCGCAGAAGGACCTGGAATCCGAGAAGTGGCGCAGGGAGAACGCCGCGCTGGACGAGCGGCGACGGAAACTCGATGAGGAGGAGGCGGCCCGTCGCAGGGGGCGCGTGGATACATCCATCACGCCGGTGTCGGGTGCCGACCTCCACAACGCAGGAATGACCGCCAGCGAACTCGCCGAACTCAGCCGCAAGGCCGATGCCGGCGACTCGAAGGCTCTACAGCGGCTTCGCGACTTTGACGACGGGAAACTCGGTCGGCTCAAGGAAGCCTAGCCGATAGAAGGAGGAGCCTGAATGGCTCTGCCATCGGTAAGCGTCTCCACCCAACTCGCCGCCCATTTTCGCACTCACTGGAGCCCGCGATTCCGGCTGGACACCAGCGAAGCCGGGAAGATTTTCCCGCTCTTCGACGAGGGCGAAGGCGAGGCGATGGAGAACGGGCTTTACATCCGCAAGGTGGCGAACGTCACCACCAACAAGGTCGCGGGCACCGTCGCCCTCGACGCCGAAGCTCTGAGTTACGAGCAGGACACCGAGTTGTCGGTGCTGGTGAGCCCGCAGTTCGCCTATGCGGCGATGGCGTTCTCCAAGCAGACGATGACCCGCATGGACGAGTTCCCGAAGTATTCGGCGGCCAAGCGGAAGCAGTTCATCCGCTCGATGGTCGCCACGATGGACTTGGACGCCGGGGCACTGATGGACGACCTGTCCGTCACGGTCGGCAGCGGAACGACCAACGTGAACAAGGACCTGCTGCTTCAGGCGGCGGGCGAGTTGCGCTCTTCGGCGGGCCGCGAGTACGAGCCCACCACCGGGGAGGGGACGGCTTACTTTCGGCTT
>ERZ1292632.2782-Hain-H43-01um-R2-2782-length-14150-cov-13_pt1 | contig 14150 bp, 23 predicted proteins | sample MGYA00564407_ERZ1292632 | MGnify/ENA primary metagenome ERZ1292632 (study PRJEB36523, sample SAMEA6512637) | groundwater metagenome | collected 2019-01-08 | study: AquaDiva: Metagenomics assemblies of 32 groundwater samples
TGCCTGGGTGACGGTGTCTCATTCTGGTTCCTCAATCTCTCTTTCTTCTAATATTTCTTGGAGTATTTCCCTCCTCTCTTTATCCATTTGTTGCTCTGGTAATCCTGATTCAAACCTGTGCCTCCATTCATCTTTGTATGTGTTATCACTATCTGGAAATACTCTTTGTATAAATTCTTCGGCAAGTTCTTCTCGTTCTCCTCTTTCTAAAGGCACTGCAACGGGAATTTTTTCTTGCCCCTGCAGCATTGCTGCATAAGCCCTATGCCTACCCTCATGTGGAGTACTAAACCATGACCTGTCTCCTACCCAGGGTATTTTAACCTTATCTTCTTCTGACTCTATATGTTCTCTTAATTTTGTAATATCTTCAGATTGTTGTGTTTCAGTATCAAAATAACTTTGCATCCATTCTGGTAAATTTTCTGGTTCTAATCCTGTTCTTTCTAGGTATTCTTCAGGGGACATATATTCTATCCTATGTGCATCTTCTTTTGCACCCTCAATATCCCAGGCCATCCTCCTGCTCCCCCTTCTGCCTTCTCTTTTAACTTTAGCAGTAATGGGATGCATAGGCCTCTTCCTAGCCATAACTCTGCCTCTTCTTGTCCTGTATTTTACCGGTGGTCCTGAATGCCTGTGTTTCATTTGAATATTCTCCAGTCCTTTTCTTTCCATATGCTAAACTCATTTTCAGAGATGATATGAGCTAAAAACATTATCAATGCAATAATGCCATAAAGAGGGTTAAATAAATACAATGGCAATGAAATGATTATTCCTGCAATTAAAGAGTGAATCACAGTCCTGTGGGTTACTAATCTGAATGCACCCAATACTATTGCTGTCCAAATTCCGACTGTCTCGTTTCCTTGGTAAAAGGAATATATGATTAACGCAAGCCCAAACAAAGTAACATAACGGCTTATGTTGCTGTTAGGCAAATCAATGTCTGGCATTTGGGAATATACCCATGTAACAAAAAAGATAAATGCTATCTGTGAATAGTTTAAAGCCTGAATGTCTACCCATGCAAATCTTAGGTTTAAACTGTATAGGATGAATAATACTACAAAGCCTATCATTATATGCACAGAGGAACTATGCGCTTTTTTTGATTTGAACAGTTTCATTTGTTGCACACTCCAACTTCCTCAATTGTCTTTCCAAAGGGAACGCCCCATTCGCTTCCCCAGGTATCAACATTCAATATTGTTCCATTGTCCAAATGCACTTCAGTATAAACATGAAACATCGGAACCTCCCAGCATATTGTAGTTTTTGTGACTAACTGCTCTGGTTCAAATCTTCCGCTTTCAAGAAGATAAGCTCTCAACAAATTATTTTGGATATGGCACGGCAGGCATTCTCCCTCTAATTTAAATATGCTTTCTCCGCTCGTAAGATAATTTTTATTGTAATCATCTCTCCAGCATTTCTCTTTGGAATTGAATCTTGCGCCTATGTCTTCGTAAGCCATCTTTACAACTTCAATGTCATCTTTAGCTTCAAAATTTGTGATTTCCATTTTTATGTCCTGCGGCAGCTCCGGTGTCAAATAAAAGTTTATTATGGGAAACAATGCAATTATCCCGATTACAGACCATGTGATTTTCTTTTTGTTCCATTTTACCATTTTTATTTAATGGCATCAAGCCCCTGCATTTAGGGGCAAGGGCTTTGATGCTTGTCTTGGAATGACTATGAATATCCTTCTCTTTCGCACTCCGGGCATCTCCCTTCATACAATATTCCGTGTATCCTACATCTTTCCATAATTGAATGTTAATTGAATAACTGCTTTAATTCCTTTCTTACAGTGCTTATTTTACTGCTCAATGTTTTTCCTTCTGTTGACTTATAAAGGATGTATGCCGCTGTTAATGCAATCATAATATAAACAGTGTATCCAAATGTTTTAATCAGGAATGGAATCACTAAAAAATCGTCAGGTGTTCCGGTTGGCACTAATAACAGCAGTCCAATTGCAGTTCCTAATTTTAATGTGTTTTTTACCATTGTTAACAGTTTGTTGCCCACCTGTTTATGGATGTTACGGCATTGCCCTTATTAGATGATGAGGGATTGCTTTTCCATGAATTAATTGAATTTGATGCAGAGGATTGAAGCTGCGAGCAGTCAGGAAGAAGGCATGCGCCTAAAAAGCATGCTTCCGAACAGGCCTGCATTCTTACCCATTTATTGTCTTTGCATTCCGTTGTCCATGTAGAGCCCTGATAGATATCACAGGCTTTCTCACCCTGATTGCATACAAAATCTACTCCGGTGACATCAAAAAAGAGTTCATAGCTTCCGCTTACAGGGCTTCCTGAAACTATATCCAGTTTCATCTTATGCTGCCCAGTTGTCAATATGTCATAAGGCTTTCCTGTCCAAACAGAGCCTACTTTTATCCAATCAAACCATTCCCAGTCATGGCTTTGAGGTGTTCCCTCACAGCTCTGTCCGGCAGCTTTTTTAGTTGAGCCATCAGGCCTAAATAATGTAGATTCCATACATAAGGTTTCTGTGTTGACTATCTTTCCAGATAATGTTAAAACCACAGCAACAGTCTCTTCCCCAGGGCTGGTTATTTCCTGCAAGTCCAGTATCCTTGTGTTAGTTACTGTATTTGTACCAGCATTACCAGCATCTCCTAAAGGCCTGCGATTCACAAGCGGGCCAAACTCTACTGATGCGCTTGCACCATTTATTCTGTTTATGTCTGAAGGAAGATTTGCCTGTTTCTTCGGCTCAGCTGGAGATATGAGCAATGCTTGTTTTTGCGCATCGAAATCTCCTGAACCTCCTTGTCCGGCAGCAACTGTAGGATTCTGAATCCTATTTAATTGTGTCATTTTTTGTTCTTGAGGCTGCAGAGCTATTATTATCAAAACCAATATTCCAATTATAAAGTAGGTTTTAGTGTTCATCTTCTTCTTCCTCTTGAGGCTTTTCCCCCAAGGCGAGATACTCTCCTTCTTGTGCTTCTTGGAGCTGCAGCCAAACCTTTCGGCCTAAAGCCATGCGCAAATGCCTCTCTTATTCTTATCATCTTTTCTCTTGTTTGTTCTGAATCAAAACAAGTAACTTTGCCATTCTTCTGATTCCTTATGCAGTATCTTCCTCCTTTGCTGAATTTTGTGTATGGCATTTTTGTTTTATTCTTCTAAAAAGTCCCTCTCTTCTTTAATAGCTATTAATTTGTTATCTATTTGTTCAAGTATCTCTATTTCTTCTTCAATAAGCTCTTGATATTCCTTATCCAATTTAGTTTCTTCTAATGATGAATAAATATCAAATCTTTCCTCATTTGTAAGCTCTTCTGCTGGCTTATTAAGCATTTTTAGAGATAAGTCTCCAATACCTATGTGCTTTTCCATTATCATTTGCCTAAGCGCACTTTCCATTTTATTTTCTATCTCGTTTTTATCTTCCACTAAATTTCTATGTTCTTGTTGTAATCTAAAAATATTATCTGAATGCCTTTCTCTATCCGAGAAACTAGAATGTCTAATTCCCTTTCTGCCTTCTCTTTTTCTATTTAAAGTAAGTGGATGCAATGGCCTCTTCCTAGCCATAACTCTTCCTCTTCTCGTCCTGTATCTTACCGGTGGTCCGTTGTGTCTGTGTTTCATTTTTGTTTAAGGGCATCTAGGCCCCTGTTTTTTTGCAGGGGCTTTGATGCTTGTCTTGGAATGACTAGGATAACCTCTTCTTCTTTTTATCTGCTCTGTATTGAGTAATAATTAATCCTGCTACTACTACAAAGAGGGAAAAATTTAAAAACCAGGATTGGAGCCAGTTACCGCAATTAAATATCGGAGTGCAAAAAGTATCATCCAGCGAAAATAATTTGCAGTCCTGCGGGCAGCTTAACGGAGTTTCATCTATGCAGTTGGATATGTTTGAATCCCTGCATTCCTCGCATACAAAATTGCCACATCTCTCCGGAGCGACTATTGTTATGTTCTGGATAGGTTTTGGAGTTATGCCTCCTCCGCCTCCACCTGTGTTTCCTCCGCCTCCAGATGGAGTTGTTGTTACTGTAAAAGTTTGATTAGGATACTGATTTACTATATTGGTTTGTGTGTCAGTTACAGAAACATAAGTCAGATTCCAAGTTCCTACAACAGAGGTTTCCTGACTTTCAAAAATAGTATAATTAAATCTTGATATGTTTTTTGTTATTGAAAAATGAGTTGGATTAAGCCTTTGCAGATTGACTCCATTTGGATTTGACAAATTAAATGTTATTGTCTGGATTTCCGATATATTTTCTGTTATGTTAATGCTTAAATTCAGCAAACTTCCATCAGTTATTGAAAGCTGTGAAAAGTTAAAAAGGATGACTGGTGCTGTAATATCCTGTATTGTGAAAGTGTTTGATTTTGACGCTGAAATAAGTGAAGTATTATCCACAACAAAAGTGTAGAATGTCGTTGCTCCTAAGGGAAAATCTGATGAATTGGTTATGTTTAATCTACAACTTAAATAGCTGTTTGCCGAAATATTTTTTTCTGACCTGCAAAAAGTCGTTCCTGTGCAACCATTCGGATTTGCCGAATCGGTTTTGCAGAAATATGCCGTATGGTTTTCCGAAGGGGCATTGTTGATGTCTGTAAAATTAACGCTTAGGTTAATCCATTCTCCTTTCAATAATTCTGCTGTTAGGGGAGTTGCGTTTGTTTTGTTTATTATCGGAGCTACAAAACCAGTTCCTACACTTACACCAGAAGAGGTTTTTGTTGTTCCGTTTTCAAATGCGTCAAAAGGCGTGATTTTACATATCCAATTGTCTCCTGCTGTTGTCAGGGTATTGCTTAATGTTTTCGTGCTTATGGCTTGGTCTATGCTGTTTTTAGTCCAGTTGTATAATAAGGAAACTGAATCGCTGTCTGGGTCTGATAGAGAGCCATTGTTGCACTGCAAGTCATCTGCATCTATAGGCACTGAATTGTTTATTGATGCTGAAGCTACTGATGGCAGTTGATTTTTTATATTGAAAAGAAAAATATCTGTCTGGTTTCTATTGCCTATACTATCATTAAAATAAATAGTCCATGCTTTATGCTTGCTTGTGGATTGGTCTATTGTATAGTTAAATGATAATGTTACATTCGTTGTTGTTTTTGTGAAGTTTATTTGTGAAAGATTTTGCCATCCAGAAACATTCCAAGAGAAAGTTGCTGATGATAAATTCCAGTTATCTGTCAATGTTATGTTGAATTGCCCTACATCATTTAATTGTGTATTTGAAGTTATGTTTGTCTTGTTGTTTGACCATTGCGGAGTTTGATTTATTGTAAAATAAACATAGGAAGATTGACCCATATTTCCTAATGAATTGTTAGCATAGATTGTTACATTGTGTTTTCCCTCTGAGAGGGATGTTAATGTGATATTAGAAGAAAAATTCCACCATATTGCTTCTTCATAAATGTTAAGACTATTTGGATGGTCACATTCAGAAAAAACTTCTTTCCAAATTTCATTATAAAGAAAATATCCTTTTGCACCAGAATTAACACCACAAGAAATATTTGATTCCAATTTTAAAGAAAGTATTAAACCACTTATATTGACTGTATAATTGCTAAGTATATATTGTGTTTTTACTTGCCATTTAGCACTATTAGTAGCTCCATTCGGTATAGTGTAATTAATATATATATTACCTGTAGGATTAGTAGCTCTATCATAACTATTATAATCACTATCATATATTAATGAACCACTATTTGAGAACTCCCATGTAGACGGTTTGTCAGTAGAATATTTCCCAGTATTCACTCCACCACAAGCAGTTGAAACATTTGCTGATTCTTGATAACATATACCTACCATTAAAGAGACATTACCATTTCCATCTAAATCATAAAAAACATTAACTAAACTCTCATTACTACTCGAATTCAAATCCAAAGAGGTAGAACTATAAACTGTATTATTAACAGGAAATATTATTGTTATATTAGGAGGATATACCAAAGGCTCTCCTGAATAAGCTAACATAGTTCCTCCAACAACCAATCCAAACAAAACCAACAATAATAATAATTTATCATTTTTCATTTTTAAATTCTAAAATTGTCTGCAAAGACCTCGGTTGAAAAATTGACTTTGTTCTTACAATAGTCATAGATATGATTCATTTCATGGATTAATCTTGTTCTATTTAATTCTGTCATAGTTACTGTTGTTTTGTAGCATATATGCTTATTATTCCAGTAAGCTTGGGCATAATTCTTCCAGCATTTCTTTTGCTGGAATATATCAATTATTTTACATTTTGCAAATGGTTTATTGGTGAAAATTATTTTGTCTACAAAAATAAAATATGGATTTGGAATAGAATAAACCAATTCTTTAGCCTGAGTCTTATTGACTCCTTTTTCAATAATTAAGGTAGGGTAAGCAAAAGCAATAGAACTAATCAAAACCAAGAATATTCCAATTATTAATAACGCTTTTGCTTTCATAACTATCTTAACCCAATCGCCTTGTTATAATCATAATCAATAGTCAGATAGCATTTAATAATCTCCATGTTTTTGTCATTATAGCTGTGATGTGGGCTGTTAAAACTTATCCAGCAGTCATCAACGGTATCTCCGCCTTCCAGATTATTGATTAAGCATTCCTCCTGCCCTGGCTTGTCTGTTATCTCTGCCGCACCATAATTAATCAAATCATGCTGATAGCCGCACATGTCCAACATTTCTTTCGCTACTGTTTTAGAATAAGGATTGGATAATAAGAAGAATCCAAGTATTAATAATGCAATGATTAAAATAACAATCCTCCTTTTCATAAAGCTGTTTCTCCAATTGCTTATTTATATAGTTTCCTATAGAAGCAGATGCTAGATATATCTTCCAAGACAAGCATCAGCCCTATACAAATAATAAAAAAAATAAAAAATTACTTTTTCTTCCTCCTGACATACCATAACGCTGCAAGCCCGATTATCACAATCAAGGCCAGGTTGTTGTTTCCGGAGCTTCCTGAATTGCCTGAACCTGTTTTAACGCCTCCAGATGCCACCACTGCCGCAACCTGCTTCAATGGAATTCCAATGTCTATCCTTATGGAAGTCAGGCTGCATCCAGTTGTATTTAATCCATCATTTGTTGTAGCAGTCAATGTCTGGTATGAGCCTTCCGGAACACTGGATTTGGTTCCTGTAAACGTGCAGGAGTCTCCAGATTCTGTCATGGCCAGCGGGTTGTTAACACCAAACTGCAAGTCTGCTGAGCTTGCATTAGCGCAGTCTACTGTCCATTTCTGGTTTGGCGCGTACTCATCACTGCTTACAAGCGCTGAAGCGAACGAACATCCTGGAACTGTATTATCAACTATGTAGCTCCTGGCTGCTGTAGCAACAGTATCTCCTGATACGTTGCTAGCTGTCCATGTAAAGGTTACTACCTGAGTATCAAGGAACTCACCCAAGTCAACAGACTTGTTGCTTAACTGGCTGACATTCACATTTGAAGTCGAATTGAAGTAATACAGAGTTGATGTAATGTCGTTGCTAAGCACTCCATCGGTGACGTTTTGCCCTCCAGTTTGTCCTGTGCATGTTGCAGACAGATTTGTTAAATCTGCTGTCAATGACCTAAGATAGCTGCTTGAAGTCCCTGCTGTTGTTGCTGTTTGGTCAAATGTGCATGTTACTGCCGCGCTCGCCATTCCTGCCATCATAAATACGAATAGCATACTTATAGGCAGGAGTAATAGTTTTTTGTTCATCTTTCTTTTCCTCCACCTTTCGGTTTTTGTTTCTTCTTGCCACCTGCCTGTTTTTGATGGCAGGAACATGAATGTTGTTTCATTTTGTTTTGCCTCCGTTGTTATTTTTTAGATACCATAATCCAAATGCAACTATTAGGATAATTATTAAGCCGGTATTATTAGTGGATTGCTGTCCTTCTGAATCCTGCGGTGAATTTACAAATGCAGCTGTCTGCTCTTCATTCTGGCTTGAAGCTGCCATTACCGGGATTATTAGCAATAGTGCAGTTATTATTAATATACTTGTTGTTTTTGTCATTTTTAATCAATTATTTCATTTTGAAAACCTGTGTTTTTATAGGTTGTTTTTGTTTTCAATTTCCTTGATAACTCCTCGTCCTCTTTATCTTTTCTGAAATCTTCTATCGCTTCTTCTGCTTCATAATCTGGGATTTCCTCCGGCTCCTTATCATAAGTATCCCTCAAGTAATCCAATTCCTCATTAGTATATTCATCTTTTTCTTTTCTTTTGCCAAACCCTAAAAACCTTCTGCTTCCTCTTCTGCCTTCTCTCTTGTGTTTTCTTGTTATTGGATGTAATGGCCTCTTCCTATTTTTAATATTACCTCTTCTTGTTCTGTATCTTACAAGTCCTCCGCTATGTCTGTGTTTCATCTTGAGTTAAAAAATGCTAATATCCTTTTCCTGAATACGAGCAATACCATTGCAACTCCAAATATTATATAAGGGCTTTCTTGAAAATATACCTTCACGAACGAAAAATTTGGCAGACTGTAAAACATGAGGATGGATATAAATATGATTAAAATTTCGTCCGCTACTTCCTTCCTCGTTGAGTTTGGAACTACTACCATTTTTCATTTTTCATAAAATCCAGTATTATCTTCTGGTCCTGGGTGTATTCATAGCCATATCTTTCTTTTAATAGAGACTGAAAAAAGGTTTTCCAATGGTCTCTGTTGAAATTGGTCATTCCATGACATTTGACACAAAGGCTTACACAATTCTGAAAAAAGGTATTCTTTTTGTTGTAGTCAATGTGATGTATATTTAAATTCTTTTTATATAATTTTATAGCATCCTCTTCAAATAGATTACACATAACGCAAGAGTGATTATCCCTTGCTTTGATTGCTAATTTAAATTTATTGGTGAAATCAGGAGTATATGGCTCAAATGTTTTTCCACCTTGCCATAATAAACTTTTTTCTCCAGTTTTACCATAATTATGGTTATTTTCTCCAGACATACTAATAGCTTTCTGTATTTTCCATTCATCGGTTTGAGTCTTTCCGAGCATACCCCTTGGATGTCCATTAGGGTAATATTTTAACCACTCTTTGCCGGATAATCCCTTTGCCCAAGAAGTTGATACTCCTTTTAGTCCTTTATTCCAAGGTATGACTCCTTCATGGGATTTCTTCATTTTTGATATTGACAAAGATGTATGTTTTTTGCCAAACATTGGGTGATTACTCCCACTTATAGATGCACTCATTTTTTGTTTGCCTTCTAGGGGCATAGTTTTACCCCTCATTCCGTGATTAGGATATTGGTCAATTGGATATTTCCAGCCAGTCCTGGATTTAATCATTTGTTTTATTGTTTCTTCCGAAAAGCATCCCTTTTTTCCTTTATTCCATGCTAGTTTTCCTTTCTTTTTTAACCTTATTTCCTGTGCTTTTTCAGTGCCATAAATCTCTTCATAGGTCTTTCCTTTCCTAAACTTGTTTTCTTTATGACAGCGTTCTATCATTTGTCTTTTGTATTCAAAATCTTTCTTAGGCATCCTCATTTTTTCCCTTATTATCTTTGCTTTCTCAATCCCATGAATTTCCTCAAGAGTCTTGCCTTTCCTATTTTGTCCTAATTCTATATTATGTAATCTCATCTTTTCTTTCCATTCATCATAGTTTGGAGAGTCTTTATTCATTTTCAGTATTCAGTGTACAGCATTATGATTGTAAACAGAGTTACTGCTCCTGCCACAGTCAATAGGCTTACTCCAGCAATAATGGGATTGCTTACAAATGCCGGCAATGCCGGTATATTAAATTGATTGACTCCCATTGTCAAAGCATGCCATCCTGCAACTCCCAATCCTGCAGCAGCTGTCAATTTCTTCCTGCCTGTTGTCCAAAATTTTTCTGCCATGTTTAGTTCCTCCTTTGTCCTTTTAATACAAATAATGCCAAGATTATAAACCCTGCGATGAATATCCATGAAGGGATAACAGGGTCTGGCTGGAACAAATTAATCCAGTTATTTATGAGCCATGGTCCTAATAATAATGCGCCGCCAATAGCTAGCCCCCAAGGGCCAAGAAATTTCATTGCTGGCTTAAATAGAGCAATAATTGTCGCAGCCAATCCTCCATATTGAATAACTTTATATGTTCCTGGTTTACCCCCAAAAGGCGCATCTTTCTTAGGTGAGGTTATCTCTTCTATGTTTGCTAAATAAATAGAGATTATTACAATAAAAATAATCCACTTGTATTTCTCCAAAAATCCTAATATGTCTTTCTTAGTCAATGCCATATTATCTTCCTCTCTTAAAGTAAGCCATTATCAAAGTTATCAATATTACGAAAACTATTACTGATGGATTATTGGTAATTATATCGAATCCTCCTCCAATGTATATTGCAAGGAAGGCTAATGCCAGTAATCCCCACTTGCTGAATAATATGTTTGATTTTGAAGTTGCTGTTGCCATTTTATAATGCCGCTAAAATAAAGATTAAAAAGATGGCGCCTCCTCCAAAAACCACTAAGTAATAATTTGTTTTGCAGGAATTTCCATCAAAAAATTCTACTGAATCTACCATACCGGCTAATGTTTTCTGAAACTCATTGCTGCATGCCGATGATGGGTCAGGCTTATTTGGGTCATCTCCGCCGCTTGAAATGCAGAGCTTGTCATAAGTTCCGCCTTTTTCCAAAGTCTCTGCTACACCGCTGCAACAGAGGCTGGCTCTTGTCGCCCTTGCCCCTACAGGAACGCAGTCAAAACACCCATAAAGGTCGATACTAGATTCCTTGGAATATCTTCCCACCTCACATAAATTTTGTGTACATAGCTCTAATGCTTTTTGGGTAGGCCCAATCTGGAAAATATCCATACATAGGTCTCCCCCCAGCTCAGCCTTTATGTCCGATGGCCATCCGCAAAATGTTGAACCGTCAGGCAATTGTGTGCCGCCTATATTGGCATTGTTACATTGGGATTGCCGTGCTTCTTTCTTGCTGTCAGGTATACTTCCAATCAACATCACTGCAGCTATAAATATTAAAATTGCTTTTATTCTGTATCCTTTATCCTTCTTCAGCCTTTCTGTAAATTTCATTTATTCTTCCCTATTAGTTTCATTCCGATTATCAAAGCAAAAAATATGATTAAGTAAGGTATGTATTTGTTAAAGTCAAATTCTTTGTCCTCTTCTTCCTCGCATTCAGCTGTTTCTAAGTTGCAGGTTCCGGTGCTACAGTATTCTCCAATTACATCTCTTGTTTGCTGTGTTAAGCTGTTTGTCTGCTTGAAGGTTTCTCCGCAGTCAAAAAGCGAGGCAGCAGGAGACCATGCTGATATGGTCGCTTTGCAGACACCAGCCTGGCATGCCTGGTTTGTCCCGCAGGAAGTTCCGTCTGCCTTAACCTGGTTGCTGCAGGTTAGGGTGCTGCCACATACATCCGCAGTGCATGGATTGCTATCATCGCAATCAGAGTTTACCTTGCAAAAGGCACCAGTTTCATTATCTCCCCCGAGCAAAAAGTCAATAGCGCAGACATTTCCACCATTTATGCTGTCTCTTTGTTCTATGGTTAAAGTATTATCACGCGTAAATCCTTTAGGCTGGCATGTATCCGTTCCAGGGGCAGGAGCATCAAAACACCAATTTGTAGTGCATGCGCTGTTTGCTCCTGAATTATCCTGCACATTTGATGTTGAAAGTGTGCAAGGAGAACCGCATACATCCCCTGTTGGTTCAGCACATTCTCCTGTTGTTTTAGTTCCAATATTATCCCTGGGAGTGTTACAATTCGATGTCTGTACAAAAGCATCTCCATCACATACTGTTGATGGAGCAGGAGACCATGTTGTATCCTGGCATGTTAATCCGCATGTAGACTGCCTTCCATTCTCATTTGCCCGATAGCCTGAGTCGCATATCACTTCAAAAGCAATATCAGTTTTAGTTTCTTCTACGCAGTTCGGCTGATTGCCGCTGTATTTAGTCTGGACAGTTACTCTTATAACACCATTTGAGATTGATAATGATTCTATATTTGATTCTAAACCACATGGTACTATAGTGCCTCCTCTTACCTCAAATTTTTGTGCGCTAATGCTGCTTCCAACATCACCGAGTATGGACAATACCTTTACATTGTCTTTTGTTGCTGCAAAGCCTTCATACCAATAAAATCCGGGTGTAATCGGGGCTTGGATAGTAACCTCATATGTTGCTCCTTTGAAGGGGCTTGTGAGTTTTGAATTGAGTGATATATATTCTTCATTTGTTAATGGCTCATAACCTTGCTGGACAACATTAAAGCAGTCAAAGTCTGAACATATGGACCAATGCACTTTTGTTGCTTCTTCCGGAACCCATGATGTTGCAGTTTCTTTAACCCACAATTCTCCAAGTATGTTCATACTCTGGCCAGGTGAAACTATCTTTTCTGTGATTACCGCTTCCTTTTTATCCTGTCCTGACATAATAGCTATCAAAAGTATCACTCCAAGTATTAGCATCGTCCTGTTCTTATTTACCATTTTAATTAAAAGTGTGCCTACCTCCTTTTATACTGGACCGAGTAAGCCCTGTCTAATCCGTGGTGGCGGGCTTACTTCCCGAAAAATAATTGGTCCACTAGGCCGACTCCTACTGAAGCCAGTACGATGCCACCTACCGTAATTGCCTGATTGCCTAAAGTCACAGCAAATCCAGGTATTCCTGCCAGTGTTGCCGCAAACCCGGTTCCCATCACTACAGCAGGTATGGCTACAGCTCCTGCAGCCATGGCAAGATATTTTGTTGCCGATTCCATGTCTAATTTCACCATGTTCCTTAACCTCCGTTTAGTTTTTATCTTTGCCTACCTCATTCAAAACAAAAAAATATTGTTAGTTAACTCCAAGCATTTGTGCTGCTTTCTGCCCGATTCTGTCCAAGTTCAGCTGTTCAAAAGTTGTTGCACCCAAAAGATTTGTTGGCTCAATTAAGTATACCCATATGAGGTATACGACAACTACCATAAAGATTAGGGAGACCATATCTCTTCGTGATGGCCTTCCATTAACAAACTTCATCACGACCAGGTATGAGATAAATACTGCCGTCCCCAATATGAACAGCTTGACAATCCATAGTGATGAGCCTTCAAGCTTTTCTGTCTCCGGCACTATAAATTCTGTCTTCTCATATGTCTGCCCTACCTTAACACAATCAAACCTTTCCTTAACAATGTCTTCCTGAGTGCATATGCCAGTACCAGAGGTTGTAAATACAGACCATAAATAGACACCTATGACAGCAAATAGCACTATCATAAATACCTCTTTAGGTCCAAAATTACTGCCTAGTGGTCTGACCATCTTTAACTCCAGCTAAAATGGCACAACGCCAAGCTTTGTATTCTTAGCAAGCCATGTATATATCCATGCCAATATCGCGGCATTGACAAGCATTGCTATCAGCACATTTGTCAGTGTCAGCCCTATTTCTGGTGGCAGGCCTATTTTCCCTATAAGCAATCCTGCGGCTATGCTTCCGACAAAGATAACATTCCTTGTCTTCTGCATTGGAGTTCCTCCAAGGAAGCCAAGTGATTCAGCCAGCCATGCTCCTGTAACAAATATTGCTGCGCCTCCTGCGGCACCAATCAATACTGTCATTGTCAGGCTGTTGCCTGCAGTCACTCCTAATGCATCCAATAGCCATCCGCCAAGCGCATCAAACCCCGTAAGGCTTTCCCTGACATTCACTGCTATTGTCTGCTGTGATGCTTCTGCCAGCTTAAGGCTTAATTGTGGAGTAAAGCCTCCTAAAAAGTTCAGTATGGGCATCACTACCCACTGCAACAGGAAAGGAGTTATTGCTCCGGCAATCGCGCCAGACACAGCTAATTTCTGATTATCTGCCATTTTTTCCTCCGTTTAGTTTTTTAACTATCTCCCACAATAAGTAGGTGGGCACGTATGAGCATTATCTTCTCCTATGAGAAGCTCTTCCACCTTTGGCTGAAACTCTTTTCCTCGTAGCGATTGATGCAGCTGCCAAACCTTTTCTTTTCCTTTTGTAGTCTTGTTCCCATGGCTCACTTGATTTTTGAGCCCTGTCTAAGTGCCAAGACATTCCAGTGTTAGGCCCTTTTACTTTACTTTGT
>ERZ1292632.2785-Hain-H43-01um-R2-2785-length-14136-cov-10_pt1 | contig 14136 bp, 14 predicted proteins | sample MGYA00564407_ERZ1292632 | MGnify/ENA primary metagenome ERZ1292632 (study PRJEB36523, sample SAMEA6512637) | groundwater metagenome | collected 2019-01-08 | study: AquaDiva: Metagenomics assemblies of 32 groundwater samples
TATAATATTTATAAGAATTATGTATCTTTAGTCTCTATTTCTAAACCTTTTTATACACGAGAAAAGTGATATTTTCATGTGGGTGTGCCGGAGTGGTCAAACGGGACGGTCTCAAGAGCCGTTAGCTTAGTGCTTTCCTAGGTTCGAATCCTAGCACCCACATTTATTCATACTCTTCACTACGCTTGTTGCTTACTTGGTTTAGAGTTAAATTTATATATGAACACAACTTATTTTGGGCATGAGAATTCTTTTATCTAAAAATTCTAAAGAAAAATTGTTCAAAAAACTTTTTGAGATAAATGATTGCTCTTCAATGAAAGAATTTTCAGAAAAAATAAACAAACCCCTTAAAACAATTCAAGAATGGAGGTATAATAATAAAAGGTATATTCCAACAGAGATTATCCCGGGTTTTCTTAAAAATCAATTAGAGATACTAGACGAACAAGATAATAATTGGGGTAAAATAAAAGGTGGTCAAAAAGCTTATGGTATTATACTAAAAAAGTACGGCCAAGATGAAATTAAAAAAAGACAAAGAAATGGGGGCAAAAAGGCAATTATAGAAAGAAGAAAAAAAGAAAAACCATTGATTATTGACATAAGAGACCCCTTATTCTTAGAGTTTTATGGTATACTTCTTGGAGATGGCTGGTTAAGTAAACTACATTACAAAAATAAAACTACCCATCTCATAGGAATAAGTGGGCATCTTATAAAAGATAAAGATTTTCATAATAATATAAACAAAAATATTCAAAAATTATTTAACAGAAATCCTTATCTTAAGGAAATAAAAAGATATAATGCAAGAGAGCTTTTGTTTAGTCATAAAGAACTACATGAGTTTTTAAATAATAAATTCAATTTTCCTATTGGATTAAAAAAAGACTTGCAATTACCAAAAGAGATTTTAGATCAGGGATTTCATTCTGTTAAATATATTATTAGAGGTGTCTTTGATACTGATGGGTGCTTCTATTTAGATAAGACGCCAGTGGGAAAACCCTACCCATGTATTTCATTAACCATGAAAGAACCAATTTTGATGCAGCAGATATACAATTCTTTATTATCAAATGGTTTTAAAGCATACCATTATCAAAGTAGAGGCATAGATAAGATAATCTTAAAAGGAAGTATTCAAGTAAAGAAATGGATGAAAGAGATTGGCTCTTCTAATCCATTTAAATTAATGAAAATGCAGAAAGCGCTCGTAGTTCAGCCCGGATAGAACGCAGGATTCCTAATCCTGATGTCGTAGGTTCAAATCCTACCGAGCGCGTTTGATAAAATGAAAACTTTTAAACCAATTTCTCAAGAAAATCCAATGGGTTGTGGAATAGCTTGCACTGCTAGTCTTCTAGGATTAAATTATAAAAAAACTTCTAATTTATTCAATAAAAAATACGCTTCTACGAGAGGCTATTATCTTAAGGATATAATTTCAGCATTAAAAAAGAAGGGAATAAATTATAGAGGTTCTAAAGTTAATTCTAAAAACAAAAAATATATTGATATCACTGGTTCAGTAGTCTTCATTAAAAGATCAAAAAAATATCCTGCAGGCCATTACCTATTAAAAACAGAAAAAGGATGGATGAATCCATGGATTAATTACCCTAAAATAAATCCTGCAAAAGCAGGTTTTATGAAAAATCTTCCTGGGAAAGCCCAGTGGATTTTATGCAAATTTTAAAGGTTACAAAAACCTTTAAAACAACTCATTTTTTATAGTACAAATGCGCGAGTGGTCTAATGGCATGACATTTGCCTTCCAAGCAAATTGTCTGGGTTCGATTCCCAGCTCGCGCATACAAAAAAATGGAAGAAAAAAAAGAAGATAATCCTTTAATGATAGATGAGAAATCGAATCCAAAAGAAAAATTTAAGTTCAATTATGACAAGCATTACAAATTGCTTCTTCTTATTCCAATAATTATTCTGCTGGCGTCTTTGATTTATCTTGGAATCTTTTATTCTAAAAATGGAGATTTCATTTACAAAGATGTTTCCCTCTCAGGTGGAACATCGATAACCATCAATGGAGAAATAGACCAGCAACTTTTAGACCTTGGATTGAGGGAAAAGTTCCCAGATGTTTCTTTCACCAAACTTGAAGATATTACAACAAGAAAGGAAATAGCTTTAATTGTAGAATCTTCTGCCTCGAGTGAAGAATTGAAGGCAGAAATAGAAAATATTTTGGGGTATAAGTTAACAGAAGAAAATTCAAGCACAGAATTCACAGGAGCAGCCCTAAGCCAGGATTTTTATAGACAATTAGTTACTGCTTTGATTATTTCTTTTATCTTGATGTCAATTGTAATATTCATTCTCTTCAGGACATTTATTCCAGCAACAGCGGTTATATTCGCTGTATTTGCAGATATTGTTATGCCCTTAGCTTTGATTGACATTCTTGGAATAAAATTATCTGCTGCAGGAATAGCTGCATTTTTGATGCTTATTGGTTATTCTGTAGATACAGATATTTTGCTAACATCCAGAGCTCTTAAAACAAAAGAAGAAACTTTGAATATAAGAATTTTCAAAGCATTCAAAACAGGTTTTTTCATGAATATAACTGCATTGGCAGCTGTTCTCCCAGCATTCTTTTTGATTACTGGTTTGCCTGATTCATTCAGACAAATTTTTCTGATACTTGCTATAGGACTCTGTGCAGACATAATTAACACATGGCTGACAAACGCAAGCATAATTAAATGGTATTGCGAGAAAAAAGGTATCCAATAAAATGAAATTAGGATTACGAATCTGGATTTTAATCATAGCTCTTATATTAGCATTATTATCAATAGCTCCATGGAAATCTTTAGATAATGGTGTTTTAATAAGAACTATTGAGCCAAATTCTACAGAATTTAATCAAGGATTACGACAAGGACAGATAATAAATGCAATTGATGAACAAGAAGTGAAATCCATAGAAGATTTTTCAAGTATCATTAATGGAAAGAATTTTTCAGCAGGAATTATAAAAACGATAATTTCCACAAACCAAGGAGAATTTATATTATTTTCTAACAAAACACCAGAAATTACAGTTTCTTCTTTGCCAACATCTAACATAAAAACTGGCTTGGATCTTTCCGGTGGCTCCCGAGCATTGGTTAAAGCACAGGACAAAGACCTTTCTTCTTCAGAAATAAATGATCTTATAAGTGTTGTTAGCAACAGGCTTAATGTTTATGGAATATCAGATGTCAAAGTATCTTCAATAACTGATCTTTCTGGAAATAATTTTATGATGGTTGAAATTGCAGGAACAACCCCTGCAGATTTAAAGAACCTTATATCTCAGCAGGGAAAATTCGAAGCAAAAATAGGAAATAAAACTGTTTTTGTTGGTGGGCAAGACAAAGATATAACTTCTGTTTGTCGGGGAGATCCCACCTGTGCTATAGTTGAAAATTGTCAGCAATCCCAAGATAGTTATGCCTGTAATTTTAGATTTAGTATTTACCTAAGTGAAGAAGCTGCAAAAAGGCATGCAGAGATAACAAAGAACCTAGTAGTAAATACAACACAGCAAGGAAGATATCTTAACGAAAGCCTTGATCTTTTCCTTGATGATCAACTAGTAGACAGTTTGCTGATAAGCGAAGATCTTAAAGGAAGAGTCACGACGCAGGTTTCTATTTCTGGCCCTGGTTCAGGAGCAACCAATGAAGAAGCATTTAATAATGCAGAAGAAAACATGCATAAGCTGCAAACTATTCTCATAACAGGAAGTCTTCCGTACAAACTTGAAATTGTAAAACTAGATACAATTTCCCCTAATTTAGGAAAAGCATTCACGAGAAATATCATTTTGCTTGGATTAGTTGTATTCTTAATTGTCTCTGTAATTCTATTCGTTAAATACAGAAAAATTAAACTAACTCTTTCGGTAATACTCACAATGTTTTCTGAAGCTGTTCTAACTTTAGGGGTTGCCGCCATGATAAGCTGGAATCTCGATGCCCCTTCAATTGCAGGAATAATTGCGGGAATGGGAACAGGAGTAAATGACCAGATAGTAATAATCGAAGAATCTGTTTCTAACAAGCATATAAATTTAAGAGAGAGGATAAAAAGAGCGTTATTCATAATCTTAGGGGCCTTCTTCACAATCATTGCGGCAATGCTCCCTCTTTTCTGGGCAGGCGCGGGAATGCTCAAGGGATTTGCCCTGACAACTATAATTGGGGTTACTGTTGGAATTCTTATAACAAGACCTGCTTTTGCAGAGATAATAAAGAGAATGGACGAGTGAGTAAAATGAGAAAAAAACTAACAGAAAAAGAATTTAAATCTATATATGCCAAAGTCCCTCGTTTATGTATAGAATTGATAATTATCCAAGGGAGAAAAATTCTTCTTACTAAAAGATCTATAGAACCTTTTAATGGTTTATGGCATATACCTGGAAAAGGCATTCTCTTTAGAGAAACAATCAAAGAAGCTATTGATAGAGTCGCAAAAGAAGAATTAGGCATTAGAGTATATCCAGAAAAATTTTTAGGTTATGTGGAATATCTAAATGATGGTTTCAGGCATAGTGTTTCATTATCCTTTAAATGCAGAATAAAAGGAAATAAAAAACCAAGAGTTTTAGAGCAGGCAGATGAAATTAAATTCTTTAATAAAATTCCTAAAAAAACCATCCCCTCCCACAGAAAATTTTTGAAAGTTCATTTAAAAAATATTTTAGCCAAAAGATAAGATTTCACTTAAACCTTCTTTCATAAGATTTAAAAAACACTCTCTTTATACTATTTTTAATGGAATATAGAGACGCATTCTGCAATAGAAAAGAAATAGAAGCAGATATTTTAGCTGAAACTAATAATTGGATGATTAAATTAGGCCTTGGAATAGCAACTCCTGGACATGTAATGGCAATTCCAAAACTACATTTTGATTGCCTTGCGGATGTTTCTAACGAATTACTCGATGAATATGATAGGATAATCCATCCAGCTCTCCAATATTATATTACAACACAATTCTCTGAACCCTTTGGAGTTGAGTATGGTATCTTTGGCCAAACTGTAAAACATGCACATGTTCATTATATTCCTTTACAAGGAGAAGGATATTCTATCCAAAGCATGGTAGGAGAAGCAATGTCTGAAGGGGTTCCTATTATTGAATGTGATAGAAAAAAAATCCGCGATATAAGAAAAAAAGCAGGAAGATATAATCTTTTAATAGAAAATGGTCAATACTTTATTTGTCCGGTCCCATTAAATATTACTCTAGAAAAAGCTGAGGTTATTGAGAGAATTATTAACTATAGAAAATTTTTAAAAACAAAAGGTGGAAAAGTTCCCCTTTCTTGGGCAGACCAGACTCCTGAAGAAACAGAAAGAGACAATGTTTGGAGAGAGATAACTAGAGAAAAAATGCAGGGTCTTAAAAGATTATTGGCTTAGGGTTCTTTTCTGATTTCAGGAACGTTTTTTTAAACGAATCCCCGATTTCATAAAGAATAAAAATGAAGAAAAACTCTCCTACTTATGAGCTTAATTAAGGAAGAGGAATCAGATATCAAGAATCTTTACAGAAGAATAAAGAAAAGAGATTTTTCAGGAAATATTGGGTTGGCTATAAAAAACAGCACATATCAATTTTCTACCAATATTGTATCAAAGCTCGGAGCCCTTATCTTTACAATAATTCTGGCAAGAATAGTTCTTCCAGAAACTTTCGGTCTTTATAACCTGGCTCTTTCCACAATAATGTTCTTCTATGTATTCTCTGATCTGGGAGTAAATGAAGCTCTTATATATTTTTCATCAAAAACCCTCAATAAGAACAAGGCAAAGACAAAAGCATATATTGATCATTTATTTAAAATTAAATTGTTTTTAGCCATATTTTCAGCAATAGCATTAATTGCATTTGCTAAATTTATTTCAGAGAGTTATTATCGCCAGCCGATATTTCTTGCTTTGATTGCAGGCTCTCTCTATATTATCTTTACAAGTCTACAAAGTTTTTATATGGCTCTTTCACAATCAAACAATAATTTTAGATACCCCCTTATAAAAGAGGTATTCTTGCAGGTTTCAAGAATAGTTCTAATCTCTCTCGTAATACTTTATGTAAAAAGATTTAATCTTACAAGCTCTTCAAATGTCTCTATTATATTTATTCTTCTTTTAATAATATCTATTTTTTCCTTATTTATCATGTATTTTCTCTTAATAAAAAACTTAAAATTAAAAGAAGTAAAAGCTTCTGAACTAAATAAAAAAGACATAAAAGAACTAAGAAGGTTTATTTTTGAAATAGCTCTTATCACTTCATCAATAATGTTGCTTGGGAATATAGATAAGATAATTCTTGGTCCTTTTGTTCCTCCTGAATTTGTTGGTTATTATTCTGCTGCCTTTAGTCTGGTTAGTGCCTCTGCGTTTTTAATAGCTTTTTCAGATGTATTCTTTCCAATATTCCTCAGAATGAGAGGAAAGAAACTCGAGCGTGCATTTAAAAAAACAGTAATTGCGACATTACTGATGTCCTTTGTCTTGTTTTTATTTTTATTAATTTTTGCAGATCCACTCATCAAAATAATTTTCGGAGGAAATTACATTTCATCAATAAATATGCTTAGAGCCCTGGCTTTCCTGGCTCTTTTTTTCCCGTTAATAGAACTGTATACTAGTTATATAATATCAAAAGGAAATCTCGATAAAATAAAAAGAGTTGTCTTCTTCATTCTTGTCGTTTCTGTTATTTTGCCATTTCTCTTAGTAAAAATCTTATCTAATTACGGACCTAATGTAACAGTTTTCGGGGTTATAATAGGGGTTGTAATTAGTAAAGCAACACACTTAGGCAGTCTTGTTTGGGCATCAAGAAAAATTTAAATATATCCTCTTAAAACTATATTCATAGAAAAAGTCAAAATGGTAAAAAAATCCAAAATAAGTTTTCAGGAATTTGAAAAAAAAGCTCTTCTTCCACTAGACGAAATTACAACTATTTTTACTTTAGATCCTTTTTCTGTTCGCTTGGCTTATTTTATCTATAAGAAAGACCTGAAAATAACTCCAAACCAGATAACTTGGTTTAGATTAATCTTTTTAGCTCCATTAACAATTATTTGTCTTTTTTTAGCACCAATACTTGAATTAAAAATCTTTTACCTCTTCTCTGCAATTTTAATGTATTTGATAATGTTTAGTGATGGTGTTGATGGACATTTAGCACGTGGCGCTGACAAAAAATCCACTTTTGGGGGATTCTTAGACATGATTTCAGATAGGATGGTGATAATCTTATTTATAACTTTTTTATTCTCTCTGGGATTATTTGAAAAAAGCCCTTTCATCATGTATGGATCTATCTTTTTGTTTGTGGCAAAGATGTACAACATGACGGTCATCAATAAAGTATATTATTTCGAACAAAATTATACACAAAAAGGTTTAGACGAAAGAACAATGTTTTCAGGTCTTAAGGAATTAGATACTATTGGAATTAGCAAGGTTAATTCCTTGTTCGTCAAACTTAATAAATACTTAAAAGTAAAAAGATGGTGCGAACATACAGGGGCATATGAAAGGAACATAATCACGTTTATACTCCCTTGTCTATTAATTTTCTTTGGATTGGATTTCATTGCAGTAGTTTTAGGATATGCTTTTGTAGTTCTTTTCTCTTATTTTTATATCTCTAGAACCCAGAACCTCATTAGAGATTATGAAAATGTATTAAAGGGTTCTAAAAAAAAGTAATCAGGAGATAGCTCAGGAAGAAATTGGATTTGAAGTAGTAGATTTAATTTATACATCCCCCTTTCATAATCTTTAAAAGATAATGTCTTTTATTTCTTTTATATGAGGGCGATAATTTTGGCAGCAGGTGTTAATTCTAGATTAAATGGTTATATCGATGTCCCAAAATGCTTGCTTCCTTTGGGAGAAAGCACTATACTAGAAAACCAAATCTCTTCTTTGATGAAAGCCGGACTAAAAAAAGAGGATATAACTGTTGTTGTAGGTCATAAGCATGAGATGATCCAGAAAGTACACGAGCATACTTTATTCAATCCAAAATTTGCAGAGTTTAATAATGGATACAGCGTCTATCTTGCACTGCAGTATTTACTTCATGATAAAGGTTTAGATAACAATGAAAAAATTCTTGTATTGGATGGAGATTTGGTCTATGATGATTTTTTAATTAAAAGAATTAACACATCAGATAAAGAGAACATCCTTGTAAATAGACCAATTAAATATAGTAACGGGCTAAAAGATGAAGTATCTATAGTTGATGAAAAAGGAAAAGTCCATGAATTAATAATACCATCAAAAGAGAAACCTGTAAGCCAAAAGTATTCTGATAAGCCTCTTTATAGCTATGTTGGAATCATGAAAATATCAAAAGATGTTGCATTGCAATTATATGAGAAACTCAAAACTTCTCATCAGGGATGGTATACTATACCTCTTCCTGAGCTTGTTAATGTTAATGATTTCCACTCATTTGAAGTACCCAAAGACCTGAAATATTGTTTTGATGTTGATACAAAGGAGGATTTAGATAAGTTGTCTGATATAGGATAAAATGAGTGAACAAGAAAAAAAAAGAAAACCCTTTAAAATGATGACAGCTGGTCCTGTAAATGTTACAGATACTGTTAAGAGAGCAATGGTTTATCCGGAAATTGGGCATAGAGAACCTGAATTTGAAAAGCTTTATGCAGAAGTAAGGGGGAGGTTATTAGATGCTTTTGCAGTGGATACAAAAGATTATAGTTCTGTTATCATAAATGGGTCTGGTACTTCAGCTATGGAAACTATTATTTCATCAGCAGTTCATGATGGAAAAAAGATGCTTGTTGTTAACAACGGATTTTTTGGAGAAAGAATGATAGAAATTTGTGAAACCTATAAAATTCCTGTTGTAAAAACAGGATATCAATGGGGAGAATATCCCAAACTTGCAGGGATAGAGAAGTTGCTTATCCGGGAAACAGATATTGAAGCTGTTTCAGCCGTATTTATGGAAACTAGTACAGGAATGACAAATCCTATTAAAGAAATAGGAGAACTTTGTAAAAGATATAATAAGACATTTATTGTAGATGCTGTTAGTGGCTTTGCTGGAGATTCACTAGAAATTCAAGGATCAAATATTGACTTTTGCTTTTCTAACTCTAATAAAGGAATTGGTGGCCTACCTGTAATCGCTTTAGCTCTAGCAAAGAAGAGCGCTTTAGAAAAAATAAGAGATATCAAACCAAGAAATTATTCTCTTAATCTTCTAAGTTATCATAATTATGCAGATTCTGCAAAACATAGTAATCAGACACCATTCACCCCACAAATTTCTTACATTTCTATGCTTAATCAGGCATTGAAAGAACTTTTAGAAGAAGGGATTGATAATAGAATTTCAAGATATAGAGAAAATAGTAGCCTTTTGAGAAGAAGATTTAGCGAGATGGGCTTCAAATTCCAGTTGCCTGAAGAATATATGTCAAATGTGATGACTAATGTTTTAATCCCAAAAAATTATGGTTATGAAGAATTTCATACATCCTTAAAAGAAAAAGGTTATATTATTTATCCTGGAAAAGGCCCACTTGATGGTAAAGTACTACACATTGCAAACATAGGAACACATACGACAAAAGAGGTCGGAGAATTTTGTGATGTTGTTGGAGAAATTGTGGGAGAAAAAAGAGTTGAGTATTAAATTGACTTTCTCATCAAAATTTTTCAGGAAATAATTTTTTTATTTCTTCTTCAGATGCAGAACAAATTCCCCTTTCCGTAATTAATCCTGTTATAAGTCTTGAAGGAGTTATGTCAAAACCATAATTTACCGATGGGCTGTCTTTTGGAGTTAATAATACTCTTTTTATTTCACCATTATCTAAACCCTCTATATATTTTACCTCGTCAGAATTTCTCTCTTCAATCTGTATCTTTAATCCTTCTTTAATCTCCCAATCAAAAGTAGTTGATGGAAGCGCAACATAAAAAGGAATTTTGTTATCATATGCCGCGAGAGCTTTTAGATAAGTACCAATTTTATTCGCGACATCTCCTTTAGAGGTTACTCTATTTGCTCCAACAATTACTAAATCAACCCTTCCATGCTGCATTAAATGCCCTCCTGTATTATCAGCAATAACTGTATGTGGAATTCCATTTTGTCCAAGTTCCCAAGCAGTTAATCGTGCTCCTTGATTTCTTGGCCTTGTTTCATCAACCCATACATGAATTTTTATTTCTTCATTAAATGCAGAATAAATAGGAGATAAAGCAGAACCATAATCTACAAATGCTAACCACCCGGCATTGCAATGTGTTAAAATATTCACAGGCTCTCCTTTTTTCTTTTTGCTTAATTTCTCAATTATTTTTAATCCATGTTGACCAATTCTTCTGCAGTATTCTGCATCTTCATTAGCAATATCTTCTGCAGTTTTTAGGGAAATTTTTATTTTTTCTTCAAGGGTATTCATATTATTAATAGCCTTTAATTGCCTTTCAATAGCTAACGCAAGATTAACTGCGGTAGGTCTTGTAGACTTTAATTTTTCTGCAGATTTTAACAAAAATTCTTCAAATTTGTCTTTTGAAGCATTTATGGCAGCAAGATACATTCCGTATCCGGCAGTCGCTTCAATAAGGCCTGCTCCACGAACATGCATGTCTTTTATTGCTTTTGCAACGTCTTCAACTGTCCTTAAATCTTCTATCAAAAATTTATGGGGAAGAAACCTTTGGTCTATTATTTGTACAAGAGAATTTTCTTTTTTTGATAACCAAATTGTTCTATAAGAAATCCCATTCACCCTCATATAATTTAATTAAAGAAATCAGTTTAAAATCCTTATGATAAATAAATCTAGTACTCTCTATTATATACTCATCTTTAACAATATTTAATAAGGATATTTTAGAGATATTTTAGAGATAAAATGATACTTTATTTTGATAATATAATAACAGATATTCCCTTATTCCCGGGAGTTTATTCAGAATTAGATAAGATTAGGGAGAGCAACTCTAATTACAAATTTGAAGATCGGTTTAAAGTAACATTATATTCATTAGCAAGTTATGCGGAAGTAAAATGGAGCCATGTGATAATAAAGTATGAATTTGATAATAAATTCAAAAGTAAAAGAAAATACTTTGAGAAATTTATTAAAAAACTCTGGCCAAAAGTCCATATTATATATGGAAGGAGTGATAACATTCAGAAATTCCGAGAAACAGCTAAATTGATCAATAGCTTTAAAGATGAATGGGTTTTCTATGCTGGGAATAACGATCACCCTATTACATCCCCAGATAAAAAACTATTAGAAAAATGTCTTGAAAAAGCAAAAGAATTAAGGAAAAATCATGAATATGTTTCTATAAAATATTCTCATTTTCCAGAAACCCTGCATATGGCAAGAAATGGAACAACTATTCATGATATTGGGTTTCCTAGTTCAAAGATTATGGAAGAAAATGAAGATTTGGTTGTCGCTTTTTTTCCAAGGGAATATTTTAGTGCAGATCAGGTTTTATCCAAGAGCCTTTTTAATCATTGGCTTTTTTCTAAAGATTTATCCTCAAAGATAAATTCAGCAAATATAAAAAGAATAGATTATGTTTACCCATTTTTCAAACAAGATAAAAGAAAGAGTAATGTGGTTGTTCTACCAAAAAAAGAAATATGCGCTCATTTTGATGGATATAGCCAATCAAAAGGAACAGGTTTCTTAGTCCCTTCAAATCTTGTACCCCCTTTATTTATTCCTCCTGGCTTTTTTGAAAAAAAAATAAAAATAGCTTATGGATATGAAAAGCTAAGAAAAGGATGGGTTAATATAAATCCTTCAAAAGAAAAATATTCTTTCCAGGACTCTGAGAATGGAACAGATTTAAAGATTTCTTTGGAAGAAATACCTCTCTTCTGGAAAAAGAGAATAAATAGAATAGATATAAACCATAAAGTAGATTTAAAAAAATTGGAAGATGCTGCAAATGAAAGAAAAAATAGAATAGAAAACCCCTACTTTACCAGAAGTTTTTTTAATTTTCCATTTTACGAAACCTATATCTATCAGTTCAGAATAAGAAACTTGATAAAAAGAGTTCTTTCAACAATAAAACCTATTGGCGAAGCAATAAAGAATATAGAAAGAAAATATTCAATAAAATTATAATTTTTTTTTGAATATTAATATAAAATAAATTAAAGAAGCAAAGGCAATCCCATTAAAATCAAGTAAGAAATCGCTGATAGATGTTGCTCTTCCAGGAACAAAATATTGATGTAACTCATCTAATATAGCATATAAAGCTAATAATGCTATGGAAGATACAATCTTTTTAGAATCCCACTTTCTATTTAATAAAGATATAAATAAAAAAATAGCCAGAAAAAAGAAGGCAGAGAAGTGATACACTACTGGAATAATATTTATCTTTATTCCAGGGGAAGGAATTATCACAAGACTAGAGATATAGAATATTGTCAGAGCTATCCATAAAGTTATTATAAAGGAAACCACCTTATTTTTTTCAAACCACCTTATCATTTTTCCTGAAAATCCTAAAGGTTTTATAAAAATGATTATAATTGAATATGCTATTTCTAAAATAGAAGTCCAATTCCTAAAGTTTTTATATGGAGATTTTAATTGAAAACAATGGCTGAAAAGAAGAAGTTGAATTTAATAATTGATATTGATGGAGTAATGACTACAGGCCAGTTTTTGTATTCTGAAAAAGGAAAAGCTTTCAAAGTTTTTGGCCCGCATGATGCAGATGGCCTTAAAATAATAAGAGACAAAATTAATATACTTTTTATATCAGCAGATAAACGTGGATTCCCAATTTCTAAAAAAAGAATAGGTGATATGAAATATAAAATTGAGCTTGTTCCAGATGGAAGCAGATATGAATGGATAAAAGATAATTTTGGATTTGAGAATACAATCTTTATAGGAGATGGAATTCCTGACGCTCCAGTAATTCGTGATTGTCTTTTTGGAATTGCTCCAGCAAACGCAAGAATAGAGGCAAAGAAATGGGCAAAATATATAACACCATCAAAATCAGGAGAAGGCGCTGTTTGCGATGCTTGCATAAAAATTAATAAGGTTTTCTTTAATGGCAGCAAATAAATAAAATCAACCTATAAAGATAATCAGTCTGACTAAAACTATTTGGAATAGGCTAAAGATTCTTAATATATACCTTGTCTTCATAAATTTTATAAAGAGTCTATTATTTTTCTTTTGATAGTCAGCAAGGATGCTTAGTTTAGAAGCATTATAGGCGACTATGTGGTGTATTAAAATGGTGAATTATAAAGTATGTATTCTAGCTGCAGGAGTTGGAAGCAGAATGGGTGCTCTTTCCGAACATGTAAATAAGGCAATTCTTCCTATAAATAGCAAAGCGGTAATTTCCCATATAATTGAGAAATTTCCGGAAGAAGTGGAAATTGTGATTGCTGTTGGCCATAAGAAAGAAACAATAATTGATTATCTTGGTTTAGCGCATCCCGAAAGAAAAATAACCTATGTGGAAGTAGACAGGTATATGGGTCCAGGAACAGGTCCGGGATATTCCATTTTGCAGTGTAAAAAAAGTTTAAATTGCCCATTTGTATTATCTGCTGTAGACACTATTTTATTGGAGAAAATCCCAGAGCCTGCTGAAAATTGGATGGGAATTGCTCCTGTAAAGGAAACAGAACCTTATTGCACAGTCAGAATAAAAAATAATCTTATATATGGACTTGATGATAAAATAAAATGTGATAATAAATTTGCATTTATTGGAGTGGCTGGGATTAGGGATTATGAAGATTTTTTTGAAGGCCTTGAAAAAGATAGAGAATTAAAAGGAGGGGAAATTCAGGTTTCTAACGGTTTTAGCAAATTAATCGAAAAAAAAATTATTCCGGTGGGGGTTACTTGGTTTGATACAGGGAGCCTGAATACCTATAAAGAAACAAATGAAAGCTTTTCCGGTTCTAATAAAAAATTTGATCTTAGTAAAGGAAATGAATTTCTTTTTTTTGTTAATGGAAGAGTCATAAAATTCTTTGCCGACGCAAATATAATTAAGAATAGAATGGAAAGGGTAAGAT
>ERZ1292632.1662-Hain-H43-01um-R2-1662-length-20778-cov-6_pt2 | contig 14127 bp, 12 predicted proteins | sample MGYA00564407_ERZ1292632 | MGnify/ENA primary metagenome ERZ1292632 (study PRJEB36523, sample SAMEA6512637) | groundwater metagenome | collected 2019-01-08 | study: AquaDiva: Metagenomics assemblies of 32 groundwater samples
AAAAAGCCAAAATAAGCATTGGGGCGGACGCCAAAGAGCTGAAAACTGTTTTTGGCCATAACGGTCAGGCAAAAATCGCCGCTCCTATTATTAAGGAGGTTGCCCAGCGTCTCGCCTACTTACTCGAAGTTGGTTTGGGTTACGTCACCCTAAACCGCACCACCTCCACACTGGCTGGAGGCGAGGCCCAACGCGTTCGTTTGGCTACCCAGCTTGGATCGGGTTTAACTGGTGTAATCTATATTCTTGATGAGCCATCAATCGGTTTGCATGCTCGTGATCACCAGAAATTACTCCAAACCATTAGAGAGCTAAAGGAGCGCGGCAACACCGTCATTGTGGTTGAGCACGACAAAGACACAATGCTGATTGCTGATCATATTATCGATATGGGCCCAGGAGCGGGCGAGCTCGGTGGCGAAATCATCTCTGAAGGCACGCCGAAACAAATTATGGACGACCAGAAATCTTTAACCGGTGCTTACTTGTCCAATTCCAAGAAAATCAGCTTGCCCAGTCATCGTCACGAGCACGAAGCCGTTTACCTAGAGATAAAGAACGCAACTGGTAATAATCTTAAAAATGTATCGGTAAAAATCCCACTCAATCGATTAATCTGCGTCACCGGCGTTTCCGGTTCGGGCAAATCAACCCTAATCAGCGACACTTTGGCCGTAGCTCTTGAAAAACACTTTCACGGTAACCAGGCCGATCCGGCGCCGCACGGCGGCATTACCGGCCTAGACCAAATTGACAACATCATTAATGTTAATCAATCAGCTATCGGCCGTACTCCCCGTTCAAACCCAGCCACCTATACCGGCACTTTGGGGCCGATCCGAGAATTATTCGCCCTTACCAGCGAGGCGGCCGAACGAGGTTACGAAGCGTCGAGATTTAGCTTCAATCTTCGGGGTGGTCGGTGCGAAAACTGTCGCGGTGACGGTCAGATGAGAATTGAAATGAACTTCTTGCCTGACGTTTATGTACCCTGCGTTGAGTGCCGAGGCAAGCGCTTCAACCCAGAAACGCTCGAAATTAAATATCAAGAAAAAGACATCAGCGATGTCTTGCAAATGACTGTCGCCGAAGCCCTGGACTTCTTTAAGGGTACTGCCGACGTAACAGACAAGCTGGAGGTACTCCAAGCTGTTGGTTTAGGCTATATGCGGCTCGGTCAGCCAGCCACTACCCTATCGGGTGGCGAAGCCCAGCGAATCAAACTGGCTACCGAATTGGCTAAGCGCGAAACTGGTAAGACCCTTTATATTCTTGATGAGCCGACTACCGGCTTGCACTTTGAGGATATTCAGCGCTTGCTGACCGTCCTTTATCAATTAGTTGATAAGGGCAATACCGTTATTTTAATTGAACATAATCTTGATGTCGTCCGTTGCGCCGACTGGGTGATTGATTTGGGTCCAGATGGAGGCGACCGTGGCGGCGAGCTTGTCGCCGAAGGTACACCGGAGGATATTAGTAGTAATGCCAAATCGATTACCGGCCAATTCCTCAAGCGAAACGATTCGCCGAGCCTTGTCGTCAAAAAACCCGTCGCGACGACCGCCAAGGCATCAGTTCGTTAAAGACCTCCAATCTCTTGGCTACGAGAAAATTATCGGCGTCGACGAAGTCGGGCGAGGAGCTTTGGCTGGGCCATTAGTCGTCGCGGCGGTGGAGATTTACCGGCCGATTCCTGGTATAAATGACTCCAAATTACTCACTGCTTCGCAACGAGAATCATTAGTCTATCAGATTAGACGCTCGGCGCTCCAAATCGCTTTCGGTTCGGCTAGCAACGACGAGATCGACCAGCTTGGTCTGTCCGCCGCCCAAAGATTGGCCTATCAGCGCGCTTTAGCCGACCTCGATTTCGACCTCCTCCTAACCGACCACATACACCCCTGGGGTGTCACTCGGTTCATCAGTGCAATTAAGGGCGATTCGTTGTTCTATCCGGTGGCCGCAGCCTCAATAGTCGCCAAAGTTTATCGCGATCAATTGATGAGCGTTTATCACCAGTTCCATCCTCAATATAACTGGCTACAAAACGCCGGTTACGGGACAGATCAACACCAGAAAATGACTATGAAGCACGGATCAACCGCGCTCCATCGGAGATCGTTCGGAACCAGAATGAAAAAAGGGGTGCCGACTGGAGAGGACAGTGTCGGTACCCCCAAGATTTTTGACCTTGCGTAACAGGATTCGCCAGTTTTGATACCGGTCATGCTTCTGAAGCTCGTCCGCAGCAGCCGATGCAGACAAACATCATCCACAGTTAGTATATACCTACTTGTCAAGTTTTGTAGTTTCTCGATCGTTCTCTTGACTTTACTGCCAATATTTGGTAGAATTTTGCCGAAGTCGAAACGATCGCGCTTTAACAAGTGAGGAAAGTCCGGGCACCATAGAGACGCGCTCCTGCTAACGGCAGGCTAGAGCAATCTAAGGGAAAGTGGCACAGAAACAAAACAGCCTAACCAATGCTTCGCATTGTGGCTTCTGGCTCCTAGCTACTGGCCTCTGGCATTTTGCTAGAAGCTAGTGGCGAGTTGCTAGTTGCTACACTGCGGAGCAGTGGTGGCAAGGATGAAAAGAGTGTCCCCCTCCGCTCCTAACGGAGCTATGGGGGATCCCACAAAGCTTTATGCGAAGTGGGAAGGTAAGAGCTCACAATCGCCTCTAGTAATAGAGCGAGCAGCTAAACCCAGCGTGGTGCAAGTTGAGTGGGCCAATATTTAATCTAAGTTCAAAGTTCCCCAAAGGGACAACGAGCGCCATTGCGGTCTCGCAATTAAATATTGGTCTCAACGCACGAAGAAGATGATTGGTTTAAACCAATCATCTTCCCGACTTCGAATACTGCGAGGTACCGAGGTAGATAGATGATCGTGCCAATGCGAAGCATTGGGGGAGCTAGGAACTGGCTACTGGGAACTGGGTTAACATCTAGTGCCGAGTCCCCAGTCCCTAGTACCTCCGCTGCTTCGCAGCGGTTACAGAACCCGGCTTACAGACTTCCGAAAAGGCCCTCCGAAAGGAGGGCCTTTTCGTGATGAGCGAAGTCGAACCACGGCTTCCGCAAGGAAGCGCTTTTGCGTACCTGACAAGAGGCTGTTTTACGGGTAGAATACATTTAACGCTTTGGGCAGTCTGAGCCGAGAGCACATCACAATTAGTAGGAGGAAGGAATTGATAAAACGCTACTGCAACCCCGAGATTACCGAGATCTGGTCTGACGAGAACAAGTTCAGCTGTTGGCAAGAAGTGGAGCTTGCTTTCATCCGTGCCCGAGCACACCTGGGAGTACATCGACTCGACCTGCCTGGCGAGATCGATAGGTACTTGCTGGAAGTACCAGTCGACATCACCATGATTGACGAGATCGAAAAGACCACCAACCATGACCTCAACGCCTTCGTCGAAGAAAGACGACGCCATCTACCCATCGATCTTCAGCCGTACTTCCATAGCGGCAACACTTCGTACGACACCGAAGAGCCAGCGTTCGCGCTAATGCTTGGGAAGTCCTACGACCTTGTCGTTGAGGAATTCAGTAGGCTCCAGGAGGAGCTCTACCTTCTGGCGATGAAGCATCAATACACAATTATGTTCGCCCGCACCCACGGCCAAGAGGCGGAGCTACAGACGTTTGGCAAACGTTGCCTAAGCCAGCTCCAATGCGTGAACGCTCACGTTCCGCACCTTAGAGTGGCCAGAGAGAGCATAAACTACTCAAAGTTCTCGGGCGCAGTCGGAAACTACACGACGATCACGGCCGACGAAGAAAAGGCAACGCTCGAGTTTCTCGGGCTCAAGCCTTTTTACGGTGCGACCCAGATCATGCCAAGAGAAGTATATGCACCGCTCGCTGATGCTCTGGCTCGACTCTGTCTGACCATCTGCAAGATCGGGCTCGACATTCGTCTTGCCGGTCGAAGCGGTCGACCGCTCTGCCACGAGCCGTTTGGCAAGGGGCAGATGGGCTCAAGTGCGATGCCGCACAAAAAGAACCCCATCTTCACGGAAAACCTAGAGGGGATGTCTCGGCTTGCCAAGGCAGCGGCCTCGGCGATCAGGGACAATATTCCCACCTGGGAAGAACGGGCAATCGAGCAGTCGTGTGTTGAGCGCGTCGCCTGGCCAGATCTCTTCCACGTCACGGTTTTCGCCCTTAAGCGACTGACCCGCGTCATCAGAGACTTGGTTGTTTATCCCGAGAATATGATGCTCGAGGTCAAGGAATCTGGTGGCCTGTACGCCAGCAACGCCGTCAAGGAGTTGCTCAAGAAAGCCGGTGAGCCGTTTGGCCTTACGGCCGAAGATGCTTACCGGATCGTCCAACTTGCGGCCTTCAATGTCGCCGACGAGAGAAGGAGACAGATCGTGTACAGTACTCCGAAACACTGGAGGGATATGGACAGAGTCTTCGACGTGATCCAGCCGCTAGAACACAGCGCCCTGCCACAGTTTAGGGAGATTATCGGGAATGGTCACCTCTCGATTTCGCCACAACTTGCGGCGGACGAGCAAACTGTCTCACGCTGGAATGCCGCACTATGTAAGGTGTTCCAAAAGAGCAAAGACCTTGATTGGAATGGACTGTTCGAACCCTCGCAAGTGATACAGCACGAGTCAGCCATCTACGACGCAGTTCGCGTCGAGCCCCTTGGTTAGCTACGAGCCTTTGCGCTCCCCTAGTCGGGGGAGCGCGATTTCTTTTGCCGGATAATCATTGAGAAAAGCGTTAACTTTCGTTAAAATGCCGATAGTCCGAAACTGGACATTTACAACAAGATCGCCGAAAAATCGGCGAGGAGGAAAAGTGAATCAACTGAAGCCGATCAATATTGCCGTCGTTCTTGGGAGCAAAAGCGATTTAGAAGTCGTCAAAAACTCCAAATTACCCGAGATTCTCGATGAAGTTTCTCAAGCATACGACATTTCGATCATTTCTGCTCATCGTAACCCCTATGAGCTAAGCGAGTACTGCCAAGAGTCATTCAACAGCGGTGCACAGGTCTTCATCGGTGTGGCCGGCATGGCTGCCGCATTGCCAGGGGCAATCGCAGCCAATCTCAACCGATCGACAACTAGGAGACCAGTTATCGGCGTGCCGTTGGCTTCAGGAGAATTTCCCGACGCCCAAGACGCTCTACTCTCAATGGTGCGAATGCCACCAGGAATGCCAGTTGCCGTCTGCGGTATTGGCAAGAGCGGCTTGCAAAACGCCGCCCTGCTCGCCTGCCAGATAGTCGCTATTACAAGAGTTGACGTCTACACACGGTTGGATGGGTACATGGAGAGAAACATGAAACCGCCCGAACTCGACATCAGACTTTTCGAAGGAGGAAAATGATGGCTCAAATCCCTAACCTCGTCACTACCGGCCCGCTCATGCGCGGCCAACCACCCCTACGTGTTCAAGACTACCTGGAAGGCCTCGGCTATGAGCGAGTGCACCAAGGCAAAGTCCGCGACACCTACGAACACCCGGCGCTGCCCGACATTCTCTGTGTCGTTGCAACCGACAGGTTGAGCATCTTCGACTTTGTTCTCCCCGTCTACGTCGAGCACAAAGGAGAGGTCTTGACGGCATTGACACACTTCTGGTTGACAGATGTTCTCAAGGACGTCCCCAACCATCTGATCAAACCGCCATCGCTACCCGAGGATTTTCCGCTCGAGCGCTGCTTGTTTGTTCGCAAGCAAACAATGCAGCCGTACGAACTGATCTTCCGATGCCACATTGGCGGCTCGGTCTGGAAACAGTACCAAGCCGACGGGACCGTCGCTGGCCAAAAGCTACCCGGCGGTTTGAAGAAGTGGCAACGTCTCAACGAACCACTCTTCACGCCGTCGACCAAGGCGGAAGTTGGGCACGACGAGAACATCACCCGCCGAGAGTATGTGGACACGATGGGCGACGCTGGTTTCAACACTATAGACTGGTGTCGACAAGCTTACCTGGACGCATATCACTACGCCAAGCAGCGCGGTATCTTGATTCTCGACACAAAGTTCGAGACCGACGCCAATCCGTTCTGTCTAGCAGACGAGGTTCTCACGCCTGACTCCTCGCGATTCACCACCACGGAGGACTACGAAGCCGCGATGATAGAAGGTCGGGACCCGATCTTCTTCGACAAGCAGCCGATTCGCGAGTGGGGGAAGACAGTCGAAACTTGGTGCGAAGACGAAAACGGCCGAAAGATCGTTGGAATCAACAACCTCGATCCAGCCAACCATCTTCATCGCAACTTCGTCTGCAACGGCCTTCACGACATCGACAAGCTCAAGGAGGCGGTCATCGAAGCCTCGACCCGCTACCTCCAGATCTTCGAGATGCTGGTCGGCGTCCCGCTTGACGAGTATCAACAGACCCGAATGGGCGTTCGCGCTTAGCGCTTACACCCCTTCCATTCATCGCCCGAGACCGTTGTGTCTCGGGCCTTTTCTAGCTCAAAGATGGCTTGCTCATTGTAATTACGGGTTAAATCGTTAAACTGCGAATATCTGAAAGAGTTTAGAACTTTTACAGTTTAGGAGGATTCGAAGTGAAAAGAAATGCCTTGATCTCCGTCTACAATAAAGACGGCATCGTCCATTTTGCTCGTACACTTGAGGAGATGGGTTGGAACATCATCGCCTCTGGTGGCACAGCCAAAAAGCTCAAAGAAGACAACATCGCCGTCAGCGATGTCGCTGAAGTTGTTGGAGGCAACGCTATTCTTGGCCATCGTGTGGTGACGCTTTCACGCGAAATCGCTGCTGGTCTGCTGGCACAGGATAACAATACTGACCGCGCCGAACTCGAGTTGTTAGGAATTCCGTGGATCGATCTAGTCTGTGTTGACCTCTATCCGCTCGAAGCGGAGATTGGCAAAGAAGGCGCAACACGGGACTCCGTCATCGAACAGACAGACATTGGTGGTCCGACCCTCTTGCGCGAAGCCGCCAAGGGACGGCGAATCGTCATCTGTGAGGCCGAAGATCGCCAGCGAGTTCTGACTTGGCTAGCTAACGACGAGCCAGATTGCGCCGAGTTTCTGAATGACCTGGCGGCCAAAGCCGAAGGCTACGTCGCTCGGTATTGCCTGGCTTCTGCCCGCTATCATAGCGCTGGCAGCATTGACGGCATGATCGGTACGCGGGTCCAGACCTGCAAATACGGTGAGAATGCTTGGCAAACACCGGCAGGGTTGTTCTCGACCGGCACCAACGACCCATTGGCCCTCGACAAGTTCGAGCTAGTGGCTGGTACGGCGCCAAGCTACAACAACTTCTGCGACATTGATCGTTTACTTCAGACTATGACCCATGTGGCCGCTGGTTTTGATGTTAACACTAGTCTAGTCCCTCAGATCGCCCTTGGCGCCAAGCACGGTAATTGTTGCGGTGCCGCGGTCGACGATCGTGCCCATCTGGTTGCTACGGGCCATATGCTCAAGGGCAACCAACGAGCTATCTTTGGTGGGTTGGTGATGCTTAACTTTACCGTTGACGCCAACGTAGCCGAACACTTACTTCATTTCGGAATGGACGATGATCGGCCACGATTACTGGACGGAATCATTGCACCAGAGTTCGACCCCGTGGCTATCGAGACCCTAAAACGCAAGGGAGGAAAGTGTCGGTTACTTGCCAATCCTGCCTTAAAGAGCTTAAGGGAATCATCGCTTGACCAAACCGCGCGTTTCCGCAACGTGCGAGGTGGGTTCCTGGTTCAACCAAACTACACCTTTGTTTTCGATATCGATGATCCCGACCTTAGCTTAAGTAGGGAGCTAACTACTCCGCAACACATCGATGTCCTACTGGCATGGGCAGTGGGTTCCACGAGCAACTCCAATACAATCACCCTGGTTAAAGATGGGATGTTGATCGGGAACGGCACCGGTCAACAGGATCGGGTCGGCTGCTGTGAACTAGCTGTCAAACGCGCTCGCGATGCCGGACACGATCCTTGCAATGCGGTTGCCTATTCCGACAGCTTCTTTCCTTTCACCGATGCGGTCGGGGTTCTTGCCCAAGAGGGTATCTCTGTTATTCTCACCTCAAGTTGATCGATTCGAGATGATGATGTGAGGGATCTCTGTCGGGATCGTGCGATCGCACTCGTCATGATCCCCGATGCCAAAGGCCGCGGTTTCTACGGCCATTAGTCCAAAAGGCAATTCCGTCGAGTTACCCGTCCTTCACGCAGCCCTGAAAACGGGCTGCTCTTTTTTACTGACAAAAATAGGGTTTACGGGTAAAATACATATATATTCCCGGGTCGTCTAATGGTAGGACGGCTGGTTTTGGTCCAGTTAATCGGGGTCCGAATCCCTGCCCGGGAACTATGTTAGTCAAACCCCCAGATCTCCCTTCAGTCGCCGAAAGTATTCTAGAGCAATTGACGCCTGGCGATGTGCTGGCGCTATCTGGGCCGTTGGCTAGCGGTAAAACGACTTTGACTCAACACATTTTGCAAAAAATGGGTTACACCGGCCGGGTCACAAGTCCGACATTTGTCCTGGAAAAGCATTATCCGGTCGGTTACAAAGAGTTCAAAGAAGTCGTCCATCTCGACTTTTACCGACTCAAACCAGAAGAATTAACAACTTTTGGTTGGCAAGAATACCTCGGCGACCAAACGACACTAACGATCATTGAATGGCCGGAGATCGGCTTGGAGCATTTGCCAAAAAGTATTAAGACAATCAAACTAGAGATTATCGATGACCAAACCCGCAACTTCCTCTTTTCGAAAAATTTAGAGCCTGACAAAATCTAATGCCGAGGAAAAACAAACACATTTCGAGCGAAAATTACGAAGACCGACGAACCATATTGAGATACGGTGAGGAAGGATGAGTGATTTGCAGCGGAAATGTGTTGGTTTTAACCGGCAAGCAGCATTCTTCAAGTCCCTACTATGCGGTTAGATTTTGTCAGGATCTTAGTATTTGATACAACTAGTCGCGACCAAACCAGCGTCGCGCTGGTTATCGGTGGCAAGGTTAAAAAATTAGTCGCCCCTGTCCGGGCCCAAGACTTGCAACAGCTGACTGACAAACTTTTAAAATCCGCCAAAATCAAAATCGATAACATCGATACCGTCGCCGTCCTGACCGGGCCCGGGTCCTACACTGGCACTCGTATGGGGGTGGCAGCCGCCAACACCCTTGGCTGGCTACTCGACAAACCAATCATCGAGCTAGCCGGCGACTCCCTTGAAGTCGCCATCAATCAACTCAATGCCACTCCGCCTGCACCAGTCGGTCAAGCCAAAGCGCGCTACTAGGTTAAAAACGGCCGATATGTTAGAGTAAAAAGCGATGATCTTTCGAAAAAAACCCCCACTCCGACGCCCATCACCGCCCTATTCACCAACAACAATCGACCCCAGCGCGCATAAGCAACGACGGAGTTTGAAAATCTTTTTCCTCGGCATCGCCGTGTTAGTTTTAGGTTCGCTTGGCTGGGTGGCCACATCTGGTTATTTAGCTTTCAAAAATATTTCGGCCAAGAATTCTGATGACCGATCGTCATTTTTCCGCTTTGACGGTCAAATATCACCCGATCAGTTGAGAAGCGAAGGCGATAGTCGAATAAATATTTTGTCACTAGGAATTGACCAAGCCGCGGGATTAACAGATTCGATCGAAGTTATTTCAATCGACCCGATCAATAAGACGATGGGGATGCTATCCATACCGCGCGATCTCTATGTCTTTAACTCGGCTGAAAATCGTCAGACTAAAATCAACGAAGTCTATAATTCCGGCCAGAGCGCTTGTCTCTCGCCAAAAAAGACCTGCGACCCAAAGGTTGATGCCGGAGGAGCGCTGATGAAAAAAACTGTCTCCGACACTTTGGGCGTACCAATTAGTTACTTCGCCCGAATTGATTTTGAGGGAGTGAAAAAAATCGTTGACTCGCTCGGCGGTATCCAGATCTATGTTGATAAAGCGATCTCTGACCCCAAATATCCCAACCGTTCTAACACCGGCTACGATCCATTTAGCATCAAGGCTGGCCTCCAAAAACTGAACGGCGAAACTGCTCTCAAATACGCTCGAAGCCGTCAGACCACGAGTGATTTTGACCGTTCGCGCCGACAGCAACAAGTCATTAGCGCCATTCGCGAAAAAGCTTTTCAACTCAACTTTTTGGCCAATCCCAAAAAAGTAACTGATATGATAACCGCCGTTGGTCGAAGCTTTAAAACCGATCTCCAGAGTAACGAAATAGTTAGCTTGGTTAAAATGGTTCAAGCAATCGACGGCAGTAAAACAACGTCCGCCGTCCTAGACAACGGTCCGAACGGTCCCTTGATTTCAAGCGTTAACAGTGCCGGGCAGTACGTATTGATTCCTAAGCTCGGCGAGACCGACTGGACTGATGTTCAGGATTTTGCTCAAACAGCCCTTCCCGAACCATATCTGGTCAAAGAGGCCGCCAAAATTAAGATCGTTAACGCCAGCGGCAAAGCCACTAACGGCGAATTATTAAAAAAGAAATTGACCAGTCTCGGTTACACCGTTAGCTCGCTCGAATCTGCAACTTCCGGTCAGGTCAAGTCAACAATTAGCTACTCCACCGACCAGCCCTACACCCTGGCCCTACTCAAAAAACGCTTAAAACTGACCCCGACACGCACTAAGGAAGGCCCAACCGGATTCGATATCGTCATTACTCTTGGAAGTAGTTTTGTTTGGAAAAAATAATGACTTCAATTTTGCGTCGATTGCCACCAATAGCAATTATTCTCTGGCTAACGCAAATTATCTGCTTGATCATCCTCTGGAACTACCTCCCCAACCAAATAACCAGCGTCTTATTCGCCCTACTCATAGCGGTCAACGGCGTTCTTCTCTATTTACATCAATTCGAACTACCAACTCTTACCAGCGTCGCCCTGTTCTTGTCTGTAACCCATTACGGACTAAGCAATAGTTCGATTAGCCCCTTACTGGCTTCAGCAATTGTATTTGTCGGCGTCACTTTAGCTGGCCTAGCCGGCCAATCGCTTCGTCGTCAGATTGACAAAGACGATTGGCTGACGTGGTTTCTGATTGGTCTATTCACTGCCCAGATCGCTATCTTCACACAGTACTGGCCGATCTCGTTTTTTCAGAAATCAGCCCTTGGCACGACCATTTTTTACTTTATCTGGCAGCTCTGGACAGTTATTGATCCACCAACCGAAGGGGGTCGTCAGCCACTTTTCGGCCACTTTGTCTTTGTGGCGCTGGCTGTTATGGTAGTTATAACCACTATCGCATGGACAACCTGGCCAGGCTTAAACAGTTTTTAAACACCCTCGTCCAAGGGGCTCAAGCCTTCGCCAGAGTTGCTGTCGTTCTATATCAAAAAGTCTGGTTTTGGTTACACACTCATGTCCCAATTTTGGGTGCCTTGGTTCGTCGCCATATTACCAATCCAACCACCGTTATTATTGATGCCGCTATTATTGTTTTAACGGTTTATAGTATCTTTGGACTGGTTGGCTATTCGCAGATTTACCCTCAAAAAGCTGAAACGCGCCTAGCCGAGAATATCAGCTCCCTATATCCGTTTCCCGCCGCTAAGATAGATGCTACTCTCGTTTGGTCGCACAGCTTTCTAACCAGGTTACGCTTCCTCAACACTTTTAGTGCGTCTGCGCCGAGCGACACCGCTAGCAAACCGCCAACCGATTCGGAGTTGCGCCAGCGGGTTTTAGAGGGACTAATCGAAGATCGAATCATTTACCTGGAGGCTCAAAAACGGCACATCCGCGTCACCAGCGAGGAACTTAATACTGCCGTTAGCAAACAGGGCAAGTCGGAAGAAATCGGGCCAAAAATCCAACAGCTTTACGGTATGACTCTGCCGGAATTTCGTAAAATTCTGGCTGAACAAATACTAAAAGAGAAAGTCAAAAATGCCGTTTTAACCCGTTGGCGCATCCGCCATATTTTAACGCTCGACTTGGCTAGCGCCCAGGAAGCCAAACGCCAACTTAATTCCGGAAAAGATTTTACGGAGGTGGTGAAAGAATTTTCCCAGGATGCTAAAACTACCGAAACAGGAGGCGAACTCGGTTTTTGGCGTAAGGGCGAACTGGCTTCTCAAGTTTCCCAGGGCTTCGAAGATGTCGTTGCCACTCTCGCTGTCAATCAAATTTCCGATCCAATTCAAACTAAATTCGGCTACCAAATTGTTCAGCTAATTGAAAAAACAGATAGTACCAGTCAGGTTTACGAGGAATGGTACAAGGAAGCTTTAGCCGGGCATAAAGTAAAACGATTTATTAAAATCTAAGGCCAAACCAAGAATAACCGAATCAAACACCCTGCGGCCAAGCCGTCAGGGTATGATTAAAGGAATGTTTGTTAATTTTTATGTTTCACTTTGAAAAAACGATCCGCCGGCTAGCGGAGACATCCCCGGGGCAAGCCCACGGGGTATTCACAAAAAAATGAATAATATTTCTGCGCAGCCGACCGGATTCGAACCGGCGATCTCCTCCGTGACAGGGAAGCGCTTTAAGCCAGGCTAAGCTACGGCTGCAGGTAAGTTTATTTTACCAGGTTGAGAACTTTATTAGAAGCCAGACCTCAAGCACAATCGAACCTGAAGGACTGTCCTTCAGGTTCGATTGTGTAGTTTGCATACTTGTTTCAAAAATGTTTTACTAACCCCAACTCACTAGGAGTAAGAAATAGACGTACCACAACAAATCACCGTACCTTACACTAACGATTTCTTCGTTGGACTCTTCTTCGCACTCCAGGCTCTTCAGACTGAAGGCTCCTACTGTTTCGATTGCAGTAGTGACGGCCAGAGAAAAATTGCGGTAGCACTGGAAAAAACATCGGGGGAGTTACCGAAGCTGGCAAGCCCGTATGGGGTTGATGTTTCCAAAATAATTCCCAAACTAAAACCACACCCGTCTTACGGTAACTGTCCTGCTTTCGAGACCGCACTATCAATTGCTCAATTAGGCGGAACGATATACTTTAATTCGAATGAAACTAATAGATACTACATTAGCAGGAGCGAAGAATTTCCTAAGTGGATCTATCAACCGAAAGAATTCTGTTTGGCAGTGGCCGAGGAGTTTAAGAAACAACTCAACTCATCGTCAAACCCCTGATCTAAGTGGCGGCCTTCGGCCGTCACTTGTTTTAATCTGACGATGTCGCTACCGTTAATATATGAGCGTCACCGACGAAGAAAAAGAGAAGAGCATCAACGGCTTGATCGCCGCCATAGATAAGGCCTACCACAACCCGGGCAAATTGGCGGCGCGGGGATTTTTGATGGGTTTGATGTAGGGATTAGGCGCAACTGTCGGTGTCGGGATTGGTGTTGGAGTTCTCGGAATATTGATCAGGCAGTACGGCGGTTTGCCAATTGTCGGTGACTGGCTTAACGGTCTTGGTCGGATTTTGCCCGGGTCTTAGAGCGATGTTTGCGGTGTTGATGATAGCCCCAGAGTGGCGTAATTGCTGAACATATAATTATCACAGCAACTATAGGCAAGATATATTGGTCGATATTCGGCACGGTTTTACCCAATAAGTATCCAGCAAAGCTGACGCTAAAAACCCAGAGGATTCCGCCGACAATGTTATAGATAAAGAATTTTCGATAATTCATTTTGCCCACACCGGCGAGAATTGGGACGAAGGTTCGAACAATTGGCGTAAAACGGGAGATTATGAGGGCTGTGCCGCCGTACTTCTCATAGAAGTTTTCCGCTCGAATGATGTGGTCTTTATGAAAAAGAAACGACTCTTCTTTATTGAAAATTCGCGGACCAAACTTGCGTCCGAAGTGATAGCCAACTTGATTGCCGATGATTGCCGCAACCGCTCCACCGATAACCAGCGCCCAAATGCTAAAATAGCCGCGCGATGCTAATAGCCCGGCCGTGAACAGTAAGCTATCGCCGGGCAGAAAAAACCCGATCAACAAACCAGACTCGGCAAAGAGGATGATATAAGCGCCAAGCAGTCCAACTTTTATCAGGGTGTCTTCTAGACCACCGCCAAACAGATCCATGTCCCTAGCCTTTCAAATTATTGAGCGCAATCATAGTGGGTCGGGTGGGGATCGAACCCACGACACACGAGTTAAGAGCCCGTT
>ERZ1292632.2266-Hain-H43-01um-R2-2266-length-16421-cov-6_pt2 | contig 14115 bp, 15 predicted proteins | sample MGYA00564407_ERZ1292632 | MGnify/ENA primary metagenome ERZ1292632 (study PRJEB36523, sample SAMEA6512637) | groundwater metagenome | collected 2019-01-08 | study: AquaDiva: Metagenomics assemblies of 32 groundwater samples
CATTCTGCGGCCCCCAAGACTCTAGCTGAATAGATAATTATTACTGCTCTTAGTAACCTTCCCCCCAAGTTGCTAACCGTAAGCCAGAAAGTGTTTTTAGCTACCGTTTGTCTTGTGGTTCGATTAACTAGTAAAAAATCCTTTACCTTTTTAATCATTTACTATATAATGATATAACTTCAATGAAAGGCATTATCTTAGCTGGAGGCCTTGGCACTCGCCTTCGGCCCATTACTTACGAAATCCCCAAACCCCTCATCACCGTCAAAAAACGTCCGATTATCAATTATATCATCGATCTTTTCCGTAAGCACGGTATAAGCGATGTCGGTGTTATTATCAATCGCCAACACGAAAGTGATTTTATTCATTGGCAGAAAGATTGGCAAGACGAACTTTCAAAGACTTCTCTTTTCTACGAAGAAAAACCCGCCGGTACTTTTGGTTGGCTGAAAAATCTTCGAGACTGGATTGGCAATGAAAAATTTATTCTTTCAAACGGAGACGAGCTAAAAGATTTTGACCTGACTGCTCTAAAAAACTTCCACGAAAAACATTCCCCGGTCGCCACTATTGCACTAGTTAAAGTTCCTAACCCCCAAGAATACGGCGTTCCAGTCTTATTCAATCACCTGGTTCAAGATTTTCTTGAAAAACCCTCTCAACCACCATCTGATTTTGTAAACTCCGGCCTATATATTCTCGAACCCGCAATTTTTGATTTCGCTGATCTAAATCAAGAATTCTTAATGATCGAAAAAGATGTTTTCCCTCGCGTGGCAAAAGCCGGTAAACTCGCCGGCATGAAAATGGAAAATAGCCGTTGGTACGATTGTGGGAACTTAGAGCGATGGGAAAAAGCAATAAAAGAATGGTAATTCGGTTAATCTCTGTAAACCGCGATATAAGCATCCGGATTATGAACTAGCTCGTAAGCAGTTTTATCCGTTGCTTCTTTTGAATTAAACTTTGGTTTATATCCCAAAACCCTAATTTTTGAATCGTCGAAAGTATAAGTTACCACATCTCCCGGCCAAGCCGGATTACCAGTATAGTGAATCTTAATCTCGCCCAATCCCTTCTCTTTAAGTAGCGAAGCTAGAATTTCGTTCACCGAAACGAGAGGCGCATTTCCAATATTGAAAACGTTATATTGGTTCTGGGACTTTTGCCACCCAAGCATAATCGCGTCTACTAAGTCTAAGACATAAATATAAGGCTTGGCTTGTTTGCCGTCTTGAGCCACGGTAATTTGTGTCGGGTCTGCTTTTAAAAATCTCAAAAAATTAATAAAAACGCCGTGTGTTCCGCGTGGTCCGCATACATTCGGGAATCGGAAAATCCAAACCCGGATATTATTTACGTGGGCAAATGCAAAAATAAAACCCTCTGCCGCCAACTTAGCTGCTCCGTAATTTGACTGAGGCATGAGCGGTCCTGAATTTTCTGCAATCGCCCCCTCTGTTTGCCCATAGATAGCTGAGGTTGAAGGAAAAATAATTTGTTTCGCATCATTTTTTTTCATTGCTTCGAGTACCGCCACAGTTGTCCCAAAAGTATTTTTTAAGTCAACTTTTGCGTCGAAAGAACCCGCTCCGATATCGGAATTAGCCGCCATATGAAAAACACACTCCGGCTTGAATTCCTTAAAAGCTTGATTTACCCTTTCCTCCTGAGACACATCCATCTCGATAAATTTAAAATTCGGGTTATTAAGATGGTGCTTGAAATGATCCCGAGTTCCCAAAGTAAAGTTATCCAAAGATAAAACTTGGTGTCCTTCCCTAAGCAAATAGTCAATTATATGAGAGGCGATAAAGCCCGCGCCTCCAGTAACAACAATTTTCATAAATTAATAAAATCAAGCTATAATTTTAATTACTCTCCTATCATTATATAACAGCATGAAAAAATCAAACTATGACGCCATTTTAATTCCCTTGGGCGGCCTTGAAAAAAATGGTACTCCCCACGAATGGGTTCGACGGCGGCTCGATAAAGCTATAGAAATTCAAACCGGGAAAGAATTTATTATCCCTCTAGGCTCCGGCACCCCCCATAAACCAGTCGTTCTAGATAAAAAAGGACTCCAAATAAAAGAATGCGTTGCTTCGGCTGATTATTTGGTTAAAAGAGGTATAAGTAAAAAAAGGATTTTAGTTGACAAGTTTTCCGACGATACCATTGGTAACGGTTATTTCTCTCGGTTTTTCTTTGCTGATCCATTTAATTTCAAAAATATTTTAGTTATTAACTCTGACCATCATATGTCTCGTACTCGGGCCATCTCCGAGTGGGTCTATAGTCTCACCCCTCAAAAAAACAAATACCAACTTAATTTTCTTTCGGTTTCTGACATTGGCATCGACCCCACTATTATCAAAGCCAGGTCAGAAAAAGAAAAAAAGAGTTTAAAAAACATCCTTATCCTAAGGGAAAAAATTAAAACCCTAGAAAGTTTTCATTGCTGGCTCTTTACCGAACACGCCGTCTATTCCTATGGCTTGAAAGTCAAGGAAATTTCGCCAAAAGTTTTAAAGACCTATTAAATAAAATGAAAATTATTCTAACCGGCGCTAGTGGGTATATTGGTAGTCAGCTGGTAGATCTATGGCTAAAAGATAATCGCATTGAAGAAATTATTGCGATAGATCTTAAAGATCCCAAATTCCTTTTCGAAGAAAGCGGCCCCAAAATTCGTTTCATCAAAAAAAACGTCGCCGACATAGATTTTGAAAAAGAAATACCCAACCCTGAAGAAATCAACGCCGTCGTCCATGCTGCTTATTTAATCCGCACTCCTTACTTCAAAAAAGACATCGAATTCCAAGATCGGTCCAATTTCGTTGGTGCCGAAAATATATTTCGCTTCGCCCTTAGAAACAACATCTCACGGCTCGTTCATTTCTCAACCGTTGCCGTCTATGGAGCTGATCCCAAAAATAATTTCACTCGGCTTTTCAAAGAAGAGGACGAGCTAAGAGAAGTTCATATTAAATACGGCGTTGATAAAAAAAGCATCGAGCGCAACCTAGAAGAATTGGTTAGCAAGTACCACGCCGAAACCACCGTTTCAGCCCTTAGAGTTGGTTCCGTCTCAGGTCCTTTCAGTAAGTATGTCGTCAAGAAAAAAGGACTCCTGTCGTTTTTTAGGGGATTCCTTCCCTTTATCCCGGTCACTAGCGGCTATTCTGCTAGGCAATTCGTCCACGAAGACGACGTCGTCTCCGCCGTTAATCTCTGCGCATTTGGAAATCTAGAAAATAAATTTAACGTTTTTAATATCGCTCCCAATGGTTACTTAACCTTTGGAGATATAGCTAAATTTCTCGGTAAAAAAACATTAGCAATTCCCCGTCCAATTGTCGCCTTTTTGTTTTTTATCCTCTGGCATTTAAGTTTTGGCAAAATTCCCACTCCTCCCAATGTTATTAATTCCTATTCATTTCCCATCCTTGTCGATGGAACCAAAATCTATTCGTACGGTTTTCAATATAAGTACAGCTGCCTCGAAGCCTTCGCTTCTCTTAAAGGAAAATTTAGCAATCTCAAGCCCCAGAAAGAGTAAAAATCGTCTTCAAGGTTTTTAGGGTAATCGCTAAATCCATAACGAAAGAGCGGTTTTTTATATAGTAAATATCGTAAGCCAATCTCTCCCTCGCATTCTCCACCGAGTTTCCGGTTTTGTTGTGAATTTGAGCCCACCCCGATAGCCCAGGCGCTATTATTGTTCTTATTTGGTAGTACGATATTTTTTGTTTTAGTAATCCATAATAATCAAAAAAATCGGCTCGCGGTCCCACAAAAGACAGCTCTCCTTTCAAAACATTAATCACTTGAGGCCATTCATCTACTCTCATCTTCCTCATCCATTTTCCCAGCAAAAAAACTCTATCAGTATCTCCTCTTTCCTCTGAAAAATTTTCACTCAACTGTGTTTGTTCAGATTTCCCCGAGTGCATTGTTCGAAATTTATAAAGTATGAATTTTTTTTCATGAAGCCCCACTCTCTCTTTTAGAAAAAAAGCTTGTCCTTTTGAACTTAATTTGATAACCATCGCAATCAATGGCCACAAAATCACAGTTACTAGTAGCACAAAAAAAGCTAACGCTATATCTAGGATTCTTTTAAACAAAGAGTAAAGCCCGTCTTTTGGTTTTATCTTCTCCACAAACCAGTTTTCCCTGAGTTCATCCATCGAAACCTTGCCCATCACATTTTCATAGAACTCTGAGAAACTTATAATATCGACTCCATGTACCAGCTTCTCATATATCTTGTCGGCAAAAAACTTATCGCCACGCAATTGGTGGGGGATGACAATTACTTTATTATCATTTTGGCTTAAAGCCTCATCAATCTCGCGTATATCATAATCTTTAATCCATCGGCCGATTTTATATCCTAACTGCGGGTTTTCCTCCAAATATTTCGCGAGCTCTGCGACGTCTTCTCCTTTCCCGATTAAAAGAACATTTACGAGTGGTTGTGATTTTACTAAATATCGCCTCAAAATTTCTCGAATGGAAAAATCTATTATCCCAAACGTCAGTGTTAAAATCACCAAAATCGTCTTAGGGGTTATGCCTTCCGCTGGCGCGAAATAAAAATAAGCCGTTGCTATCACAAAATAAAGTAAAACCGATATCGCGAGCAGTCTAAAATATTTGAATAACTTCGAAAGATTTCGAAGGTCATAAAGGCCCATAATAAAAAACCCCCCAATCAAAAAAACCAAACTCCACGTAAAAGGTTTTAAATGAAAAATAAATATCTCCCGAGTAAAGCTACTCCCAAACCTGATCAAAAGAGTCAAAAAAAGAGCGACATAAAAAGACAGAATATCGGCTATAAGGAAAGGGAAATTTTTAATTGTTACTTTCATAATTTACCTCCGAGCTTATTACTTTCTCTCGGGTTTGACAAGCCTCGGCCCGATTAGTATACTCAATCATTATAATATGGAAGAAGAATCAAAGAAAAACAGTTTTCTTTTGCCAGCCAGTATTATCGTAGCCGGAGTTATGATTTCCGGCTCTATTATTTACCTTGTAGGCAGCAAAAACAACCCAACTCCCACTCCCGACACCTCCAATAATCCCAACGCTCAAGTCGCCGATATCCGATCCCTTTTAAATCCTAGCAGCGAAGATGTTATTTTAGGCGACCCTAAAGCTCCGAATACTCTAGTGGAATATGGGGATTACCAATGTCCGTGGTGTGGACGCTTCGCTAATGAAGTTGAGCCACTACTTATAAATACCTACGTTAAAACCGGAAAAGTTAAAGTAATCTACCGTAACTTTCCATTTTTGGGTCCCGAATCTTTCGCCGCCGCGGGAGCCGCTGAATGTGCTAAAAACCAAGGCAAACTTTGGGCTTATCACGACGCCATTTACCGTGAAGAAGATAAAGATAAAGTTGAAAACAATGGTAATCTCAACCAAGACCTATTTGTGAGAATCGCCGCCGAAATTGGCCTCGATAAAACGCAATTTAACACTTGCCTTAGTTCCAATAAATATCAGGACAAAATTAAAGGCGAAGTTGATGCTGCCCGCAAGGTTGGCGTTAACGGCACTCCCGCTCTCTTTCTGAATGGCACGCAAATCGGAGGCTATATCGACTTCCCAACTCTCGACTCTCAAGTTAAAGCTCTCAGTTCTCAAAAATAAATTCTTATCTCTTGTGTTCTCGGTATTTTTGACGCCCTCATCCTTTTGGCTATAATTAGGCCATGTCATTTCTTGATAGAAAAATTCAAACCGCTTTGGGTCTTTGGATTATACTTTCACCTTGGCTCCTCGGTTTTTCCGATGTTTCTCTGATGAAGTGGAGTAACGTATTAATCGGCACTGCGATTTTTTTAATTAATTTCTGGGTAATTTTTGATCACAAATCAGAATCTAATGGCGATGCCCTAAACCCTAAACCCTAAACCGATGCCAGCTATCAAAATTTATACCGCCCCTAATTGTATCTACTGCAGAATGGCCAAGATGTTTTTTGATAAAAATAATCTTGCCTACGAGGATCACGATATTTCTCGCGACCTAAAAACTAAAGAAATGGTTTTTCATATGATCGGCGCGATTGGAGTTCCGGTGATCGATGTCGATGGAGAGATATTCGTTGGCTTTGATCGTGATGGTCTCAAAAAAGTCCTTAATCTTGCGTAATTTAATCTAAAACCTAAAAACTATCACCTAAAACCTATCCTTATTATGTACGAATTAATTATTATCGGTGGCGGGCCCGGAGGAGTAGCTGCCGGCGTCTATGCCGCCCGGAAACGCATTAAGACTGCTCTCGTTACGGAATCTTTCGGCGGCCAGTCTTTGGTTTCGGCTGACGTAAGGAACTGGATTGGTTCTAAATCCATCTCTGGTTTTGATTTAGCTCAAAATTTAGAGAACCATCTTCGCGATCAAGAGGGAATTGATATTTTCGACAGTGAGCGCGTTTCAAAAATTGAAAAATCCGAAAACGGCTTTGTGGTTAAAACCGAATCTGGAAAACAATACGAAACCAAATATATTCTAACCACCGCCGGCTCCAGGCGCAGGCGGTTAAATGTTCTCGGCGAAGATAAGCACGAAGGCAAGGGCTTGGCCTACTGCTCTATTTGCGATGCCCCGCTTTTCGAAGGCCAAGTTGTGGCTGTGATTGGTGGTGGCAACGCCGGCCTCGAAGCCGTTGTTGATCTGCAACCTTTTGCCAAAAAAATCTACCTTTTGGAATATGGCGACTTTCCCAAAGGCGACCCCATCACTTTTGAAAAAATTCAGAAAGACCCCAAATTTGAATTGATTATAAACGCCCAAACTTTGGAAATCTTAGGCGAAGAAAAACTTACCGGCGTCAAATATAAAGATTTAAAAACCAACGAAGAAAAAATTTTGGAAGTTGGCGGTGTTTTTGTGGAAATTGGAATTCTTCCTAACTCCGAAATGATGGGCGACTTGGTCCAAAAAGATAAATTTGGAGATATCGTCGTTGATCACAAAACTCAAAAAACATCAGCCCCCGGCATCTGGGCGGCAGGGGATGTGAGCGATGTTTTATATAAGCAAAACAACATCTCCGCCGGCGATGCCGTGAAAGCGGTGCTCAACATCTACGACAAGCTCAACAAATCCAAGTAGTTCTTGACTTGATTTATCTCTAGGTCTATAGTTTCGGTAGAAGAATTGAAAACCAAAAAACCACTAAAAGGAGAGATCAGTCATGGATATCATTTCGGTTTTATTGATCTTGGCCGGCCTAGTTTCAGCCCATTTTGGAGGTTACCTATTCGGCACCGGTCTTATCGACCAAGAAATATGTGCCGTCGACTTGTTGATGTCTCTCGGACTTCTCGGATGGGGCACGAACCGTCTTTGGAAAAGAACTTTAGGCCTCATTCCTTTCTTCGAACCGTACTGGTTGGAGAAAGGAAGAGTCTACACTCTTCTTGCCGAAGTGTTTGTTCCAAAGAACGGCAAGTGGCTGGTTTCTGTCCTCAAGCCCGATGGTTCAGAGTTCGTTTTCTACTCGAGCAAGTCCCTCAAGCTGATACTGGGAGACAAAACCCAGTTTTCCGTGATCCAGGGTGGTCATGTTGTCCCACTCGACGAAAACACGTGCAGGGCTCCCAGGCCGGATGCCAACAACGCCTCGCCCTCGCCAGCTCTGACCCCCAGCTCCTAGGCGGCTCTCATTTACCAGTACGACAAGGCGCTCCCATCCACGGAGCGCCTTTCCTATTTCTTTCCCTCGCCCCCAAGACTTATTTTTACCTGTCCCGTTTTAAAACTGGAGCGAGTATTTCCACTGGGAGCGAGGCTTTTGTTTTAAAAGAGCTCGCGCAGTCCGCAGCGGGCTTGGTCCCTGAGCTTGTCGAAGGGCCGCCGGGACGAGCGCGCAGGCGGGCTTTAATCGCTGGAATTAAAGAACCGCCGGTCTTTTAAAACAAATAGCCAAGCGTCCCTTGACAGGTAAAACCCGGTCGACTACACTATTAGCACTCCAAGGTCGGGAGTGCTAATAAACCAATATAAAAAAATAACACGCCCCAGTATTCGTATCATTAGCATACATTCGTATATTGGTATCGTGTAAGCAAAGCGTATGAATTTCAAACCCCTATCCAATCATGTTTTTCTTGAGCCTCTCGAGGAAAACAAAACCACCAAGTCCGGTATTGTCATTCCGGATACGGCGGACAAAGAAAAACCCATGCGAGGTAAAGTGCTCGCCATCGGCCCCGGCAAGTTAAATGACAAAGGAGAACGAGTAGTTATGTCAGTCAAGGTCGGCGACATCGTCTTGTTTAAAAAATACGGCCCCGACGAGATCGAAATCGAAAGCAAAAAGTATTTAGTCGGAGACGAAGACGACATCTTAGCAATTATCGAATAACACTATGGCCAAACAAATATTATTTAACGAAGCTGCTCGAACCGAGCTCAAAAAAGGAATCGATAAGCTCGCCGAAGCTGTCCGCATGACTTTAGGTCCTCGCGGCCGCGCGGTGGTTATTGAGAAATCCTATGGCGCCCCGCAAGTTACTTTTGACGGCGTCACTGTAGCTAAAGAAATAGAACTCAAGGGCAAATACGAAAATTTAGGCGCCGAGTTTATTAAGCAAGCCGCCGAAAAAACTAACGACAACGTTGGCGATGGCACCACCACCTCCGTGGTTTTAGCCCACGCCATGATCGACGAAGGTGAAAAAATCATTCGCGAGAAGGGTTTTAACGTCATTCAATTGGCGGACGAGCTTAAATCCGCGAGCAAGGAAGTTCTAAAAAGCCTTGAAAAACAGCGCGAACTCATCAACGACAACAAAAAAATTCAAGAAGTTGCCACCCTCTCCTCTAAGGATGTGGAGATCGGTAAGCTTATCGCCGACGTGATGGAGAAAATCGGCAAAGAAGGCGTGGCCACCATCGAAGACTCAAACACCATCGGCAACTCCCACGACATCGTCAAAGGTATGCAGTTCGATCGTGGCTACATCTCGCCTTATATGATTACCAATCAAGAAAGAATGGAAGCTGAGCTCGAAGATCCATATATTTTGGTAACCGACAAGAAAATTTCTTCTATTAGCGAACTTCTTCCGATTTTGGAAAAAGTGGTGGCTAGCGGCAAAAAAGAATTATTTATTATCGCGGAAGAAGTTGAAGGCGAAGCTTTGGCCACCTTGGTGGTTAACAAGCTCCGAGGCATCTTTAGCGTTTTAGCCGTGAAGGCTCCCGGGTTTGGCGACCGCCGAAAAGAAATGCTTCAGGACATCGCGGTTGTAACCGGCGCTGAGTTTATTTCCGAAGAGCTGGGAAAGAAACTGGAGAATATTGAAATCTCGCATCTCGGCCATGCGCATCGTGTTGTTTCCGACAAAGACAAAACTACCATCGTCGACGGCAAAGGCGATAAGAAAAATATCGATGCCCGCACCGCCCAAATTAAATCTCAAATCCAAAAAACCGAATCCGACTTCGACAAAGAAAAACTTCAGGAACGTTTGGGTAAACTCTCTGGTGGTGTGGCTGTTATCAAAGTTGGCGCTCCGACCGAATCCGCTCAAAAAGAATTGAAGCAAAGAGTTGAAGACGCCGTAGCCGCCACTCGCGCCGCTATGGAAGAGGGAATCGTGCCCGGCGGAGGCATCGCGCTCTTTAACGCCGACCTCTCTGCCTCGAGCGCTTCTTCGCAAAGCAGGCCAATAATAGAAGCTGTTAATCAAATCTTGAAGCGCGCCCTGGAAGCTCCGCTTATCGCTATCATCGACAACAGCGGTGAATCTCACAGCAAGGTAATTCAGGAATTAAGAGCTGAAAAACAAAAAGGTAATCCTTGGCTCGGCTTTAACGCTATGATCAACAAAATCGGCGACCTAAAAGAAGCCGGCATCATTGACCCGCTTAAAGTCACTAAAACCGCTTTTACTAACGCCATCTCGGTAGCCGCTAATTACTTAACCATCGGCGCCGCTATCGCCACTCTCCCTGAAAAGAAAGATAACCCAATGGGCGGCGGTATGCCCGGAGGTATGGGTGGAATGGGCATGGGCGATATGGATATGTAAATTGCAGAAAATCAGAACGTAGCCAAAAACCCGCTAGGAAGCGGGTTTTTGATTCCTGTTTTTGAATCACGCTATAATATAACTAATCTATGCCAAAAAAAATTACTATATTAATCATCGCTGTCGCAGTCATTGTTGGTGGAACGTATTACCTTATCCATAAAAATTCTCAATCCCGAGAAGCCGCCCGCAAATTAGAACTCGGTGTTAGCTTGCCGAGCGAAAACGGACTAAAAACTTATCGCAACGATGGGCTCGGCATCGAATTCAAATATCCCGCGAGCTGGCCGGATTTAACTATTAGAAGACAAAGCGAAGATCAAAGTCTGGCTTCGTATCGAGGAACCCAAATATCAGCTTCTTGCAGCAGTCCCAACTGCGCCTTCAACCTGCTCGCCTACACTCCTGATTATGTTTTTATGGGTATGGATAGCGGCGGCGAAATTTCCTACCTCGGTTTGGATATCGAGTCCAGACGCCTAGTATGCTCTTATTACTCTCTTGCTAAAGATTGTAAAAGTTTCGAGATTCAGGGAAGAAAAGCTGTCGTCGCTTATCAGGATTATGCCGTTGCCGGCGTCTCTCATCGTGTGAGCAAGATTTTTTTGATAGAAAATTCAAACCACAAATTCGCCGGCATAGTTTTAGAAGCGAAGTTACATAGCCTCGACCGGCAGTCCGCGGTTAATAAAACCGAAAACGCAGCTTACGCAAAATACGCCAAAGAAAAACTATCCCGTAACGATTTAAGCGCGGAAGATAAAAATATGCTCAAATCTTTTGGCGGTATCGTCTCCTCACTAAAATTCCTCAACTAAAATCCGCAACGAAAAACTGGCGGTTTAATATAGTAAGCGCCTGGGGTATTTTGGAACAATATGCTATAATAATCTTAAGTCGTTATAATTAATTATTAATAAAAAAATGGATAAATTCATTCAGTGGTTGAATGTGTATTTCGGCGAGAAGGCGCCGAAAATGCCAGTGGGGTTAAAGGATTTTATCGTAAAAGTCGCGCCGTGGCTTTCAGTTATTGGCCTTGTATTTTCACTACCAGCAATTCTTGCCCTGATTGGCGTTGCTAGTTTTATCCCGGCGGGATACGGAATGTACTTAGATAATTCTACAATTGTGGTAATTTTTGCGATTGCGAGCGTGGTTCTCTACGCCTTGGCTATCCCCGGTCTATTTAAAAAAACAATAGCTGGCTGGAACTTTGTCTTCTATGCCCTGCTTGTTAACTTACTTCAAAGTTTAGTGATGGGTAATATTGTGAATTTCATCATTGGCGCTCTCCTCGGATTCTGGATTTTATTCCAAATTCGTTCGTACTACAGCGGCGGAGCAACATCTTCCGGTCCAACAATGCCAGTTAAGTAAGAACTTTAAATATGTTTTCTTCTAAAACCGCCCGGAGGCGGTTTTAGTTTTAGCGTGATTTGTAAAAAGTAATCTATTGGCATCTATTCCAAATTTCCATTATTCTAGATAAGTAATGGAATCTTCTTGGCAACCCTATAAACCCGCCTTCCCCGGCGAAAACTGGGATGAACGCGACCTTAATTACTTAGAACCCTTTTGCTCCAACCCTAAAGGCTTGATTTCGGTTTTAACTAATCTCCCTCCGGAAATAGCTGGCGCTCTTTGCTCCCGCGCCTCCCGTGCTCAAAACTCGCTTTTCCGCGTTCTCCTCAAAGAATATCTCTATCCGATTTTAGACGGCGAAGATAAAGTCCTTGCCCAAGAGCTCGAAGAAACCGTTGAATTTTTCAAACATCACGGCTTCAAAAATATTCTAAACAATCAGCGCGCCCAGTCCTTCTATGCTAAATGGCTCTCGCAATACGGCGATGACTCCATCGCTCAACTAACTGGCACTCATGTAGTTTTTTGGGGCATCTCGCAAGTGGCGATGAAATTCTTAGAGGATCGCCGCATCGGGCTTGAACCCATCGAAAAATCCACCCGCTATGTAAACTTCGGCAACAAAATCGCCGGCAACTATTTATACTACACATCCGTTCCCGATCTGGAAAAATTAGGTTTGACGAGTGAATATAAAAAAACTCTGGATACTCTCTTTGACACCTACGTCGAAATCCTACCTCCACTTTTAGAATGGCTAAAGAAAAATTTTGACGATAAAGAATCTATTTTAGAAAAAAAAGCTTTTGACACTTTGCGCGGGCTTCTGCCAATGGCGACTTTAGGTCAAGTTGCTTTCCGAGGCAATGCCCAAGCTTTTGAATATCTCCTATCCCGCACTTTGAAACACCCGCTCGGCGAACTCCGCTGGATTGCCAACACCCTCAAAACCGAACTCGACAAAGAAATCCCGTCTTTACTTCTGCGTCTTTCCGAAGAAAACTCTCAAGGTTATCAGGAATATTTAGTAAATCGCGGCCAGAAAGTTCACGCCCATCTCACGAAGAAACAAGCGGAGCGCAGCCCCGTGCCAACTCGCGATAGCGATTTGGCGGCGGGGTACCAAGACTTGATAGATCGTTCTGGCGTGGATGTTCGTCTTGTCGAATTCGACCTCGACGCCGAAAACAAAATCATCACCTCCATCATTTTCCCCGAAATTCACGAATCCTACGAAAAGATTTTCGATAAAGTCAGGAAAATGTCGCCTGCCGAAAAAGAAGAAATTCTCGAAGCCTACACCGGCGGCCGCAAAGCCCGCTGGTACAAAGTTGGCCGGCCTCTCGAGAATTCTTATCTGAAATTCGAAATCGTTATGGACATTGGCGCCTATCGCGACGTCCACCGCCATCGCATTATGACCCAAGATCGCCAGCGCTTTTCGTGCCACCACGGCTATACTATTCCCAAAGAAATCCAAGAATTAGGATTTGCCGGGAAATTTGAAAGCGCCCTAAACCAAGCCAAAATTCTTTTTGATAAAATCGAACTACACGACCCCGAACTTGCCCAATACGTAGTTCCGCTCGCGTACCGCATCCGGTTTTACCAATGGCAAAACTTCCGCCAGTTTTTCTGGGAAACCGAACTTCGCACCATCTCCCAAGGCCACCCCGACTACCGCTACATCGAACAGGAAAAATACAAACTCGTAAAAGAAAAATTCCCGACCCTTGCCAAATATATGTTCGTCGATATGGCTGATTACGCCATAGCAAGACGTGGCACCGAAGAAGGCATCAAGAAAAAAGAGGAAAGCCTTATCGAAAAACTTAGAACAAAAAGAGATTGACCTACCCGGAATTACGGCGTAGGATTTTATCAGAATACTGAAAACTAAAAACCCCCAAGCACGGAGAGTGGATAATGAAATCAGATTACTGGGTCTATGGAGTGGGACTAGCAGCTATCTTGCTGTACTTTCTTATTCTGAAAATAAAGAAAAGATTATAAGTAACCAACCGGCAGGTCTTTTTTCCACCCCGAACCGAACTTCAGCAGGGAGGATACATGGGTGAAATCGTTGGGATAATCGCCATAGGCATATTAGTCGCGATATCTTATGCGAATACTGCCATATGCGCCTATTTTTTTGTCACCGGACTAGGCGAACCAAAAAAACCAGTGCCAAGACGTCTAGCGGTCTAACAATACGTTCAATCTTGAAGCGCAACACCACGCGCTTAATAACCCCCGCGACTAGAACCTTAGTCGCGGGGGTTTCTTTTTTATCTTAAAACCGTTATAATACAGGAAACAAAAAGTCGACTTCGCGTTAGCATTTAACGTCTAACGTCTTACATCTAACATAAGATGACATATTTATTAGTAGTTCTAGCACTGATCGTTATCTGGTTTATTTTCGCCTACAACGGCTTCGTACGGTTGAATAACCGCGTCAAAGAGGCTTGGTCGGACATCGAAGTTCAGCTAAAACGCCGGTATGACTTAATTCCAAACATAATGGAATCGGTAAAAGGGTACGCCACGCACGAAAAAGGAGTATTTGAAAAGGTCACTGAAGCCCGCACTCGAGCCATGAATGCCGATACTAAGGGAGACCCGAAAGAAATTGCCCAAGCTGAAAATATGCTAGCCGGCGCCCTCAAAACTCTCT
>ERZ1292632.2788-Hain-H43-01um-R2-2788-length-14105-cov-4_pt1 | contig 14105 bp, 11 predicted proteins | sample MGYA00564407_ERZ1292632 | MGnify/ENA primary metagenome ERZ1292632 (study PRJEB36523, sample SAMEA6512637) | groundwater metagenome | collected 2019-01-08 | study: AquaDiva: Metagenomics assemblies of 32 groundwater samples
TCCACCGAATATTGAGCCGATGCTCGCGACCATCATGCCCTTCTCCAAGCGCTACGGACTCCTCGGGAGTTTTCTTTTCGGTTTCCTAGGCATCGTGCTCTACGACGCGGTGACGAGTGGGTGGGGAAGTTGGACGTGGGTAACTGCCGTGTGTTATGGATTGCTGGGAGTGGGGGCGCACGTTTTCTTTAAGAACCGTGCCGCATCAGCCAAGAACTTCCTCGTATTTGGGGTTCCCGCCACTATCGCCTACGACGCGGTAACGATGATGATCGGCCCCGTTTTCGGCCACCAATCGTTCGCCATAGCACTCGCGGGCCAGATCCCCTTCACGCTCATACACCTTCTTGGGACAGTCGTATTTGCGACTCTTCTTTCGCCCGTGTTGTACCGCTGGATCGTGCAAAATGAGGTGCTCGAATTCTCGTTCGGAAGGGCAGCCCCTAGGGGGACCGCGATTTGAAACCAGTTGCAGTTGCTGAAAAGTAGTTTACACTTTGTCCTTAATGCATCACCTTGTCCGAACACAGCAGTTCACGAGGGCCTCTTTGAAGCAACTCTTTGCGCTTGCCGATGAACTTGAGAAAAAGCAGGACGACAGCCTTAGGGGCAAAATAATGGCGTCACTTTTCTTCGAACCTTCCACAAGAACGCGCTTTTCTTTTGAATCCGCCATGATGCGACTTGGCGGCAACGTACTCACTACCGAGAATGGTCGCGAGTCCTCCTCATCGGCGAAAGGAGAAACGCTCGAAGACACCATCCGCGTCATGAATTACTATGCGGACATCATTGTCATGCGCCATCCTGAAGAGGGGGCGTCCGAGCGCGCATCCAAGGTGTCGGAAATTCCGGTCATTAATGCCGGCGATGGCGCGGGCCAGCACCCCACTCAGGCCCTTCTCGATCTCTATACGATACAACGCGAACACGGCAGCGCTGACGGCATCTCCATCGCGTTCGTGGGAGACCTGAAATACGGCCGCGCGGCGCGCTCGCTCGCGTATCTGCTTGGGAAATTCGAGGGTGTAAAGATCACGTTTGTTTCGAGTCCCGAACTTCGCGCCGGTGACGACCTCAAGTCGTACCTCAAGCGCCACAACACTCAATTCGAGGAGATCGAGGCCATGCGGGAGGCCATGCAGAAAGTTGATGTCGTGTATCAGACGCGCATTCAAAAAGAGCGCTTCGCAAGCGAGGAAGAATACAAGCGTTTGAAGGGTCACTACGTGATAGACCGCAAACTCGCGGATTCTATGAAGAAAGGAGCCATCATCATTCATCCGCTTCCGCGCGTCGGCGAGATCATGCCGGAAGTGGATGACTCGCCGCACGCTGTGTACTTCAAACAGGTTGGCTACGGCCACTCGGTGCGCATGGCGCTTTTGAAAACCATGTTGTCCTCCAAAGGAGGATCCGCCTTGGGTGGAAACGAAAAGAAAGGTTAAACGCGATCCCCGATCCTTTGCACGACCCACGTGCCTATCCACACGAAGAGGCCTCCGAGTGCCATACCTGCGACAACGTCGCTGAGGTAGTGAACACCCAGATAGATACGACTGAAGACAATCGCCGCGATAAGAAATGTGAGAACGGACGTCGCCAGATTTTTCCATACGGGAGAGGGAATGAACCACCGAATGAGGACGATACAAAATCCATAGAACGCGACAGCGAGCGTTGCATGGCCGCTGGGGAACGAAAATCCACTCTCAGGGTATGCTTGATAGTAGATGTCCGGACGTGGACGGATAATAAGATGCTTGAGGACCCACATTATTCCTGCGGCGCCCGCAACACTTATGACAAGTCCCGCGAGGTATGCGTACTTGCGGCGCAGAAGGAACACGAGACCAAGGCAGGCAACCAGACCGGAGACAAAAACCACACCACCGAGCTCTGTAACGCCGATGAATATCTTCACGGTCGGAATATCGCGATAGGCGTAGAGGATGTCGAGTACGCGCGCATCGAGAGAGGAGAGGAGGGGGATCATAAAAACACCGCCAAGCGGGGAATGAAGATCACCGCACCAACTATCGTTGCCGCGATACCGATGAGGAGCGCCGCACCGGAGCCGAGGTCTTTGATCTTTCCGATCTGGGGATGGTGATCGAGCGTGACGTGGTCGCAGAGTTCCTCGATCGCCGTATTGAGGGCCTCCACCGCCAAGACCGCACCGATCATAAGCACGACGATCAGGAATTCAGTTGTTGATATCTGGAATATAAAAGAAAGGACAAGAACGATAAGACCGCAAACCGTTTGTATCTTAAAACTGAACTCCTCCCGCCACAGGGTCACAATAGCGCGCCACGACGGCCGGACATTCTGGATTTTCTTCCTGAAAGACACCCCCATAGTATACTGGAAGCATGGAATTTCCGGTACAGGCGCTCATCGCACATGTTTGAAATACTCCTTGCATCGTCTCTCGTCATGCTCGCGTCATTTTCGGGCAAGCTCGTCATGTGGCGGCGGGCCGGCCCATTGGTCGAGCGCAACCTCCACTTTCTTGTCAGTTTCGCGTCCGGCGTCATTCTCGTTATCATTTATCAGCTTTCATCAGAAATCGTCGAGCACGCGGGATCTATCGTGTTCGGGTTGCCGTGGATAGCGGCTGGGGCGCTCGTCGTGTTCATCGCGTTCCGCTACTTTCCGCATTTCCACCACCACCACGATACCGATTCCGGAGACCATAGACACTCGCGAATTGACGCCGATCGGATACTCTTCAGCGACGGCATCCATAACATCGGTGACGGCGTCGTTATCGTTGCCGCATTCACCGCCTCACCATTCTTGGGTATCATGAGCACGATAAGTATTGTGCTGCACGAAATGTTGCAAGAAATATCAGAATTTTTCGTTTTGCGGGAGGCGGGTCTTTCCGAACGCAAAGCGTTTTTATACAATTTTCTCGTTTCTTCAACGATCCTTATCGGCGCGGTCGGCGGGTATTTTCTTATGGAAAAATTCATGGGTCTTGAAGTACCACTGCTCGGCCTCGCCGCAGGCTCGTACCTCATCGTCGTTTTTCATGATCTTATTCCACATTCTATACACTCGGTGCGTGAACGGGGGCACTATCTTAAACATATTGTCTTTTTCGCTGCTGGAGCGGTATTCATGATATTGCTCGTGACCCTCCTTCCGCACACCGGATAGTCCGTGTGCGTAGGGGACTGTGCGGCCTGCGTCAAGTTCAGCAAGCGGCCCCTCGACCGCCCGTTTTGTTTACCCTACATAATCATAATCTTGACACAGCTCCCGAAACAGTGTAGGGTTTTGCTCTCTTTATGACGCCTCAAAATCTAGCTATTCAAGCAGTTTTGTTTATCCGACGGGGCGGTCCGCGGCTCATTCGCTGGAGTTCCCGCGTCGGTTTGCTGAAAGTCGGCGGAGGAGCGCTCGTCGCCACCCTTGCCACCCTTGCCATCCTCGTCATGACGCGTGGCTCAGCGGAACCCGCTCCGGCTGTGACGGTGCACCGCGTCGAGGTAAAAAGTGTAGCCGAACTTTCGAGCGAAATGTCGCCCCTCTCCGTCGTTGGTCAGGTGAGTTCAAAGTCGGAGGCAACGGTGCGCGCGGAACGCTCAGGGCAGGTCATCGCGATATATAAAGCCCTTGGTGATGTCATATCTGCCGGCGCTATAGCGGCGGAGCTCGAAAATGCCTCCGAACGTGCGGCCGTTCTGCAAGCCGAGGGGGTGGTGGAGGCCGCGCAGGCAAATCTTTCAAAAATATCCGGTGGCGCACGGAGCGAACAACGTGCCATTCTTGAGTCGAATCTTGCCAATGCATCTGCCTCGTTCGACGCCGCGCGCTCCGGTGCTGTTAACGCACTGCTTTCGGCGTATGCAACCATGGATAGTGCGATACTCGGCACGACTGACAAAATGTTTACGAATCCCACCACCAATTCTCCGATATTTCTCGTGCTCTCGACGGACTCACAACTTACGAACAAGATCGAGAACATGCGGCCGGCCATTGGCGAATATGTGCAGCGACAGGCGCTTTTCTCGAACACGCTTTCCGCGTCCTCGGACCTTTTATCTGAAATAGCAACGACCGAGGGGGAGGTGCGTACGACCCGCGGCTTTGTGGACATGATCGTGAGCGCGCTCAACAGGGGTATCCCGACATCCAGCGCTTCAGCAACCGCCATCGCTACGTACCTTACACAGGCATCCACGGCACGCACAACACTCACGACATCTCTCGCATCGCTTTCGGGAGCGACACAGGTGCTTGCATCCGCAAACTCGGCCGTTGAGGTGGCCCGTAAAAATCTCGAGCAAGGTGTGGGCGGCGGACAGGCCGAAGATGTCGCGACGGCAAAAGCGGTCGTAAAGCAGGCGCAGGGAAGTTTGGCCGCCGCCCGCGCGAATTTGGAAAAAACCGTCATCCGCGCGCCCATATCGGGCACCATCAATTCGTTTTCCCTGAAGCGCGGGGATTATGTGCAAATGGCATCTCCTGTGCTGACGGTCGCGAATAACGGCGCACTCGAGGTCGTGGCGTACATCACCGAAAATGACGCCCGTGAGGTGGCGGTAGGCGCACGCGCCTTGATAGACGAGACTTCCGGCGTGGTTATCCGCGTTGCGCCGGCGCTTGATCCAATCACAAAAAAAATAGAAGTGCGCATCGGCGTTGATGATGCGAGCGACCTCATCAACGGCCAATCGGTCCTCGTCTCTCTTATGCGCATGAGTGCGGTAGGCAGCCTCTCGCGGATTACAGTACCTCTCTCTTCCATCAAGATGGAGTCCGACCGCGTCGTTGTTTTCAGTGTCGGAGATGAGGGGACGCTGATCGCTCATCCGGTCGTACTCGGCGTGCTCTTGGGCGAGCGCGTTGTCGTGTCTTCCGGCCTTTCGGGCGAGATGCATATCGTTACCGACGCGCGAGGATTGCGTGAAGGCGAGAAGGTGGAAACACAATAGTCCATGCTGTCCCTTTGGAAATTTTTTATAGAACGACGACAATTCACGCTCCTTCTGATAGGCGCGTTCTCTCTTATTGGCACCGTGGCGATGCTCTCGATGACGAGGGAATCGACGCCCGAGATACAAATACCCGTGGGTGGCGTGACCATCGTTCTTCCCGGCGCTTCCCCGGAAGATGTCGAGCGTCTCGTTACCAACAAACTTGAAGAGCACCTCGCCAATCTACCCGATCTCAACAAACTGACCTCCTCGTCGCGCGAGGGGGTATCGACCGTTATTGCGGAGTTCAATGCGTCCGCAGACGTGCAAAGATCGATACAGAAGCTGAAGGACGAAGGGGATAAGACGGTCCCTGAATTACCCGCGGAGGCAAAGACCCCCATTGTCATCGAACAGAACTTCGCGGATCAGCCCATCCAGCTGATATCGGTAAGTGCCGATCTCTCGCCCGCACAATTTGCCCGCCTGGCTGAGGAGGTTAAGCGCGAACTCCAGGGCGTGAAGGGTGTTTCGCGCATCGAGGTGTCGGGCGTCCGCGACCGCGAGATCCAAGTGGTCGTCCGCAAAGAGGAGATTGCACGTATCGGTGTTCCTCTCTCGCAGATCATCGGCGCTGTCGCTGCCGCGAATGCATCGGTGCCCGTCGGCGCCATCACCGTTGACGACATCTCGTATGCCATCGCGTTCAGGGGGAGCCTTGATTCCGTTCAGGATATCGGCAGTGTCGCTATTCTTAACGTCGGCGGGAACGTCATCTACCTGCGCGACATCGCAGACGTCTCGGACGGCATTCAAAAGGCCACATCGTACTCACGCATCTCCGTGGCAGGCGAGCCTTCGAGGCAGGCGATGACACTGAGCGTGCTGAAAGCGCGGGGGTATGACGTTACGCAAGTGGCAACGGACGTGAAAGATACGCTCGCGGAGTTGCAAAAGGGGATACTGTCGGACAGCGATGTCGTGGTCTCATACGACGCGGGGGATGAGATACGAAAGAACCTTTCAGAACTCACCGAGACCGGTTTCGCGACCGTCGTGCTCGTGATGCTCGCGCTGTTCGCGACCATTGGGTGGCGCGAAGCGGTCGTCGCGGGACTTTCGATCCCGCTCTCATTCCTGATAGCGTTCATCGGACTTCTGTATAGCGGAAACACGCTCAACATCGTCTCTCTCTTTTCGCTCATTCTTGCTATCGGCATTCTCGTGGATTCGGGTATTGTCATCGTTGAGGCGATACACACACGCACGCGCGTCTACGGTGATAAGAAGCGCGCTGCGATCGAATCATTACGGGAATACGGCTGGCCCCTGATCGGGGGTACGATGGCGACCATCGCATTCTTCGTTCCGCTGTTCTTCATTTCGGGGATCGTCGGCAAATTCATTGCATCCATTCCGTTCACCATAAACTTCGTGCTCCTTGCGTCTATTTTCGTAGCGCTCGGACTCGTGCCCACCATCGCGAACATGATGGCGACGAAAGAGGAATCGCCGTTCATGAAGAAACAGGAAGAGTATGCCCAAAGGGCGCGCGCATGGTACTCGGAGCGTCTGCGGGGATTTCTGCACGACCGACGCGCGCAAAATCGTTTTCTCATGGCGATAGCGGCGGGATTTGTAATAGCACTCGCGCTCCCTATCGCGGGCATCCTGAAAGTTTCTTTCTTTCCGCAAGACGACAGCGATTTTCTCTACGTGAACATCGAATTGCCGCAAGGGACCGATCTCAATCGTACCGACCTTGCGACCCGCGCTGTGGAGGAACAGCTTTTTAGCGACCCGCGCTTTTCCTCGCTCGTAACGTCGGTAGGTTCCTTAAGTCTGTTCTCGAATTCCACCGGAGTGGTTTCCACGGACCCCCGCTATGCCAATATCACCATCAATCTCGTGAAAGAGCGCGACCAGACCTCAAGTCAGATATTGAAAGAGGTCCGGGAGAAGCTTGCCTCCGTTCACACCGCGGAGGTCCGGGCGGGCGAGCCCTCCGGCGGCCCTCCCGTAGGCGCGGCAATTCTCATAAAATTTCTCGGGAAAGATCGGGACGCGCTTGATGCCACGGTAACCAATGCTCGGAAGGTCCTTGAACGCACAAGGGGCGCGACGACGGTCGATTCATCCAACAAAAACGATGGCACGCAGTTCGTACTCTCGATAGATCGCGGGAAACTGGCGGTGCTCGGCCTGTCGCCCGCGATCGTAGCTTCGACCCTGCGGACGGCCGTTTCGGGCGTCACAGCGACCTCTCTTACCGGCACAGAGAAGAACGTTGATATTGTGGTCTCGCTCAACCTCAATCCGGATTTTATCGACCCTCACGAAGCGTCCTACGCATCGATCGAGAGCATCCGGCAGATCCCGCTCGTTACTCTTTCGGGACGGACCATCCTTCTGGGCTCGGTCGTTTCGGAATCCGTCGCAAAGAGCGATGCCTCGATAGCGCATGAGAATAGAGAGCGCGTGGTAACGCTCACGAGCGATGTATTGCCGGGTTACACGACAAAAGAGGTACTCGCCGCATTCAACAGGGAATTTCCGGCTTCACAACTTGGCCCGGGCATTCGCATGGCTATGGGCGGGGAGAATGAGGAGACCAACAAATCGTTCATGGAGATGGGGTATGCGCTGATCGCGGGTATCGTACTTACCTTTGTCATCCTCGTGCTCGCCTTTGATTCGTTCCGCTTCGCGGGCTATCTCCTGCTCCTCGTGCCCCTTTCGCTCATCGGTGTTTTTGGGGGCCTTGCTCTTACATTTCAGCCGATCTCGTTTCCCTCGCTCATGGGCATCATCGCGCTCGCGGGGGTCATCATCAACCACGCGATCATTCTGATGGATGCAATACTCGTGCGGATAAAAAGCGGTGCCGGACGAACTTTCATCGACATTGTCATTGAAGCGGCGGTGTCGCGATTGCGTCCTATCTTTCTCACGACCATCACGACGGTCATCGGCATGGTGCCGCTCATTTTTGCATCAGCGCTGTTTGGGCCGCTTGCGCTCGCAATTCTGTTCGGGCTTTCGTTCGCGATGATACTCACGCTCGTGCTTATTCCGGTTCTGGTATACCGCTGGCCGGGCAAACTCCCACCCGATATTACACGGTAAGTTTCTCCACAAGGGTATCTTTCGCGCGCGTGCACAGCACGGTACACTGCTCCGATGTCAGAAAACGGGCAGGAAGAAAAAAAGCCGGGAGCCCTCGGATTTGTTACGACCCTGTCGGAGCGCATACTCGAATCGCAGACGAGCTCAAATCTGCTCATCATCGCCCTCATCATTCTCGTCGCCATTCCGTTCCTCGGTATTGGTATTATGGCGACCCGTGCCCTTGCTCCCGTGGACAGGATCGAAATGAGCAACTAACCCTCCGACACTCACATTTCCCGCTGGATTTGGTATCATGAGCCGATCATGAGCGAACAGGATATACGTGGAGAGCGGCTTAAAAAACTTGAGATACTCAAGGCCGCTGGCATGGAGGGATATCCCATCGATTCGCACCGCGACACGAGCAACGCGAGCGTCATAGCCGATTTCGACGATCTGGAAAAGAGCGGCCGAAAGGTACATCTCGGGGGGCGTGTCATGTCTCTGCGCGGGCAGGGGGGCATCTCCTTTGCCGATATTTTCGATGGAACCGGTCGCTTGCAGATCGTTTTTCAGCGTGCCGATATGGACGAAAAACTGTTCGACCTTTTCTCTGCTGCTGTGGATACGGGCGACTTCGTCGAGGCATCGGGGGTGATGTTTAAGACGAAGCGCGGCGAGCGCTCTCTGAAAGTCCAAAAATGGCGCATGCTCGCCAAGTCGCTCCTGCAAGTTCCTACAGAGTATTTCGGTATCAAGGACGAAGAACTCATCTTGCGTCAGCGGTATCTCGACATCCTTCTCAATGAAGAGGTGCGGGCGATGTTCGAGCGTCGTGCGCGATTTTGGCAGGCGATACGGGCATTTTATCTCTCACGCGGATTTCTCGAGGTCGAGACGCCCGTGCTCGAAACGACGCCAGGAGGGGCTGACGCGCGGCCGTTCAAGACGCATCACAACGCGCGCGACATTGATGTCTATTTGCGGATCTCACTCGAATTGTGGCACAAGCGTCTCTTGGTTGCGGGATTTCCAAAAGTTTTCGAGATCGGGCGGGTATTTCGCAATGAAGGCCAGTCGCGCGAGCATCTGCAGGATTTTATGTTTCTCGAATCATATGAAGCGTACAATGATCTTCAAAAAGGAATGGAATTCGTGAAAGAACTGTATCGCCATCTTGTAAAAGAGGTGTACGGCAAATACACGTTCGACATTAACGGTCACACTGTCGACTTTGCGGAAGATTGGCCGACCATAGACTTCCGCACTATCCTCAAAGAGAAATTCGGCATCGATCCGCTGTCATGTAGCGAGGAAGAGGCAATACGGGCGGTGCACGAGGCGCAGATACAGGTTGGAGAAACGCTGAACAAGCCACGTGCCATCGATCATTTGTGGAAATCTGTCCGTAAAACGATCGCCGGCCCCGCGTTTCTTACCGGAGTGCCGGTATTTCTGGAGCCTTTGGCGAAACGCTCCAAGGACGATCCGAACACCGTGGAAAGATCGCAGGTAATCCTTGCGGGGAGCGAGATGGGCAAGGGTTTTAGCGAGCTCAATGACCCACAGGACCAACGGGCGCGATTTGAAGAGCAGCAAAAGTTGCGCGATGCCGGCGACGAGGAAGCGCAACGGCTGGACGAGGATTACATCCGTGCGATGGAATTCGGCATGCCACCGGCCTTCGGCTTCGGTGTCTCCGAGCGCCTTTTCTCATTTCTGGAAAACCGCCCCGCGCACGAAGCGCAACTGTTCCCGCTCCTCCGACCCAAAAGCTGATATACACGTTTCAATGCCTAGAAATGAGTTCGAAAGGTTAGTGGAGGAAGGATTCGAGAAACTGCCGCAATGGGTGCGGGAGAAGATAAAAAACGTCGCGGTGTTGGTGGAGGATGAGCCGTCAAAAGAAGATAGAGAGGCGGAGGGTTTGAGCGAAGATGAGACGTTGCTCGGACTTTATAAGGGCGTTCCTCTCTCGGAACGGGGAGAATTGTACGGCGTCGGAATGACCATGCCGGACACTATAACCATTTACCAAAGGCCCATTGAGGAAGCCGCAATGGACGAATGTTCGACCTACGAGGTCGAACATGAGAAATATAGGGGAACAATCGCAAAGATTGTTGCAGAGACCATTTGGCACGAATTTGCCCACCATTTCGGTATGGACGAGCATGAGGTACGGGAGCGCGAGCACAAGAGGGATACTGAATAGACGTGGTATAGTATTTTCCATGACAAAGCTTTCGGAAACGCTTCGGAAACGGGGGCTCGTATTCCAGCATTCTTCGGAGAGGCTTGAAGAAATCACCGACGGGCCGAAGCGCACCGTATACCTCGGCGTTGATCCTACGGCGGATTCGATCCATGTGGGCAACCTCGCGGCATACATGCTCCTGCGACGCTTCGCAGAAGACGGACACAAGGTAATTCTTCTTGTCGGCGGGGGAACGGGAATGATCGGGGACCCAAAGCCCGACGTAGAGCGGCCGCTTCTCGACCCTGAGACGATACAGAAACGCGTGGAAAAATTGAAGGAACAAACGGAAAAAATATTCGGGGGAATTGAGGTACAGATCGTCAATAACGCTGATTGGCTCGAGCAGCTTGGTCTCATTGAATTCCTTCGCGATACGGGAAAGTATTTCACGGTCAATACCCTCGTCAAAAAAGAGGCGATAAGCGCGCGTATGAAAAGTGAAGAGGGTATTTCGTTCACAGAATTTTCATACCCCCTCCTGCAGGCGTACGATTTTTGGCATCTTTTTAAAGAACGAGGATGTGACGTTCAGATAGGCGGCTCGGATCAGTGGGGGAACATCGTCGCCGGAGTTGACCTGATCCGACGCAAAGAGAATGCAGCGGTGTATGCGCTCACTATCCCCATCATTACCGACGGGGCAACGGGAAAAAAATTTGGCAAGAGCGAGAATAACGCGATATGGCTTGACCCAAAAATGACGAGTCCCTATGCCTTCTACCAGTTTTGGCTCAACACAAGTGATGAGAGCGTCAATGATTACCTGAAACTTTTCACAACGCTCTCCGATGTCGAGGTGGATGCGGTGACGGAATTGCACAAACGCGATGCGCGCGAACGACATGGGCAACGTACTCTTGCCCGCGAGGTCACGGCGCTCGTCCACGGCGAAGATGAGGCGTCAAGGGCGGAGCAGGTCACCGGTGTTCTCTTTGGAGATACGGGCATTGGATCTCTGGACGCCGCGGGTCTTGAAACACTCCGTACCGCGGCACCCGTGTGCGAGGTGAAGTCCAATACGCCCGTGGTTGACGTCCTCACCGCGAGTCAGCTCGCGAATTCAAAAACCATCGCACGCCGCTTTATCACCGAAAGGGCGGTTATATTGAATGATGAGTTGGTGGTAGATGCTGACCGAAAGATCTCTACAAAAGATTTCTCGAACGGTGTCGCCTTGCTGAAACGGGGAAAGAAGAACGTGTGCGTACTGACACTCGCTTAGATACGCTGCAGAGAGTACTCTAATGAGTGTGTTCAAACTCAGATCAGACTACAAGCCTACCGGTGACCAACCGAAGGCTATTGATGCGTTGATGAGGGGCCTCCAAGCGGGGAAGCGCGACCAGACGCTCCTCGGCGTGACGGGCTCCGGCAAGACTTTTACGGTAGCGAATGTCATCGAGAAATGGCAAAAGCCAACGCTCGTCATTGCGCACAACAAGACGCTCGCTGCGCAGCTTGCCGCCGAGTACCGCGATTTTTTCCCCGATGCCGCAGTGCACTATTTCGTCTCGTATTACGACTACTACCAACCGGAGGCGTATATGCCGATCACAGATACCTATATCGAGAAAGAGGCGATGGTGAATGAGGATATCGAACGCTTACGTCACGCTGCCACACAAGCGCTTCTTACACGCAAGGACGTTATCGTCGTCGCGTCAGTTTCCTGCATCTATGGTCTCGGCAGTCCCATCGAATACCAGAAAGTGAATCTGAAACTCACGAAGGGCGAAACGATGACCCGCGCAACGCTCATGCGCAAGCTTATCTCGATTTACTTTGAGCGCACCACGGCCGATCTCTCGCCGGGCACATTTCGTGCGCTCGGCGCGGGAGTGGAAATCATGCCCGCGAGCGAACGCGTCATTTACCGTATTGATCTCACGGGCGGAAAGATCGCGAAGATCGAGGAGATTGACGCCATGACGCGGAACATTGATGCAAAGTACGATGCACTATTCATTTTTCCCGCACGCCAGTACGTGATGCCGAAAGACGTGCAGGATGCGGCGCTTGCAGACATGGAGCTTGAACTGAAGGAGCGCCTCAAAACGCTCGAAAAGTCGGGGAAGATATTGGAGGCGGAGCGGCTCAAGCGCCGCACGCGACAGGACATATCGATGATACGGGAATTCGGCTTTTGTAACGGCATCGAGAATTACTCGCGGCATTTTGACAGGAGGCAGCCGGGGGAGCCACCCTACACGTTGCTTTCGTATTTCCCGAAAGATTTCCTTACCATTATCGACGAGTCGCATGTGACCGTCCCGCAGATAGGCGGCATGTACGCGGGTGATAGGGCGCGCAAAGATACGTTGGTGGAGCATGGGTTCCGCCTACCGAGCGCGGTAGACAACAGGCCACTCAAATTCGACGAATTTAAAGCGCGCACAGGACAAACTATTTACACATCGGCGACACCGGCGAAATTCGAACTTGAGCGAAGTGGCGCGCCTGTATCGCAAGTCATTCGCCCGACCGGACTCGTGGACCCCGAAATTATCGTCCGCCCGATAGTGGCTCGCGGAGATTTTGCGGGACAAGTGAAAGATTTCATTACCGAAGCGGAGATCGTTACCAAACGCGCGGCGCGCTCGATGGTGACGGTGCTCACGAAGAAAATGGCGGAAGACCTCGCAGCCTTTCTCGCGGAAAAGCACATCAAGGCGCGTTATGTGCACAGCGACGTGCTCACCATCGAGCGCATCGAAATACTGAGAGATTTCCGCAAAGGCGTGTTCGATGTATTGGTGGGGGTCAATCTCCTGCGCGAGGGGCTCGACTTGCCGGAAGTCGAATTCGTCGCCATTTTGGATGCCGACAAGGAGGGCTTTCTGCGCAGCGAAACCTCCCTCATCCAAACTATCGGGCGCGCGGCGCGCAATGTGTTGGGTCGGGTTATTCTGTATGCCGACCAAATGACCGGCTCGATGGAGCGGGCGATAGGCGAGACCAATCGCCGTCGGGCAATACAAACGGCCTACAACAAAGAGCACAATATAACGCCCAAAACCATCGAAAAACGCATTCACGACATCGTCGGCGATATCGAGCAAACCCGTAAGCGGGCGATCACCGACCTCGTGCGGCTGGACACCAACGCATTCAAGGGTGACAAAGCAAAACTCATCAAAGAAAAGCGCCGACAGATGCACGATGCCGCCGACCGCCTCGACTTCGAGACAGCGGCCCTTATCCGTGATGAAATACACACACTAGAACAAAAGGCAAAGGGCAAAAGTTAAAAGACAAAAATATGTCGATCAAGCTCCAAGAAAATGTTCCCCTCGCGCCGCTCACGACGTTTGAGATCGGAGGCACGGCGCGGTATTTTGTGGACGTTGCGACGGACGACGAGATGCGGGAGGCGCTTGCGTGGGCACATGAGAAGGGGGTCAAATTCGTGGTACTCGCAGGAGGGAGTAATGTCTTGATACCGGACCAAGGGCTCAATGCGCTGGTCGTTCGTGTTTCCAGTAAACATTTTTCCTTCGTTGGTGAGGAATTGGATGCCGATGCGGGGTGCAATCTGCTTGAGCTCATTCGTGAGGCGGGGAAGCGGGGGCTTGGCGGATGGGAAAAGCTTGCCGGTATTCCCGGCACGCTGGGGGGCGCGGTGCGCGGCAATGCGGGAGCATTTGGGCCGGAGATAAAAGATTTCGTGCATAAGGTGAGGGCTATCAATATGAACACCGGCAAGACGCAGGAGTTCGTGAACGCTGAGTGTGGGTTCAAGTATCGTGACAGTTTTTTCAAACAGCATCCGAAGTGGCTCATCACGCGCGCGTATTTGCATCTGC
>ERZ1292632.895-Hain-H43-01um-R2-895-length-31960-cov-7_pt3 | contig 14099 bp, 21 predicted proteins | sample MGYA00564407_ERZ1292632 | MGnify/ENA primary metagenome ERZ1292632 (study PRJEB36523, sample SAMEA6512637) | groundwater metagenome | collected 2019-01-08 | study: AquaDiva: Metagenomics assemblies of 32 groundwater samples
TATTCCAGGCCCAACTATGGTTATCAGTCCGCCAGTTGGTGACTGATCTGCCAGTGCGTCCATATCTCCGTCGAAGCCGCAGGCTACGGCAGAACCGAGAAGTTTCGCGATCGAGGGAGGAACGGCTCTTCGATTTTGACTAGGCATTATAATGTACCTACGTTCCAGAGATTGGAGACCTCGGCGGGGGTGAGCTGTCTGCCAAATATGGCGCGGTCGGACAAGGTTCCGGCAAAGAACATAGTCCCCGCTGTAGCACAGCCAGAATAAAGCAGACTAGACAACAGCAACTTAGACCAAACAACAGCACTTGTTCCGATCTGCGCTCCGTTTAGATAGAACACATTAGCACCAGACCTCAATGCAGCAACGATCTGGTTGCGCTGTCCGACCAACCAAAGCCCACCGTAAGCCGCAATGGCCACGGTTCCCACCAGCGTCGTAGCACCGGCATAGAAATACAGGTTGTAGTTCGGCGCAGTAGCGTCTCTATAAGCGATGTAACGATTGGGCGCAACCCCATCGTAGAAAGCACGATTGACTGCTTCTGCCGCAGCAAACGTCGGAATGAACGTCACCACAAAACTGATCTCATTCGGAGCCCCGCCCAGAAACGGAGCAGTCATCCGCGAAGTCGGGATCGTCGCGTACTGCGTCGTCCCGTTCAAAGTCATGCCCTGTGCGCCGAACGCGGGGGCATTGACCAGGGTCCAGCCTCTCCCGACCATTGCGGCACGATCCGAGAAGTTTTCCCGCCAGGGCTCTAATCCGTAGGGACCGGGCAAATTAGGTACACGCCTTGGCATGGCTACACCGCTACAGCATTGCCGTCAGACGACATCTGCTCGAACACCAGGGTTGCACGATACGCTCCGACCGTCGCCGCACCGCCCGTCGTGTAGTTCAAACGGATGAAGGTATTTGCCCCACCAGTCTTCTGAATGGCGACAACTTCCTTGAACGTCTCTAGCAAGGTTGCGTTCTCGATGGCGACACCAACAGAGGAATCGGCCACATCGAAATTCGACCCTGCAACGGAGAGCTTGCCCACGATGGAACCAGCGGGAAGAAGAGACAGAGCGCCCCCATTTGCAGACAGGAGAACAGACGCCGTCGAATCCCAGAGGTCGAAGAACGCAACTGTAAGGTTGTTGCCGAGCGTCGTTGTGACCTGAATCAGCAAGCTCTTGATCTTCACCGTTCCGGTAATCTGAAACAGATTCTCACTGCATGGAACCCCGTTAGCGGGATTGATCGTCTTGATAGCAGTCGTCTTTCGACGTTCTGTAGCACCGTAAAGGTCGTATCCCATCGTCTTCTCCTTATGCCGGTGTGATTACCGCTCCATCGTGGAGCGGCGCCCAAATTGCGTGAGGAATGAGAACTCCAGAGGAAGCACCGGCAGACGTGTAACGGAAACGGATCTTGCTCACCACACCATTCTTCGCTGTGATGATTTGCTGTTTCGTCGCGCTCATGTCGGTGGCGTGTTCTGCCACGCACCCAGCCCCGGCATTGTTGACCAACATGGGGTTGGCGGCGATCGACACCTTGCCGAACCACGACCCTACAGGCATCGACGAAATGACCCCGGTATTCAGCGTCAATGGGATAGACGTTGTGCCGTCCCAGAAGTCGAAGAACGCGGCAGTCAGGTTGTTGGCAAGTACGGTAGTCACCCGGCAACTGATAGACGCGAGAAGGATGGTTCCTCCCACAGTATACAGGTCGAAGATCTGTTCCGCAGCGCCACCATTGTTCAGCGTCTTCGCATTGCCGCCGATCGGAAGCAGTACAGGATTCACAAACATCTCACTCACCTCCCGGCACGATCGGAATCGGATCTGGCTCTACGAATTCCTCCGGGAAATGTTCCCGTGCCTCTTCGTCGATCAAAGGGATGATCTGTTTCCGCATCAGGTCAACGCGGTTGGCCACAGCGATTTGCTTTCCGAAGTATTCGCGAATCTCTCTCACCATCTCATCTAGAGGTTTTCTGTCGTCCCCCCAACGATTCCAAATGCGTTGTTTGATACGATCCTTGCCCTCTTGAGTAAGCTCGAACATGGGACCGCTAGTTTTTAGCCAATAGTGGATCATGGCACGATTCTCCTCTGGTGGACGTTGATTGCATTCGTTGCCGTGATAGGTGTTATCCTCCACCGAGCGTACACGACATTGAGTTTGCGGAAGAACCACGAGAAGTCGGTAGATCCAGAAGCAGCAACTACCGAATTGGTGTTGTAACCGAGATCTCCACGATACCCCATCGTGGGAACCCAAACCCTGTTGGCCGGTGTTGCGTCACGATCGTCGGTCACTTGTAGAACAAGAGTGAGAGTATCATCGGCATCTGTGAGATTCCCAGTAATGGAGAGGTCCGTGAACCCGTCCATCACCATACCGTCCTCGGATGGGAAGTAGGTCGCCACTGCAAGGTTGTTCGCTTCGTACACCGCCTCTGGGGCGATCTGCAACCACTGAGGGGCTACCTCGTATGTTCCAAGGGCTTGCGACGTGTCGTCGTGAGAAGCCCCTCGAACATGGAGCCTGCCCATGATATCAGTCAGAAGGGTTTGCTTGGTGTTGTCGGTGAGGACGGTGAGAACCTGGCGCACGAGACCGGCGATCCGATTGGAGTACGCGGCAGACATCGCCGCTCCGTCTGCTCCAGATCCACCGACCGACAACACACCATTCAATCCAGCCGACGCGAGAGCGTTTCCTGCCAGCTTGACGAGGTCCACCAAGGTCGTCGTCGTTCCGGTCGACGTCAGTAGATTTCCGTTGCTGTCAATCAGCAGCTCTTGCTCCTGGTTGTTGACCAACACAGGAGGGGCAGCCTTGTATTTTCCAGCCGCGACCTTACGGAACAGCTCGAACAGCGTTACCATCCTGGTACCTCACCTCAAGAGTGTACCACCCGAGTGATTACTCCCGCAACCAAAGTTACGAGCTGAGTAACCAGTTAGACAAGTCGGCTCTGGGCAGGGTATACTCTTTGACAGGAGAACTAGAAATGCGTTGGACGGACGACGAGATTCTCAAGGCAAACATCTCCGGAGACATCGAGAACAGCATCCTGGAACGCGATCTCGATACGGTGGGGAATGGTACAGGCACGGTCAACCAAGCGGCAGTGGCGGCGCTGTACCGTATCGCTCCCGCCGTCGGAAGCATCTTCATCATCGACGAAGTGAAGATCGTCATCGCGAACGCTGCTCTCGGCGTGACATCTGACAACTGGGGCGGTATCGCCGCACTTGCCGCTGGCTGTCTCATGCGAACCGCGCAACTCAACACCACCATCGAGAACACGCTGCGGAACTTCACAGCAACCGGACTGAAGACGCACTACGACCTCGCCAAAATGTTCGACCTGGCCGTTCCCTTCAATCAGGTCGACTCTCTCGTCGTCGGGACGTACAAGCCGCCCCAGCCGATCGTCCTCGACGGCTCGAAGTACCAGCGTCTCGTGTGGCAGGTTCAAGATAACCTCGCGACTCTCACGAGCCAGGTCGTCTCGGTCAAGGGCAGGTTCTACACCGCGTGACGCGGTAGGATAACTTCCGACTCCATCCCACTCATCACCGAAAAGATCACGTCGGGCGCACGCCAGTCGACGAAGCTCGCCGCTCCTGGATGCCCCCCGCCTCCGAAGTATTTGGCCAGTGGCTCGAGGTTGACTGTCTCGGCGATTCGGCGCATCGAATACTTCCACTTGCCGTCTGCTCTGAGATAGAACAGGATCGCGAACGAGTAGTCGCCTTCGATCCGATCGAACATCCCGACCACCGGCAAGGAAGACCAGTTGATCGCAACCGCGTCGATATCGCCGAGCTTGATGTCGATCCCGTGATTCGATACCACCTTCTGTGCTTCGGACTTCTCGTACCGCACGATCGCAGAACCGTCGTTGATGATCTGGTGGATATCGACCGGGCGCTTCTGAGCAATCAACGGATCCCAGATATACGCAGTCGGGTACGTCTCGTGAATCCGGAGTCCGTACTCGAACGGTACAACCGAAATGTCGGAATGGTCCCAGACGTCATACCTACCGAGCAGATGAACCACTGGCGGCATCCATTTGTCCGCGTACAGGAAATTCCACGTCAGCTCGCACGCTGCCGATTTGGGATCTCTGCGTCCGTCTGGTAGCTTGGATAGCACAGACTCGGTCTTCATCGACGTCGCATGATGATCGAGCCACACGTACCGCTTGATGTGCTTTTGCAGCTTAGATGTCCTGTCCGCGTCGAACCCGTAGTCGAGCACATACAGTTCGTCGATCTTGTCCGCACGAGACACGAGAACATCCACGATTCGAGTTCCTCGGTCGTCATAGTCGACCGGAACGAAGTAGATAGTTTCGTGAACCGTCGACGGACCTTCCGCATACACATCGATACTGTTCTCGAGGTTTTCCGATGTCGTCTTCATCGTCATCTGATGAATGCTTAGGTTCTTCACCCTCGGATCGTGGTGCTGTTCCTTCCACAACCGATAGATGGCAGCAGAACACTCGCCGTCGTGATCAACCCCGTGGTACAAACAAATCGAAATCGTCATCGTGTCCTTCTCCCACGTTCGTACAACCCCATCGTGATGTATCGAACGATTCGTGCAATGGTTAGATCTCTATCTCCCGGAGGAACAGTCGCGAAGACCTCTCGCGCAGTCTTCAGACTTTCGTATAGCGAGTTGTCTTCCTTCCCCTTGCGCTCTATAGAGCTGATCTCGCGCTTGACGTGTACGTTCCTATCGTTGGACTGCCATACTGCTCTCTGTGCCGTGTTCGGCCACAGTCCTTCGTAGTGTGCAGTGTAAAGCCGTATGGCCGGAAGTCCGTGGTGTGCAGTGGCTTGGAACGAGTACACCATCCCAGGAATCGCATCGATGTATTTACGAAGCGACTTTCTCTTGTAGACGACCTCCTTCTCCGTTCCAGACAGCAATCCATCCTCGAGCTGGAACGGCGTTACTTGAAGAAACGTCGTGTACTCGGCTGACCCAGCGTTCGCCACGAGATCGACGAACCTCCTGCCCGTGACGACCAAGTACACTTCGTTCGTTGGTTCAAATACATCGGTGGGTGGAGATGGTGGGATTTCCGGAGTCATACTGTCGGACGAGTCCTTTCCTTCTTGCGCTCCGACTTGCTCTTCTGCGAGAACCTCGCGAGCCCGGTGCCGACCTTGGAGTCCTTGTTCTGACCGGCGAGCTTCTTTGAGACGAATTCCTCGTGCTCCTTGATCCGTCTCGCCTTCTCGATGTCTCGCTCCTGCTCCCACTCCTTGGCGTACTTCGTCATCTTCTTGACGTAGTCGACTCTGACCGCTTTGTTCATCGCACCGAACAACCATTCCAACTCGTTCTCGGAGTCGGGATAGTCGTTGATCCGCAGGTACATCTTGTTCTCGCGACCGTCGCGGATCTTCGTGATCTTGAGCGATAGGTACGGCTTCGTCTTGTAGCCGTTCGAGTAGGTGCCCTGCATGACGTCGAGGCTGACGGCGATCACGATGTCGTCGCCGAAGTCCTGCTCGCTCGAGTACAGAGTCTCGATAACCTCGTTCGTCGGTCGCTCTCTATCGGTCTTCTCTTCTACCATCATCAAAACCTCCATCGCGTCAACAAGTCGCGATGAATGGATTATATGGAGTTGGGCGTGTAGTCCTTCGGACGCGACGACCGAAGGTCGTCTAACTGGTTACTTGACGACGATGGGCGGGCGGTGGACGATGGAGTTGAACTGACGACGAGCGATCTCCTCCTGATGGAGAAGCTCGGCCCTCGACTTGAGCTGAGACCCTACCGGAAGAATGTCCGTCACCTTGCGGAGCTTCGACGGATCGTCGGAGCTGAACGCATCGACGAGTGCCTTCATGATCTCGGACAGAATCTCAACGATCATCTTCGCGATCTCCATGATCACTCCCTTCCTGTGAAGTACGACTCGGCCATGCCACACACTAGTGTCACCGCAGGACCAGCATTCGCAATCTCGGGCGGAATCTCCTCGTCAGTGACATCATCGATTGCTTGTACGAGCAGCTCGAACTGCTCTCCTGCCGTGGTACAGAAGACACCCCAATCCGCTGGTAAGACACTGGTCGCAATCCACGTCGTGACTGCAACCTGAGCGGTCTGAAGGATGACCCGTACCTCCTCCATCCTGTCGACCGCTGTGTACCACGGATGCATCGCTTCGATGTAGAGCGACATCATCTCGTCAGGACGCGCATCTGGATGCTCGGACGCCACGGACGTCCTGGTCTCCTCTGCCGCCGTCGCGATACGCCCAGACACGTACACATCATCAGCTTGGTTCAGCCCAGACGCCAAGGCAGTCAGACTCGTCTGAACCGCCGTCTGGGCCTGTCGCTCGGCACACCCACACATCAGGAACACGAGAACGAACAAGTATCTCATGACAGGAAACTCCTTTCTCACTTGGTGAGACGGTGTGATTATATCGCGTAGTTTTCGATGCGACGAATGAAGTTCGTCTAACCGGTTACACACCGACGAGTGTGGATGGATTACTGGGTGACGATGACGCGGAGGAGATGGATGTCACCGGCAACGTCATCGGTGGGGGCGACGTCGCGCATCACGCTCAGCCGGAAGGGCTCGCCGGCGACGATCGAGTCGGCCTGGGCGAACGTGAAGGCGATGTCGAGGTTGATCGTGAAGCCCGCCGTCCCCAGCGGGTTGAACTGCCCGGTCTGCGCCGCGGCGAAGCCGTCCGCGTCAATGTCGACGACGCCCGCCTCGATCCGCTCGAAGGCCGCGGCGAAGACGCCGATATGGGCCACGTTCACGTCGGCTGCGGTCGCCACGACCAGGCGGACGCTGAGGTTCCCGCCCAGATAGGTCGCGGGCATGACACCCTCGAATACCGCGACCTCGTCTTGGGCGTCGTCGAAGGCGGCGACACGATGAGCGTTCCTGAGAGCGGCGACGTCGGCTGAGTTTGCCGGGGCTGCGGGGGCCAACGCCTGGATTGCCGTGAACGTCGCGAGGTTGTGGACGTATGCAGCCAGCGCATCGTCGATACCGCCGAGATGTGCTGCGAGGTAATCGACGTTGCCAGCTTCCGGCACGGTCGCGTCGGGCGTGTAGTTGACCGGAGTCATGTCGATGTCGATCCGGTCTCCGTCGATCTCGAAGAGCCCGCCACGGATATGATCCGCCGCATGGGCGAGCCGGTTCCGGATGGTGAAGGAAAGCCCCGTCGCCTCGAGAGTGATCGGATTCGCGGTGGAGAGGACGAAGACACCTCCGCTGTAGACCGTTCCCGCCTCGACGTTCACTTCGAGCCCACAGGTCACGTCGGCATCGTGGTCCGCGTCGGCTGCCCTGGTGAGTACCTGAGCCACGACTACGGTTCCCACGGTAGTCACCGTGTAGATGCCACGGTCGGCAGCAGTCGCCGTTCCGAGATCGTTCACGAGGATGCGATTTCCGAGAACGACGGCGACACCATCGATATCCTCGACGGCAGCAGCGTTCTGGGTGAGGGTTCTCGTGGGACCAGCACCAGCACCGGTGTAGGCATTGAGCGCGGCAGCCGTCGCCAACCTGACACTCTGCTTCTTGTCGCGAGAACCGAAGGCATTGTCGACCCCCGCAAGATGCGCGGTGAGATGGTCAGCGTTCCCGGCTTCGGCGGGAGTGGCGTCGGGGGTGGAGTGGATCGGGTTCCAGTCGATGTCGAGACGATCACCGTCGACCTCGAGCCGACCACTACGGATGTGGTCCGCCGCTTGCGTGTACGTGTCGCGGAGCGTGAAGGTGAGGTTGGTCGTGTCGACGATGATCGCTCCCGTGGTGGACAGAACGAACACCGACCCGGTATTCGCGGTTCCCTCTGTGACGTTGACCTGGATACCAGAGGTCATCTCGTCGTTCTCGTCGTTGTCGGTGGCACGAGTGAGAATCTGAGTGACGGCACCGGTGCCGACCCTGGTCACGGTGTAGATGCCGTTGTCGTCGTTCGCCGCGCCGTTCTTGACGAGAACGCGATCGTTGAGAACGACGGCGACACCGTCGATGTTCTCGATTGCCGGGGCGTTCTGGGTCAGCGTGGCGCCGATGCCCGCACCGGCTTGCGTGTACGCATTCAGGGCGCCAGCCGTCGCGAGTCTGACGGACTTCTTCGCGTCACGACCACCGAGTTCGTTGTCGATGCCCTTGAGATGCGCCGCAAGATGATCGACGTGTCCAGCTTCCGGAGCCGTTGCATCTGGCGCGTAGTTGACCGGCGTCATGTCGATATCGACACGGTCTCCGTCGACCTCGAGCAGTCCTGCCCTGATGTGAGCCGCAGCATGCGCGGCGGTACACCACATCGTGAAGCTGAGAGTCGTCGTGTCGATGACAATCGGGTCGTTCGTCGTGAGTACCCAGATCGTGTCGGCGAGGGTATTCCCTCGTTCGACCCACATGGTGGCATTTGCCGACACTTCGGCAGCCTCGTCGAAGTCGGTCGCGCGAGTGAGGATCTGGGTCAGTGCGATAGTGCCGACGCGAGTCACGACGTAGATTCCGCGATCTGCGCCGGTTGCCGTGCCGGTATCGTTGACGAGCACACGGTCGCCAACGACCGGTGCCACGCCATCGATCGCTTCTACCGCCGCCGCGTTCTGAGTCAGCGTCTTGCCGATGCCAGTTCCGGCAGCCGTGTAGGCATTGAGTACCGCAGCCGTCGCGAGATCCACCCCTGCCTTGTGATCCGACCCATACGCCAGCGAATCGAGAGCGGCGAGGTCGACTCTGATGGTCCGGAGGATCGTCTCGAGATCCCTGGACGGTGCGCTGCGGTTGCCCTTCGTCAGGTTCATCCCGCTCTCGAAATGATCGGTCAAAAGCGCGAGCATCGTGATGGTCATCTTACACTTCCTCCGAATTCCCCCTCATTCGGGGGTGTGTTGCAGTCTCTATTCTAGCGCGTTACGACTCTCAACCTCAACCTATGTTTGTACCGTCGTCGACCTTCGTAGCGACATACGGTCGAGGCATCGGAGTTTCATTCGGCGTGATCTTGTCACTCGACGACGTCGGAGCGGGTACAACAGGCTTCGACTTGCTCTTGGTCACAACCCACTTGACGAAGTCGGCGGTCAGATCGACCATACCCGCACTGGTCAACGTCGCACCGAGTGCAGCAACGACGGCAACCCACCACGCCTGAGTCGTTGGGAGCAGGATGGCAATGCCCTGGATGTAGCTCGACACCACCGAAACCACCTTGCCGGTCGTTCCGACGATACGAGCCTTCTTCACCACCTGACGTGCGAAGAACACGAATCCGGTCAGCGCGACAGCAACGAGAAGCTGCCACTCATTCGCCGCGATGAGATTGACGATGTCGCCGTTGTCCATGTCCGAAGTATAGCATTCGTCTAACCGGTTACACAACCACTCACAAACCAGGAACGCAGTTCAGTATTTCTCCAATCGTGACTACCGAAATGAAACACGTCACCGCGAAGATAACAGTCATGATCGCCTTCACCAAGAAATTTTCCATGAGCAGAGTATACTACTATCTCTCGTGTTATACTGTAATGGTCGGGTTGAGAAGTATCTCGTTCCGGGGTGTGGCGACCAAGGATCTCTTGGTCGCCTTTTTCATTTCAGAGCAGGGCTCGGAACCATCGGAAAAGCATCTCTGACGTACTTGATGACGTCGTACACGTCGCCATCATCGGAGAATTCAGAATGCACGCTCAGGTTGCCGACGTGAGCAAGTACCCACGTCAGCACGAACAGATCGGCACGACCAGAGATATCGACGCTAGTCGACGTCCACTTGTCGTGCATGACATCTGCCCACTCTCCGAGCTTCTCCGCGTCAGATTCACCAGTGAAGAACGAACGAACACACTTCAGCGTCAACTGTATGAGCTTGTCTTCGGTTCCGTATCGCTTCATCAGTCCGTCGACCACATCGCAGCAAAACAAGACGTACTCCGACTTGGACGGCCATCCTTCCTCGCCAACCATGAACTCGACACACCCGAAGTAAAACCCGGCAGACGGACAATTCTTCCAGATGTATTCCCAGCCGTTCTTCTGGTTCTTGACGATCCAGCCATATCCATCCATCATGCCGATGTCTTCCATCCAGTCCGTGATACGTCGTTCTGTCATATCTGCACCCCAGATTCCTCTTTCCGCAGACTCTCCGCGCCAGAGAGCCAATCGATCGCCCTCGCGTCGTTCATGGCGCCGGTCTCCCAGACCTCGCGGACTCGCTCCTCGATGCTCCCGTCGAGAACCTCCTTGTCGAAATCGGAATCGTCGAGCAATGCAAGCACGCCGCGAGCGATACACTCTGCAACCGCAGCAGGAGTTCTTCTAGCGCGGAACTCCTCTTCGGTCATATGCCAATGTTCGTCAAATGGTACCGACGCCATGACAACAATAGCCGCGCACGTCAGAACAAAGTCTTCGCGTTTCTCATCGAGTGTCATCGTCACACCGGCATCTTGTAGCGTTGGAACTCCGACTTGAGACACATCAGAGTTTCGTTCGCAGTCTTGTCGCCTCTGGTGAGATGCGGCATCGACCAGTAGACCGCTTCGTGGACACCTTGGCGATGAGTCTCGTTCAAGCTCATCGAGATCGTCAACTCCTTGCTCATCTTCGGATGTGCGGTGGTAGCAGGACGATCGCCGAAGTAGCAGGCGAGCCCCATCACGAGTCGCTTGTTCGGAACCCGATGCTCCGCGATGTTCTGCTGCATCGTTCCTGGGAACGTCGCCTTGTCGTGCGACCAGTGGGGCTCTTGTTGCGGGAACCAGATCGAGTACGCTTCTGGCATGTCGTACTCGCAGACGTTGATCACCGCAGCCATGGCAGGCGACGGAGTAGGATCGAAGATCCGCACGACACCTAGCTTGTAGTTCGACAATCCCAATCTAATCTGAGCCGCCGCTTGAATCGGATCGTACTTACCGGTCTCGTAGTCCTTCTCGCAGTTGAGCAGAATACTCGCCGGATAGATCAGCTTCGTCGATTGAACGACGTGGTTCACCATCGCGGCGATGTACGCCGAGTCTCGGAACACCCAGTACATCAGATGAGGTACGAGACCTTCGTCGACGACGGTCCTCAGACTGACGATCGTGTCCTCTACGGAACGCATCCCGGAGAAGTTGCGCTTCGCGATGAGACAGATATACGCATCGGAGATGCCGATCTCGCGCATCATCTTCAGATGTTGCCTTTTCAGTTTGGAGAACCCCGTGAAGATTCCGTACCTCATCGTGATCTATCCCTTCTCTTTCTGACATCCTCGACTTTGACTTCTCGCAAGGTGGCGATCAACTCGTACCACATCGACTTGAAGTTATGAATCAACCACACACACGCAGGAACCTCCATCACGGCTTCTGCGGTCTGACCTCCTGTAGCATGATCCGGTGTTCCTAGTATTCGCAGAGGGTAGGGTGTTTTTGCAGCGTAGACGTACCCATTCTCTATACCATGCCAGTATAGCTCCCATTGCAGATCATTAGGATCTACACGCGGAAGTTTGTATCCATCGGTGGTTATCTCTTTGACGTTCTTGAAGAACGACACGCCAAAGAATGGTGGGAATGGAAACCTGATTGAAGACGGCATGAATTGATTATAAAGGAATTATGTCATCCATTGACGACTGGGAAGCACTCATATCAGGCAGGAAGAATCAGTCGTCGAACGCGGCTTCGATCTCATCGACGGCATCGCTCATCGTCTCGACGGCGGTGGAGACCATCTTCACGACGAACGACCGTCGCAGATCGACGAGGTTCCCCTTGATCGCTCGTTTGGCCTTGCGGAACTTGCGGACGTTGACGCCGAAGAGCACGGAGAGATCGTTGGACGCCCCTATGATTCTTGGATCGGGCAGTCCCGGTTCACTCGCATCAACGACCACCCTAACAGCATCGGACAGCGCCTTGACGTTGCCGTAGCCGAACGCGAGATCCATCATGCCGTTGAGAAGACGCTCGGTGTCCTCGCGGTTCTTCTTGATCACTGCGGCTCGAGCCGCGTCGTCTTCCTTGCTCTCGTCTACCGTCTTCGGTTCCTCTGGCGGAACCTCGACTGGTGCCGACTGCCTGACCACTCTCTTCGCAACCTTGTCTACCATCTGTCATGCCTCCTGCGATTGCTCGCTTGTCTGATCGATTATATGTGCAAATCTTGTTCGCACATATGTCTACCGTGATTCGTAGGTCTCCATCCAGCTTTACGAATACCGTTGAAATAACGCCACATCACTAGGTCTTCATGTTCCAACGCGGCTATAGCTGATAACACCGTATGTTCGTGTACGCATAGGCTTTGCGCGAGAATATCAACATCCCGAAGTGGTAGACGCATACGTGCTATGGCACGAAGAACTTTACGTTCAAATGTAGTCATTGCCTTACACTCCTCTCACCGTCGACCATATTAGCGCGTCGTCGCTCTTTCCCAATCTTCCACGCGCAACGCTTACACGTACCATGTCCATCGTGTGGTATCTCGTTCGTACCACAGACGACACAATGTGCAGGCTTCCCTCCCGTTCCCCACTCGCCTTCTCTCGTGTTGTAGATGTGCGCCCTGTGTTCCCCAGTCAGAGCCTTATTGTGTAACCAGTTAGACGAGGTCGTGGGTAGGTCACTGGCCAAGCTGCCCGGGGAGAACGACGTCGGGAGTCGACGACTCGTCCGAGGTCTTCGACTCCGGAACGAAGAGCGCGCCGACGTCCGCCGACTCGGCAGACTTCTCTCCGGTCATGTCGCGAACGAGCTTGTCGATCGCCAGGATCGCTCCAGCGACGATATTCTCGAGTACGTGAACATCATCACTCACGGCTCTGAGCATATCCTTGAACTTCGGGTCGACTTGCCTTCCGAGATTGCCCGCGAGAGAATCGAGGTATCTCTTGAGCCCGTCGATCTGCTCCTCGACATTCGACTTACACACCATAGCGCAGAACACCAGAACCTTACGCTCTGTCTCGTTCACTTGGAACCTCCGTGCGTGATTATATAGATGTACGCTCAAGGTTGATTCGTCTTCGGTCTAAACAAATCGCATTGCCTGTTTGATAACACCCGAAGCCAACTTCCAAACCCCGCCGTCTTTGGCTTGAAAGATACCGTCATTTCCAACGTCGACTCGCACCTCACCACTCCATACACCAGCGGCATCGACGCTAAGTCTATAACGGGTATCATACCAAGAGATCTGGCGTGTTCTACATCTAGGACTTCTTTCGGATCAACCAACACCCTCGTCAACTTATCGCGCCTCTTCTTATTTGTAAACGGAAACGCCTCTGGGATCTCCATCGAAGGTCCTTCAGATGAAATCTCTCTCGGTTCCCCGTCGTCGACATCTTCATGATGTTGACACTTCGCATCGATGCAATCTGCCATCGCTCTAAACAACGACGCAAGCGACTTGGAATCAACGCCCTTGTCATGGACGGAATCGAGATCAACTTCGTCGTCGGCGTATATCTTGTCGACGACGGACTTCTTCTCCCATGTCCAGGACGCATTCTCCCGTTCTTCAGATGACATGACGTATGGGAAGATCGTGGAGATGCGGTCGCACTCCCATACCTTCACGAAGTCATACTCTGAAATCTCGTCGTCCTCTCCGTCGTAGATACGAACGTTCAGATATTCGTAGATCAGAACTCCGTCGGAGTCGAAGAACTGAGTATCGGCGACTTCTCCGACCAGTTCGTCTTCGCCGAAGTAAAAAGAATCGGTGTGAGTTTTCGCAGTCTCGTGTGTGTTTGACATCGTCGGTCTCCTCGGATGGATTATATCGATGGCGGGAGGATAACCAGTTACGCGATATCGAGATCGTCGTCGATCTCCGTCTTCTTCGTGGCTCGAGACTTCGTCTTCTCCACGGACTTCGGCACGACGAAGAGATTGATCTTCTTGATGGTATTGTCCGCGACGGCTTGAACGTCCACCGTGACGACACCAGCTTCTCGTTCTTCGGGAGTCGGCTCGACCAATGTACCATCACTTCGCACGTCGCACTTGACGACCCGCAGAATCGGGAGCTTCGGTTCTTGCCCTGCGGGA
>ERZ1292632.2791-Hain-H43-01um-R2-2791-length-14090-cov-6_pt1 | contig 14090 bp, 13 predicted proteins | sample MGYA00564407_ERZ1292632 | MGnify/ENA primary metagenome ERZ1292632 (study PRJEB36523, sample SAMEA6512637) | groundwater metagenome | collected 2019-01-08 | study: AquaDiva: Metagenomics assemblies of 32 groundwater samples
GGAAAAGGCCTCAAGGAAAGAGAATGAGGAACTATCAAGAGTCGAAATGCCGCCCCAGTAAGGCGCACCATTGGCTCATAGACCATGCTGGCTATGGGAAATGCAAACTGTGTCGGGAGGAAAGGCAGTTCGCCATAAGTTGGCCGCCTCATCTTTCCCAGGCTTTTGAGACAAGCCAGGGTATACGGACTCCTTGGAAGGCGTCTCGCAATGGGAGACTGCCGATCAGAGGAACCCCAAAATGATGACCATTCTTGACAAAATCCCATAAAAGTGCATAGAATAACTTGGAGGCGGTGCAACTTGGCTAAGATCAAAGCTAAAATACGAATCAGCCACAAACATGCCCAGCACAGGATGCACCCGAACTCCCTGGCCAACTTGAGACCTCCGCAGCCTGGGGAGAACAGGAACCCTTTTGGCCGGCCCCCGATAGATGTCTCGCTTACCTCTCTACTCAAGATCGAACTTGAAAAGGTGCCCCCCACAAAGGACAAGAATGGTAAGCCCAACACTCGCACCTGGCGGGAGTTGCTGGTGCAGGCATGGCTCATCGGGGCGGTAAAGAATCCCATCTTGCTAAAGGAAATCCTTGACCGAACTGACGGGAAGGTTAGCCAACCCATCCGGGTCAGCCTGGACGTGAGGGCGGAGGCGGAGCGTCTGGCCGAGGAACTTGGGCTGGAACCGGGCGAGGTGATCAAGGAAGCGGAGCGGATAATGAGGGGAGGCCACCCCTCTTAGTAGAAAGGAAAGCTCCTCGATATGAGGAAGGCTATACTATCCCCCAGTAACAAAGAAAAACATATCGTGGAGGCAAAAAAGCTCGTATCTGGTGCCTCAATACTCCCGCCCGATGACTGTCCATCCTGGGGAAAGAGGCCGAGCGGCTGGTGAAGGAACTTGGTCTGGATGTAGGAGGGGAGGAATAATATTGCTCCCCCCTTAAAGTCATGCATGAAGAAGCGAGGAGAGGAAAAATATTGCTCCCCCCTTAAAGTCATGCATGAAAAGTAGTGAGGAGGAATAATATTGCTCCTCCACCAAAAGGAACGGAAAAGAGCAGCGAAAGGCAAAAATATTGAGGGTTACAGAATACCCTTTGACTTTTAGGCAAAAAGATGAATCAAGTAACTAACCCCACTCTCTCCCCCGCCGAGCTCGCCGCCTTCCGGGTGAGGCTACGCCAGGCGGTGGCTGGGCAAGCCCCCTCGGAAACACCTGGCAAACCCTACTGGATGCGGTTCTGCCCCCTTACCCCTACCACGAAACAAACCGAGTTCCTAGCTCTTTCTTGCCGGGAGGCGCTGTATGGCGGGGCGGTAGGGGGAGGTAAAAGCTCAGCCCTTCTCATGGCGGCGCTCCAATATGTGGGGAAGCCTCATTACGCCGCCCTTCTGCTGCGCAAGAACTTCTCTGACCTGTCCCTGCCGGGTGCCCTCATGGACATGGCCGCCCAGTGGCTCAGGCCCACGGCGGCCCAGTGGCGTGCAGCGGAAAAGACCTGGGAATTCCCCTCTGGGGCGACCTTGACCTTTGGTTTTCTTGACCACTCTCAGGACAAATACAGATACCAGTCGGCGGAATTTCAATGCATTTGCTGGGATGAGTTGACCCAATTTCCCGAATCTGACTACCTATTTCTTTTCTCTCGGCTCCGCCGCCTGGAGGGGGTAAATATACCAATACGGGTAAGGGCGGCTAGCAATCCTGGGGGAGAGGGGCATGACTGGGTAAAGCAGCGCTTCATGGCGGAATCGAACCCCGAACGGGTATTTTTGCCCGCTACACTGGCCGATAACCCCTACCTGGACAGGGCAGAATATGAGAAGACTCTGGCGGAGCTTGACCCCATAACCCGTCAGCAGCTCCTCAATGGCGACTGGTCGGCGCGGCAGGGGGGCAACAAGTTCAAGCGTGAATGGTTTGAGATGGTAGAGGCTTTTCCCGTGGACTGCCAGAGGGTGAGATTCTGGGACATGGCGGCCACCGAGCCGAAACCTGGCACCGACCCAGATTGGACGGTAGGGGCGCTCTTGGGGCTTTCCAGGGCCCGAATGCTTTACATCCTGGACATCCGGCGGGCCAGGGGGACACCGGGGGCGATGGAGCAACTGGTGAGGCAGACGGCGGACTTAGATGGCAAGGAAGTCGCAGTGAGGATGGAGCAGGAGCCGGGCAGCTCTGGGGTGAAGGCCATAGATGATTATCGGCGGCGGGTGCTCTTGGGCTGGGATTTCGCGGGAGTGCTCAGCACAGGAAGTAAAGAAATACGAGCGAACCCCCTGGCCTCCCAGGCAGAGGCGGGGAACGTCAAACTAATGAGAGGCCATTGGGTGAGCGCCTTCTTGGACGAGGCCGAGCTTTTCCCTACTGGGAGCCACGACGACCAGATTGATGCTGCTAGTGGGGCGTTGGCTCATTTGGCGGGTCACGGAGGTCCCCCCAATGTGCGATTCCTAGCTTGACGATAAAAGGCACCAGATAGCGGCTTTTCCAACAATAGTGCGAACCAGCAGACACGAATCAAATGGAGGGAACCTTGCGACCTACGAAAATGACAATCTTGGCTTATGGCCTGGAGGGAGCAGGGATACTTATCTTGTTAGGAGGGCTATGGTTCCTGTGGGCTCCCGCCGCTATCTTCGTGGCGGGGGCTTTACTGATTCTCCTAGCTCAGATTCTAACTCGAAAGGAGAGAACTTGATGACATTTCTACAAAAGGCAATCGCATTGCTGGCACCCCCCCATCGCATCCCATTGAGTTATGGAGGGGCGTTCCTGAGCCAGTTGGCCGAGACCCCCCATAGTGTGTTGAGCCAACTTGAAGCTATGACCGCATCGGGGTGGATATTCGCCTGCGTGGATCGCATAGCCACTGCCATTGCCTCGACGAACTGGAGGCTATTCCGGGTGGCGGCCAACGGGGAGAGGAAAGAGGCCCTGGACCATCCCCTTCTGGATTTGTGGCGTTCGGTCAATCCCTTCGATACTTCCGAGGGGTTCCTGGAGATCAGCCAGCAACACATGGAACTGACGGGTGAAACATGGTGGGTCTTATTGCGGGATGGCGCTGGGCACCTGGTGGAGCTCTGGCCAATTCGCCCGGACAGGATGCGGCCCGTCCCCAACCGGGAGAAATACATCGCGGGCTACCTTTACGTAATTGGCAACGAGGTCATCCCCTTGCGATTGGAGGACGTGATTTTCATTCGGCGGCCCCATCCAGTGAATACCTACCGTGGCCTGGGCGTGATCGAAAGCATCTTTGCGGACATGGAATCCGAGAGGAACGCTGCCAAATACGTAGCGGCGTTCTACCGGAATAACGCCGAACCGGGGGGCGTTATTGAGTTCGATGAGTCCCTGGCGGATGCCGACTTCGAGCGCATAGTGAGCCGTTGGAAGGCCCAACATCAAGGGGTGGCCAATGCCCACCGGGTGGCGATCATAGAACGGGGGCATTGGAAAGACAGGCTCTACACCCAGCGAGATATGCAATTCGCTGAGCTAAGGAAGGTGAACCGGGATACCATCATCGGGGCCTTTGGAATTCCCCTATCGGTGCTGGGCATAACGGAGAATGTCAACCGGGCCAATGCCGAGGCAGGGGAAGTGACTTTTTCTCGCTGGGTGCTATTGCCCCGCCTGCGGCGCATCCGGGGAGCGGTAAATGAAAGGCTGTGCCCCCAGTTCGGGCCTGACCTGGAATTTGACTTTGAGGACCCCACACCCATAGACCGGGAACTGAACTTGAATGAGGCTGAAAGGGGTTACCGAGCTGGGTTCCTCACCAAAAACGAGGCCCGAAAACGGGTGGGGGAAGGGGACGTGGAAGGTGGCGAGGAGTTCGGGGCGACCCCGTTGGGCATACCTCTGGGAGGACTCAGGATGCTGAAAGCCGCTGACCCCAATGCCACCGACCTTTACGCCACGCCTTTGCAGAAGGCTGAAAGGAAGATGGCCAGGGCTTGGGCTTTGCGCTTGGAGGCTGAGGTGGATGCCCTAGTGGAATACCTGGGACAATTCAAAAGCTACCAAAAGCTGGAACCTTCGGATGCGGCGGGTTACCCCTGGGAATGGTGGGCGAAATACGGGGCGGAAGTTGTGGGCGAATTGTCGGCGGCTTTCTCGGCGCAACTGGTTTTTGAGTTGCCCAATGCGTCAGTCCCAGAAGTGCAACGTTTGGCGGGGGTTTTCGCTGAAGCGCGGGGGGCGAGGCTGTTGAAACTGGAGGGGCCTGAGAACCTGGTGTCACTCACCAGGGAACGGGTTAACACGCTCGTTTCCGAGTCTTTGGTGAGGGGGGACAGCCTGGGAACATTGACCAAAAACCTTCGGGCCGACCTGGCCTTTTCTAAGGAGCGGGCCAGCAGGATAGCGCGCACCGAGACGGCCACAGCGCTGGGGCAGGGTTCGAAACAATCTGCCGTTATGCAGGGCAGGGACGAGAAAGGTTGGGTAACTCAAGGCGATGAGTTGGTAAGCCAGGAGATATGCGCCCCGAATGAGGCGGCAGGGTGGATTGGGCTGGGGGACAGTTTCCCCTCTGGCCATGATACCATCCCTGGCCACCCAAATTGCTTACTCCCAGGGAATAGAGTGATAGCGCCCCAAACTATCGCGGCTAGTCGGGCTCTTTATCATGGAGAGGCAGTTGAACTCACTACTGAGAATGGGGATAAGTTGGCCGTTACCCCTAATCACATGATACTCACCTCGTCGGGGTTTGTGAAGGCGGAGTTTCTGCGCAAGGGCGATTACATAATCAGCAGCCTTGATGCCCAACGGATAGCATCGTGGCTTAACCCAGACGATGACTACCGTCCAACCTCGATCGAGGAGATATGGGATTCGCTCATGATGGAGCAAGGCATGTTGTCCTGTTTTGTGCCAACCTCCCCCAAAGATTTCCACGGCGATGCGAGGGGTTTTGAGGGCAAGATCGACATTATATCTACCGATGGCTTTTTGGGGGATGGTTTCTACCCCCTTTTCCCTCAACATTTCGGCAAGAAAACACTCCCCTTCAGAGATGCCCAATCCTTTGAGTTGCCTGGTTCTGGCTCGTTTTTCTCTGGAGGCCAACGATGGTTTCCGTCCCCGAACAGCAGCATGGGCAGCTTGGGTCAAAGCCGACCTTTCCTGGGGCGTCAATCGGCGCATTCGCAGGGTAGAGGCCTGGCTACCGTTCCGAGGGGAAATACCGGCGCTAATGAGATGCCTTCTGAAAACCGGGCGGCCTATCTTGAGCTCGCCAGACAATTTCTGTTCAGATTCGCCAACTTGATAACGGAGCAAAAATTGGTGGAAATTCGGAAGTTCAATTTTTCGGGTCATGTTTTCGACCTCCAGACCTTAGAGGGATTATACATCTGCAATAACTACCTTGTCAAGAATTGCCGATGCAATGTTCGTTTCCGGACGAAGGCCCTTCATGAGGAGCAAGTGAAACCCAACCGCCACAAGGCCTGCGGGAAGCTCCTGGTGGCCAGCAAGAGCCTGGGAAAGATGTGGTGCCGGTATTGCAAGGTGGAAGTTTAAGGGGGTCTTGACAAATCCTTAAAGGGATGTTAGTCTTTGGATAATTGAATACAGGCGGGGCCAGATGCTAGACGCAGTGCCCCGTCACCGTGAGGCCAGGGGGCCGGGCCAGACGCCAGATGCAGTGCCCGTCGCCCACAGCCCGAAAGGGCCAGAGCCCGATTTTGTCGAACCACCGGAACGGCAGGATCGGGTTTTTTGTTTAACAGGGGGCTGAATGTTCAGAACCCAACTCATACGAGCCGAAACGAAGGTCCTGGATTTGAAGGCTGGGCGGGTTTTCGCTGTGGTCAGCACCGAGGCCCGCGACCGCCAGGGTGACATCATCCGTCAAGATGGTTGGGACTTGACATCATTCCACAAACACCCCGTCCTACTCAGTTCCCACAACTACCTGGATTTACGCAGCCAAATCGGCGAATGGGAGGACGTAAAGGTAGAGGGAAAGAAACTGGTAGGGATCGCCCACTACTATGTGGGCGAAGGTAATGAGCAGGCAGATTGGGCTTTCAATCTGGCTGGCAAGGGGAGGGCCGCCTTTTCAGTCGGTTTCAAGGCAGACATGGAGAAGGCAAAGGAACTTGAAACGTTGCCTGGGTCTTTCCGCCAGAGCTACGAATTCCGGGGGCAGGAGCTATTAGAGGTATCTCAGGTGGTAATTCCGGCCAATGCCCAAGCCCTGCAAGCTATTCGCACCCTGGGCCTTGACCCCATTTTGACGAGCATTGCAGACGAGATGCAGAATGAGATGCCCCCTGAAATCAAGCTACTGGATTACCTGCCCCTTTACCTGGATGTGGTGGGGAAACCCTACCCAAATGAGCACGCCTGCCGGTTGCGGGACCCTGGGGATTTCAAGCCCGAATCTTTCCGCCGCACCGAACGGGAGCATGAAGGGAAAAAGTATTCGTGTATCATGGGGCGGCTCAAGGGTGAAGAGACGATGACGGAGCAAGCCTACCGCTATCCCAAAGGGATATGGCCAGCGGGTTCCGCCCGTTCCCATTGCAAATCGCATGACGGGAATTTCGAGGCCGCCAGCGAAGAAGCGGCTTGGATACCCAGAACGACCCTTTCCGAAGCAGTGAGAGAGGCGATACAAGAAACTTTGAAGGAGGGTTAAATGCCAATAAAGACTCAGGCGGAACTGGAGGAACTTCTAACCAATCCCAAGAAGTTCCAGGATTACCTGGAGGCGTTTGCCGTGGAACGGATAGGGCCAGTGATCAAAACCGAGATGGCGGCGGCCCTGAAAACTGCGCCCCCCAGATTACCTATGAGTGGGGGACCAGAACCACTTGAAGGTAACTTCAAGAAGTTCGGCGAATACCTGCGGGCCATCCACCCGATCATTAACCGGGGGCAGGTAGACGCTCGGTTGAAAGTCTCCTCTGAAGCTGAGGGTGGAGCTGGGGGGTTCTTAGTCCCCACTGAATTCGTGGCCAATCTGTTGATGCTCTCGCTGGAGCAGGCTGTGGTGAGGCCAAGGGCCTTCGTGATGCCGATGCCCTCTTCAGCCGTCAAAATCCCGGCGGTGAGGGATACGACCCATGCTACCAATGTGTTTGGCGGGGTGGCGGCCTACTGGACGGCGGAATCGGGGTCGGTCACGGAATCCAATCCCATCTTCCGGCAAATTGGTCTGACCGCAAAGAAGCTCACGGGTTATACCACGGTCAGTAATGAGCTTCTGGCTGATGCCGCCATTAGTCTTGAGGCCCTTCTGATCCGCATGTTCGGCGAAGCCCTGGCCTACTTTGAGGATGACGCCTTCATCGCTGGGACGGGGGCAGGCCAACCTCTGGGTATCCTCAATTGCCCGGCACTGATCTCGGTGGCAAAGGAAAGCGGCCAGGCCGCTACCACTATCGTATCGGAGAACCTGGACAAGATGTTTTCCCGGATGCTCCCCACGAGTCTCAACCGGGCCGTCTGGTTGGCCCATCCAGACACTTTCCCTCAGCTCGCCGCTCTGTCCCGCACCGTGGGCACTGGTGGTTCAGCAGTTTGGATGACCAATATCGCCAACGGCCCGCCCAGCATAATTCATGGGCGGCCTTTGATCCTGACGGAGAAATGCCAAACCCTGGGCACAGTGGGGGACATCTACTTTGTGGATTTTGGCTACTATATCATCGGGGATCGTCAGGCGATGACAATGGCAGCCAGCCCCCATGTGAGGTTTACCAACGATGAGACGGTATACCGTTTCGTTGAAAGGTTGGATGGCCAGCCGTGGCTTGACTCGGCGCTGACCCCGCGGCACGGCTCAAATACGATTTCCCCTTTTGTGGCGTTAGCCACCAGAAGCTAAAGGATGAAGGAGGGTTTGAAAGATGCCAACTAAACTAATACTTGATGACCTGGACATGGTGGAGGGTTTCCCGTGTGTTGACCTGCAGACCGCGGCCAACACAGGCGATTGGGTGGCCGCGCGGGATTTTGATAAGGTCGCCGTGGTTTTCATTTCGGGCGTTGGCACGGCGGGTGACGACCCCACCCTGACCATCCAACAGGCAACGGATAACGCCGGGACGGGGGCGAAAGCCTTGAACTTCGCCACGATTTACCGCAAGCAGGCGGCCACGAGTCTGGCGGCTGTTACCGCCTGGACGAAGACAACCCAAACGGCGGCCAATACCTACACCAATGCCACCGCCGCCGAGGAGCCCCTCATCTGGTGGGCGGAGTTCGCTGGTGATGACCTGGATGTGGCTAACGGATTTGACCACATCCGGGCTACCGTGGCGGACGTGGGCGGGAATGCCCAACCCGGCTACCTGTTTTACCTGGGCCGGCATGGGCGATATGCCCAAGCCCCGGCCAACAAAGTGAGCCCGCTCTAAGATGGCTCAAGTTTGCGAGCATTGCGGTTCGGCGGCCTGTCTGGCCCAAAGCCTGATGGTATGCCGGCACACTAGGATGCCGAGGCAGAAAAGGCTGGATGGGCCGCCAATGAACACGATGATGGGCGAGGCAGAGAATAAACAAATGGCTGACCCGATACGGCACACCGGGGGTTGGCCACTGGGGAAGAAGCGCAAATAGCCTACAAGGGTTCAACCCCGAAGGCGAGGAGGATCAAATGGCTACGATAGTTGGGGCACGAAGCCCCCTGTTCTACAAGCAAGTCAAGGGGGGGTTGCCCGCCATCCTGGACACCAGCAAGTTCACGGGCAACATCTTCTTTGTGGACTCCGCGAACACTGCCCGGGGAGGGGATTCGGCAGGTTACGGCACCAGCCCAGATACGCCGTTCCTGACGATTGATTATGCCATTGGGCAATGCACGGCAAACCAAGGCGATGTGATAATCGTGCTCCCAGGACATGCCGAGACTGTGATAGCGGCGGGTGGGATAGCGCTGGATGTGGCGGGCATCACGGTGATTGGCCTGGGGCTAGGGGCGGCCCGGCCCACGGTGACCTTTACCACAGCGGCTACAGCCACGATGACGGTGGGTGCCGCCAACATCAAGGTCCAGAACATTTTGTTTGTCTGCGGCATAGACGAGCAGGTCATCATGGTGGATGTCAATGCGGACGACTTCACCATTGAGGACAGCGAGTTCCGGGGTAGCGCCACTGCTCAACCCCTCGCCTGCATAGACAACAACGGCGGGGCGGCCAATGCCGCCGACCGTATGACAGTGAGAGGGTGCAAATTCATCTCCTATACGGCGGCAGCTTCGGCTAATGAGGCCATAGAACTAGGCGAAGTGAACGATGAAATCCTGATTGAGGAGAATATCATTGATGGCGACTGGGGCAATGCCGGCATCCACAACCCCGCCGCCAAAATCTTAACCAATCTGCGTATTCTCCGCAACGTGGTCCGCAACCGGCAGACGGGCGATCATGCCATAGAACTGGTGAGTGCCTGCACAGGTGAAGCGGTAGACAACCGCCTTTTCGGTGATACCCTGGGCACGATTTTCGATCCTGGTTCCCTATTCTGTAGTGGCAACCTCGAAAGCGATGCCATTGACCAGGCGGGCGTCCCCTCACCCCGAACGATGGCGGGCGATGCCTTGCCATCGGGTATTGCCACGACCTCTTTCGTAGCTGGAGCCATTGATGCCGCTGCCATCGCCGATTCGGCTATTGATAGAGCTACGCTGGCGGCAGACACGGGCTTGCGCTCCATCCGTTCCAACACGGCAGCGGCGGGAGCGGCGGGTTCGATAACTCTGGATGCGGCAGCGGACGCCAACAATGACTACTACAAATGGTGTATCATTTATCTGACGGGTGGCACAGGTGTTGGCCAAGCGCGCCTCATCACAGGCTACACGGGGGCCACCCAGGTAGCGGCGATCACCCCAAACTGGGTCACCAATCCGGATAACACAAGCACCTTCGCCATAATGCCTATCAACCAAATGAGCGTTGGTGATTTGAAGGCGGACGTCATTAGCAATTCCCACCTCGCCGATAATGTCCTGGCCTCCGAGCAGTTTGCGGCCAGTGCGGGCGAGAAAACCTGCGATGGCATCGTGGTGACAAAGGCTACGGCGGCTCTGCCCCAAACGAACGCAACAGGTCTTTTCACGGTAACAGGGCTGTGCCTGCTGAGGCGCATTGTAGGCTATGTCACAGTGCAAGTCGGGGCGGTGGCTAACGCCACCAAGCTCTTGGGTGATTCCACGGGAGCGGGTGTCGCAACTGATCTCTGTGCCACCGTAGAATTAAATGGAGCGGTTGTGGATTCCCGCCTGGAAATAACAGGCACCTTCGCAAATGCGATGGTGAAGACAGTAGACATTCCAGCGGCGAAGACCCAGGCCGTTGACCTGGTCATCCCACCTGGAGTGATTAGCCTTAACTGCGCAGGCAGCGATGGCGGCACTGGACGGGTAAGATGGTCAGTGACCTATGTGCCCCTGGAGGCAGGGGCGAGCATGGTGGCAGTCTAAGATGGCCATCAAACTTGAAGGCACGATAAAACGCTACATCGGGTTGTCAACCGACATCAAGCCCCAGTCTGGGGAACCCTTCGCTGGGGGCGCTGTGGCGGAAACTATCCCGCAAGGATCCAGCTTCCTGGAGGCGGATACAGGCAGAATCTATCGGTGGCTGGGAACCTCCTGGGAGCTAAATATCCCAATTGATGACCAACTCGTGGTTTTGCAGGCGGTGCTTAGGGAGTTGGGGAATATCAACCGCCTGCTGCAATTGGCTACGGGGATAGAGGCGGAAAGCCTCATGAGTTAGGCCGCCAAAACGAAAGCGGCCAAAGGAGAAGGCAATGAGTCTGGAAACCATCCTGAAGGCATTGTATCGGGGCAGTGGGGGGCAGGAGGAGCGCCAGTTGCAGGTAGACAAGCGAAACAGTCTGCTCATCGCCCACGGTTTGCCCCCTTATACGGAGATCACCCGGCGTGGCGGAGGTTGGCAAACCATGGCCACCACTGCAGTAGCGGCCCTGGTGATCAGGCCAAGCACTACCGCAATGGCTACTCTCTGGAATGGTGAGCCAGCTGGGGGCAAGAGCTACATCATAGACCGAGCCTTTGCCCACCAATTGGTGAGCACAGCAGCGGCGGGCTTTCATTCCCTCTGGCTCTGCGTTCATCCGGCGGGCATGGCTGCTGTTACAGATGACATCACGGCCCGAAACTCTCTGAGCGGAAAGAAAGGCTACGTGGGCTTCAGTCGCTTCGATAACGGGGCAACCGTGGTAGCCGATGGCTGGTTCCCCTGGGGCAACTGGGGAGAGGTGGAACCGACTGGCGTGCTCCCTGGCGGGCATGTGGAAGCCGTAGTAGAAGGGCGGATCATAATTCCCCCAACGGCTGCCCTCTCCTTACAGGTGGTAGCCTCGGTAGTAGGCAACACCTTTACCGCAGGCTTCGCCTGGTATGAAGAGCAGTTGGATCTGGAGTAACCCATGGGTTGGGAGCAGCTCCAATCCATAATTGACCAGAATAGGGCGCAGGCGTTGGAGGACAAACAGGAACCCCCAACGGCCTGCCCCATTGATGGAGCAATCCTGGAAATTGGCCCAGACGGACATAAAAGAAGTTGTCCAATGGGAAACTACGTTTGGCAATAAGCTGAAACTCCGGCTGGAAAGCAGGCGGGGGTAAAAGCGTGGCGAACTGGTATTGTGGCCGCAGGGCCGTAAAGGTTGCCGCTGGGATAAACGGTGGCGACCAGGATCCTATCGTTGACCGCCTCATAGAGGCGGCCTCCCGCCGCATAGACCAGGAGACCCGCCGGCGTTTCATCCCCGAAACCGCCACCCGGCTCTATCGTTGGCCTCACCGTTTGACTGCGCCCACTATCTTCTGGCTCGATCAGGACCTATTGTCTGTTACTACCCTCCTGGCGAAAGCCCAGGACACTACTCCGACCACCATAGCGACCGCAGATTATTTTCTGGAGCCGCAATCCCTTGGGCCGCCCTACAACCGGATAGAGATAGACCTGTCCAGCTCCGCCGCTTTTGAGGCGGGGGACACTCCTCAGCGCTCCATTAGCGTGGCGGGAACCTGGGGCTATGGAAACTCTACGAAGGCAGGGGGCACAGTGGCAAGCGGCCTGGCCTCAGATGCCACCGCCACCACTTTCGTCTGCTCCAATAGTGCCCTGATAGACGTGGGGGACACTTTATTGATCCAATCCGAGCAACTCTTTGTCAGCGGCATGGCCTCGGCTGCCCTGGGGACCATCTTGCTAAACGGGGCGCTCACAGCCACTAAAAGCCAGGTTTCGGTCACGGTGGACGGCTCGCACGGCATAGTGGCTGGCGAGGTGATACTAGTAGACTCGGAAAAGATGTTTGTGGAGGCCGTTTCCACCAACGTTTTGACGGTGGTGAGGGCTTATGACGGTTCCACCTTGGCGGCCCACGCCGATGATACCGCGGTGCATATCTACCGCACCCTTACCGTGGTGCGCGGGGTGAATGGCACCACGGGGGCCGTTCATGCCGACGCAACGGCTATCAGCCTCTATGTGCCACCCTTGGACATAACGAATCTCTGCCTGGCCGAAACCATCGCCATGTTCTCGCAGGAGCGGGCGCAATGGGGCCGGGAACTAGGGGGGGTGGAGGGGGCCACCGAACTGACCGGGCGAGCCTTGACGGATTTGCGGCGGCGCGTAACAGCCAATTATCGCCGGGTAAGAGAGGCAGCGATTTAGATGGAGATTATCCTAGAAGTCGAGATAAAGGGTAAGCTGTTCGACTTGAAGGCGAAGCCAATCGTGGATGCCATAAAACGTAGTGTGCAGACCTTGGTGGAAAAGGGTGAGGGGAAGCTTTTTGAGAGATTAAGGGCACGGCCCGCAGGCGTTTTCCTTTCGGTGGCGGAAGCGGGGAAGAAAGCCACTAAGGGCCACTATTATCGCAACATCCAGGGCAAAGTGGAAGGGCTTTGGGGAGTTATTCGGGATGGGAATGTGATTTACGGGTCCTGGCTTGAGGGCATCGGCTCACGAAACATTACCACCCGATTCAAAGGGTATCATAGTTTCCGCCTAACGGCGCAGGAATTACAGCAGGAAGCACCCAAAATCGTGCGGAAACAGGTTGAGCAGGCCATGAGGGAATTGAACCAGTGAGTTTCGATGTGAAAGCCAGCCTCCAGGCAATAGAAAGCTACTTATCCAAAAGCGGGTATTTCTCCTCAGTGCAAATAGGGGAACGTAAGGCGCCGCCACCGGGCGATGGTCTATCGGTGGACATCTGGATGAAGTCGGCGGCGGTGGTGAGGCTTTACGCCAACGGGGGCACGGGTGAGTCCCACGTGGTCATGGCTCGGGTATATCGGGACCTGTTCGGCCTGCCCACAGAGGAGACGGAGTTTGTGCTGGCAAAAGCTGTCCAGCAAATACTCAGCGACTTGCTGGGTGAATATGACCTGGGAGCCACCGTGCGGGAGATAGATGCTGGGGGGATTAATGGTCAATCCGTCCGCACCGATTGGGGCCACGTAGACATAGGGGGTAAACTGTTCCGGGTGGCCAACATCACGCTGCCCCTGAGTGTTGATGACTCGGCGACAATGGCACCATAGGAGGGTAGATGCCAAAAACCAAAGAAGCCAAACAATATCGAGTGTTGAATCCTAACGGGATTCCAAAAGGCGTGCCCATCCTGTCCTGGCGGGGCTCCAATTGGTTCGAGGGAGACATTCTGGAAGCGCCCCCAGGCTTGAGTGTGGAGCGGATATTGAAGGAGGGCTACGTGGAGGAGGTGAAGAGTGACTAAGAGTTCTGGGCTATCACAGCAATTTTTTGTTCGTGGCTACGATCTCAGCGGCGATGTGGGGGCCATCAACAGCGCTGGGTCCCCCCGGAGCTTACTGGAGGTAACCGCCATCAACAAGGCGGGAAAGGAGCGGGTCTATGGCCTAACCGACGGCCAACTTGAGTTCGCCACCTGGTTTGATGATGCCGCCTTAATGGAGCATATTAAACAAGATATTAAAAACTGGACTAAGTTACAGCAAGAGCAACAACAAAAACAATCTGGTGCAATGGATCCGCAAATGTTGATGCAAACAGGAGGATTGCCTCCACCTGGAAATCTACCTGGTA
>ERZ1292632.2792-Hain-H43-01um-R2-2792-length-14090-cov-4_pt1 | contig 14090 bp, 9 predicted proteins | sample MGYA00564407_ERZ1292632 | MGnify/ENA primary metagenome ERZ1292632 (study PRJEB36523, sample SAMEA6512637) | groundwater metagenome | collected 2019-01-08 | study: AquaDiva: Metagenomics assemblies of 32 groundwater samples
CTTTTCCACAAGACGGAGATTTTTCGGTTGTTCGATCAAATCTTTATAGAACTGATATTTCACGCAAACTTTTACATCGCTTGCCTGGATATCGACGATATTGGCAGATTGCAAAAAACTAGCCAATGTCACATTTTCTTTTTTTATTTCACGAATAATCGCGCTCCAATGCTTGTGGATATCAACGCCCAAATCTGGCGTTGTTTTAGCACTTTGGCTTAAATCACAATTAATTTGGCTGGGAAAACTTTTGGGCTGAATAAGGGGTTTGGGTTTAGCTACTTGAATTTGGGCTTTTTTTTTCACGCTTATATCACTGCCACCCGATTTAACTGGCTGTACAATTTTATAAACCGCTAGCTCAAGCGGAATAGTTGGATCTGGACTGTGCTTTATTTGCTCGAGCGCTACCAATAATTCCTCTATCCAATGCGCCAAGCACAAATCTCCTCCGAGTCGCAAACATTTGCGTAGCTCCAGTATTATCAAGTCAATAAAATGGGAAATGCTTCTCCCTCCTTTGGCAACCTCGTCAATAATCGCCAAAGTTTCGGTTAAATCGTTTGCCTGTAATGCTTTAATCAACTTATTTGCCTCAGCCAAGCTAGGCAAACCTAAGCTTTCCAGCACCCATTCCAAATTAATCTTTTTGCTGGTGCCAGCTACCTGATCAAGCAATACTAGTCCATCGCGATATGACCCGCCTGCCATATGGCTCAGCTGGGTAAGCGCTGGTTCGTCAATTGGTACTTTTTCTTGGCGGGCAATCGCGCTAAGATATGCAACCAGATCAGCAATCTCTGGTCGACGAAAGTCAAATCGCTGGACGCGCGATAAAATAGTATCAGGAATTTTATGGGCTTCGGTCGTGGCAAGAATAAAAACTGCATGGCTCGGTGGCTCCTCCAAAGTTTTGAGTAGCGCATTAAACGCTTCCTTGGTAAGCATATGAACTTCGTCAATAATGTAAATTTTTTTTACCCCTACTGTAGGCGCAAACCGAACTTTATCGCGCAGTTCGCGAATTTCATCAATCCCCCGGTTTGATGCTGCGTCAATCTCGATCACATCTAAGCTTGACCCTAGCGCAATCTCTTGGCAACTTTGGCAATTATTGCAAGGCACGCTTTTGCTTGCCTTGTGCTGGCAATTGATAGCTTTGGCTAAAATGCGAGCGGTAGTGGTTTTGCCTAACCCGCGCGGACCAGCTAGTAAATAGCCATGCCCCACTCGGTCGCTTTCAAGAGTATTGATGAGTATTTCCCTGATATGCTCTTGCCCAGCCAAACTCTGAAGTGTTTGCGGACGATATTTATGATATAGTGCCATAGACTTAATGTATAATGAAAAATGTAAAATGTAAAATTTTTATTTAAAAAGACGCTTACGATTTGGCTAAGCGTCTTTTGAATACCGTTAAATCCTTTAAGCCCTTTTGATGGACAAACCGTAGCGACCTTTTTCCTCGTCCACGCTCACGACCTTGACTTTGACCTTTTGCCCGATCTTTAGAACTGACGAAACAGTTGGAATCCGTTCCTGAGAAACCTCTGAAATATGAACCATTCCTACCCGACCGGGCGCCACTTCTACCAACGCCCCGATCTCCGTGCCAGAGTCGCGTTGCTTGACAATCTCCACCACCTCAGCGTTTTCATACACATTCCCAACCTCTACTTCGTAGGTTAGCTCCTGGACAATCTTTTTGGCTTGATTACCAGCTTCTTTATTAGTGGCTGAGATATAGACAACGCCTTGATCGTCAATATCAATCGACACCTTTTCATCCCCGCCACATGTTTCAATAATCTTGCGAATAGTTTTCCCGCCTGGTCCTATCACATCGCCAATCCTCTTTGGATTAATGATGACTTTCTCAATCCTAGGAGCATACTGACTCATTTCTTTTTCTTGGGGAATAACTGCCAACATTTTCTCTAAAATTTTCAGGCGCGCTTTTTTGGCTGTATCCATTGCCTGGCTAGCGATCTCAAAAGTAATGCCATGCAACTTGGTGTCCATCTGAATAGCAGTAATGCCGTTGGTTGTGCCTGCCACTTTGAAATCCATATCTCCGCCAAAATCCTCAAGCCCCTGAATATCGGTCAAAATTTTATAATCACTTTCCTTGACATCAGCTACCTCAATCTCGTTGAAATTTTCGCGCGTAATCAATCCAATGGCAATTCCAGCCACCGGCGCTTTTAATGGCACGCCGGCATCAAGCAAAGCTAAAGTTGAACCGCAAGTCGCTGCCATTGACGACGAACCGTTGGACGATAAAATTTCCGACACCAAGCGAATCGTATAAGGAAAATCCTCTTTGGAAGGAACCATAGGGAGCAACGCTTTTTCCGCCAGCGCGCCGTGCCCAATTTCTCGGCGGGAAGTGGACCTCATTGGAGAAACTTCACCGGTTGAAAACGGAGGGAAATTATAGTGGTGCATATAGCGCTTGGTTCCCTCTTCTTCCATTGTGTCAACAAATTGCTCGTCTCCGGGCGCGCCCAGTGTGGCTACGGTCAACGACTGAGTATGCCCACGGGTGAATAAACCCGATCCATGAGCTCGTGGTAAAATTCCCACCTCAATAGAAATAGGGCGAATTTCGTCGAGCTTTCTTCCGTCTGGTCGAAGCCCATCTTTCAAAATCGTTTTGCGGACTTCTTTCTGGATCAATTTATCAAACGCAGATTTCAACTCGATTTGCTTATAGTTACCTTCAAAATTATTTAAAATTCTCAATTCAAAATCAGCAATTTTTTGCTTTTGCTCGTTGTCTTGCTTTAATTTTAAAATTTCTTTCAGCTCTGCTCCCACAAAATCTTTGAGCTCACTGTGGATTTTCTCGTCCAAGGGCTCAACCTGCAAACTTACCGCGTCTTTGGCTAAATCTATTTGCATTTGGAGAATGGGCTGAATTTCTTTTTGAGCTAATTGAAACGCCTCTTTCATTGTATCCTCAGGAATTTCAATGCCAGCTGCTTCTACCATCATAATTTTGTCTTTGGTTGAGGCAATAACTAACTCCAAATCTGATTTTTCTATTTCTTGGTCGGTTGGGTTAGCGATTAATTTTCCATCGATTCTCCCGATTCTCGTGGCTCCCACTGGACCAGAAAAAGGCGCTTTGGACAACATCAAAGCGCTCGAAGCAGCGATAATAGAAACCACTGAAGGATCATGCTCTTTGTCATAAGACAGCACTGTGATTACTATCTGCACATCATTATAAAAATACTTAGAAAACAAAGGGCGAAGCGGTCGATCAATTAGTCGTGCTGTCAGGATAGCATTGTCTGACGGACGACCTTCCCGCTTAATAAACCGCGACCCAGAAATTTTACCAGAAGCGTACATCCGCTCTTCATAGTCGATTAAAAGTGGTAAAAAATCAATGCCTTCGCGTACTTCGTCTGACACTACTACTGTTGCCAGCACCATTGTCTCGCCCCAGCTAACAGTCACACTAGCATCAGCCTGCATAGCCAAATTACCTTGGCTAACCACTAAGTCAGCATTGCCATAGGCAATTTTTTGAGTTTTCTCGTTCATTTTTTCCTTTCTAGAGAGAGATGCTTTGGCGCCCCGGGGACGCAATGCTCCCTCAATCTAAGAGAACTTGAGGAGGTGAGAAGCGACTCCGAATCTGATAGAATCATTTCTCACACCCTTTGCCTTATGGGTCTGTCGTCGAATACCATTTTTGCCGTAAATTGCTAAATTCTACTGCAATTATACATTAGCTCCTCTGCTTATCATACTGATAAGCATCGTCGCTTCTGTACAATTTCGTAACGAATTTATCAATTTTCGCCTAAAAAGCGCATTCGGCAACAGGCCCCTTTTGGCAATAAGTTCTCTTTATTAATTTTCAATTATTCTTATTTCAACCAAAATAGGTTTTGCAGAGGCTTGCGAACGCGACGGCGTGAGCACGAGGAATTCGCCAGCAGGCGAATATCCGAACTCTGCAAAGACTGTTTTGGCTGAAATTTATAAATTACGTAATTTAAGCTTTTACTTTCTCAATCCTAAATCAAGAATCAATTTCAAATACTTCTTCTCTTCTTTTTTCTTCAGGTAATTTAAAAGACGGCGGCGTTTGCCCACCATCTGAAGCAGCCCACGCATCGAATCATTGTCTTTGCCGTGTTTTTTCAGGTGCTTAGCCAGGGTATCGATTCTTTTGCTAAACAAGGCAATCTGCACTTCAACTGAGCCCGTGTCCAGCTTGTGCCCTCGATATTTTTTCACTAAATCAACTTTAACGCTTTTGGTCGCAGTCGCAACTGATTTTACTACTGCTTTTTTGTCTTTTTCAGCTACCGCAACTGTTTTAGCTTTAACCGGCACTTTGGCTGTTTTTGTTTTTTCTTTAATGGACATATGAAATTTTATTTTACTTTTAATATGTTAGCAAATTTTTACTTGGCTGTCAATTTTAACTTGGCTAAAACCCGTTTTACCACTTTCCGCTCGTTATATGGAGCCAGAATTGAAAGGCGCGGGTTTTTCGGGTGCGCGACTGCCATGACTTCCTCATGCCCCTTGCCAGTTATTAGCACAAGGTCGCCAGCTTGCGCTGTGTGGCAAGCTTTTACTATCGCCCTTTCTCGATCAATGATCTGGAAATAATTTTTACCTCGAGTAAATTTTTTACTATCAACTCCCCCTGCCACTTGTTTTAAAATTTCCGCCGGGTCTTCGGTGTATGGGTCTTCATTGGTCAAAATTATCATATCCGCAAAACGAGACGCGATCGCGCTAAGCATCGGTCTTTTGCCAGTATCGCGATTACCGGTAGCGCCAAAAACCGCAATGATCCTGCCTTTAATAATTGGACGAAGCGCTTCGTAAATTTTTTCAAAAGCGTCGGGTGTATGAGCGTAATCAATTATCACTCGAAATGGTTGCCCTTGGCTTATTTCTTCCATACGCCCGCGAACTAAATTAACACTTTCCAACCCGCGCTTGATAGTCTCCAAGCTCACTTCCAAGCCATACGCAACAGCTGCGGCAGCAAGGGCATTGTAGATATTAAACTTGCCTTTGATCGCCAGCTTTATCACTGCTTGACCTTTGGGGGTGACTAAAACAAAATCTGTGGTGTTGGGTGTATAGGTTATTTTCTCTGCTCGCACCCCGGCTTTTTTTGAGCCAATACTATAACTAATCTGATGGCTGGATATCAGCTGTAGAAAATTTTCGCTAGAAGGATCGTCAAGATTTATGACTGAGATAAATGGGTCTGCTTCAAACAATTTCATTTTGGCTGCCACATAATCCTCAAGGGTTTTATGATAGTCCAGATGGTCGCGGGTGATATTGGTTAGGACTGCCCCAAAAAAATCAATGCCAAATACGCGAAACTGGCTCAAGGAATGGGAGGTAATCTCAAGCACCGCATACTCACAACCAGCTCTTTGAGCGCGCGCTAAAAAACTTTGCAAATGCCAGGGAGTAATTGTAGTCATCTTGTACTTATTTTTCCAAACACGACTACCGATTTTAAAGCGCACTGTGCTTGCTTCAGCCACCTTGGATCCTGACAATTCCATAATTGAGCTTACCAAAGCGCAGGTAGTGGTCTTACCATTAGTGCCGGTAACGCCGATTACCTTGATTTTCTTCCCTGGATAATCATACCACCGAGCAGCCAACTTCGCGCGCCATAAATAATACTTTAAAATAATTACCCCGGAAAGCATTGGGCTAATCCGGGCTTTGAGACTTTCAAGCATAGATTTGAAGATTATTTTTTCTTTAACGAGTAGATTCTATACCAAACTGGGCGATATATCAAGTCTAAAGCGTCGGGATAATAAATTACCTTCCCCTCTGGCGCAAAACCTAACTTAAACTTGGTGATCCCCGCCCAAGGGTGATTTGTGTCAATCTGTATGATTTGATTTTCATTTTGGTTTTTGGTTTTTGGTTTTTGGTTTATTTTAATCCCCCACATATCATACCATTGGCAACCTTTAGCTTTAGCCATTTTCATAATTTCCCAATGCAGGCGATAAGGCGCCATAAATTGGCGCGCATCCCACAGCGAGGCGCCATGCAGATAATACGCCACCTTCCCCCAAAATAGCACCACAGCTGACGCCAACACCTTTCCATCTTTGGTAGCGCTAAATATCTTGGCTTGGGGTGAAAGCGTTTTAAGCATTAATTCAAAATACGCTTTAGAATGATAGCGAAAATTATCGCGCTCACCAGTCTTTAACGCCAACGCCCAAAAACTTTCCACTGTCTTTTGCTCGATTACTTCCACACTATGACGAGTCGCCAGGCGAATATTGTACCTGGTCTTTGGTTGCATATGGGCTAGTATTTCTTCCTCACTTTGCCTCAGATCAACTAACAGGGTTGTTTGCGGTTGCTTTGTTTCAGACAGCTTTGCCTGGGGAAAATCCTGCGACAAACCCGCAACGGTTGGCTCCAGTTTCACAAATACTGCTTTTTCTTTTTTAGCTAAAACCTTAAGCTCATCTTTAAATTTGGCTGGTGAGCCAATTTTTCCAACCCGAGGGGCATACAAATATGACAGGCGCGCCCGAGGATTTTTAATCAATAGCACTCCTTGGATACGAAAAACCTGATTACCAAATGCTTTTTGAAATTGCTCCCACCGGTTAGATTGCAAAAAAGATTCTTCCATAGAACCTATTTTAATCCTTTTTAGCCAAAAAAAATAGACCGCATCTTTTCTTGTATTCTTGAATTTATGATACGGTCAAATGGTTTGATTGGGATAAAGCTTGCTCAAAACAACTTTGCTTAAGCTCTAGCGGACACTCTTCTTCTTCGCAACATAATTGCGCGCCAAGATCTACGAGCGCTTGATCAACGCGCCCCATATAATACGAAATAGCATGACTAGATGATGGACCGCATTGAAAATGAGTAGCAGGGAAATCTCTTCCTCGTTGCTGCTTTGGCATGGTTATCCCTCCTGGTGGCTACTAGGGGCTGTCGGCGAATGCGCTTTTGTCGCGAAAATTCCAAAATTCGTGATGAAATTTATTAAGAGCGAGGAAGCATATCAGGTATGATACGTTGACGAGCTCTTAATAAATTTCATAGAATTTTGGAATTTGCAGTAAAAATGGTATTCGTCGACAATCCCTACTAGCCATTGAAAAGCGCGCTAACTTGATACATTTAGCATTATACACTAAAATGAGCTCTGTGGCAAGCAAAAAAATACTAGCAATAGAAACTTCCTGTGACGAAACCAGCGCGGCAATAGTTGGAAGCGATTTTCAAGTGCTGTCGAATGTGATCTATTCTCAAATACTAGCCCATAAAAAAACGCGAGGCGTAGTGCCTGAAGTGGCTAGTCGCTGGCATGAAAAAAAAATTATTGAAGTAGTTGAGCAAGCGTTAAAAAACGCTGGAGTGACGCTCGAGCAAATCAACGCGCTGGCTGTCACCTGCGGACCAGGGCTGGTTGGCTCGCTACTGGTTGGAGTTGAAACAACTAAAGCCTTGGCATGGATTAGTCGCCTGCCGATTGCTGGGGTGAACCATATCTACGGTCATTTAATTTCTCCAATCACTTCCATAGAGCACCCAGAAAAGATTGTGTTTCCGGTCCTAGCCCTAACCGCCTCAGGCGGGCACACCATTTTAGCGCTCCTTTGGTCGTGGACCGATTACCAAGTACTGGGCGAAACCATCGACGATGCTTCAGGTGAAGCGTTTGACAAGATCGCCACTATGCTCGCGCTTTCCTACCCCGGCGGACCAGCGCTGGAAAAACTTGCGCAGGAATTTCAAGGGCAACCTACTATCACCTTCCCCAGCCCCAAAATCAACTCCGATGATTTAAACTTTTCTTTTTCTGGATTAAAAACAGCTGTGCTTTACTACCTGCAAAAAAATCCCCAGGCAAACAAAGCAGAAATTGCCTATGCCAGCCAACAAGCTATTATCAAAGCACTGGTTGGCAAAACCGAAAAAGCTTTCACCCAATTCAAACCCAAAACCATTTTTGTGGCGGGCGGGGTGTCTGCCAATCGCGCGCTCCGCCAAGCAATGCTAGAAAAATTCAGCACTCGCGTACCTATCTATTTTCCCGCCAAAGGCTTTTTTGGCGATAATGCCGGGATGATTGGGCTAGCCACTTTCCTTGATACGAGAACGCCTTTTACAACTTGGAAAGAAGCCAAAGCTGAGCCTAACCTGAAATTAAAAAGTACAAGTTAAAAGAGAAAACTACATCTTAAAACGAAAAAATTGTTAACGAACAATTGTATTAAAACTTTTACTTTTTAAATATCATTTTTCCTTTTCGTTTTGATATTTAAAAATACTTAAAAAAATAAAAATGCCCAACGATCCAATCTTATCCTCCCTTAATCCGGTTCAAGCTGAAGCTGCCCAAATTAAAGACGGACCAATTTTGATTTTGGCTGGAGCCGGAAGTGGAAAGACTAAAACCCTCACGCACCGAATTGCTTTTTTAATTAAGCGCCACCATATCTCGCCTGGCGCTATTTTGGCAGTCACTTTTACCAACAAAGCAGCCGAGGAAATGCAAACACGCATCAACCAGTTGCTTAGCCTGACCTCGCCTCTGCCATGGATGGGAACTTTTCACTCGGTCTGCGTAAAAATCCTCCGCCGAGAATTAAACCACGCTTCCTTGCCTTTTACTGCCAATTTTTCCATTTGGGATACTCAGGACCAACTTCAAGCAATAAAAAAAATTATGAAAAAAATGGAGTTTGACCCAAAAAAATTTAACCCGCGCGCCATTAGCGCCTATATCTCATCAGCTAAAAACGAGATGACCGCTAGTGGCGAGATGAAAAAATACATCGAAGGCTATTTCCAAGAAAACGCTAATCTCATTTTTGAACAATACGAGCTGATGCTCCGCGAACACAACGCGCTAGATTTTGACGATCTGCTGCTAAAAACTGTTGAGCTTTTCACTGCCCATCCAGAAATTCTAACCCGCTATCAAAATTTATTTCAATACATTTTGGTTGACGAATACCAAGACACCAACGAGATCCAATATCAACTGGTGAAAAAATTAGCCGAGCTCCATAAAAATCTTTGCGTCATCGGAGATGATTGGCAATCCGTGTACCAGTTTAGAGGGGCAAATTTTCGCAACATTTTAAATTTCGAAAAAGACTACCCTGATGCCCAAGTATTTAAATTAGAGCAAAACTACCGTTCAACGAAAAAAATCCTAGAAGCAGGACAAAAAGTAATTGAAAAGAACCTCTTCCGCACTGATAAAAAATTGTGGACTGGGAACCCTGATGGCGCGCCGATCACTCTAGCACGGTTGTCTGACGAAAAGGAAGAAGCTATTTTTATTATCAACGAAATTCAGGATTTGAGCCATCTTGGTCTTGGTCCGCATAATATGGTCATTCTCTACCGAACGCATGCCCAATCACGCGCCCTAGAAGAGGAATTTATAAAGGTTGGCTTGCCTTACCAAATCATCGGCGGAGTGAGCTTTTATGAAAGAAGCGAGGTCAAGGATATCTTGGCTTATCTTCGACTGCTGGCAAATCCCCAGGACAGGCTAAGCCTGGAAAGGATAGCTGGCAGACCGCCTAGGGGCATTGGACCAAAAACATTAGCCCAAAATGGAACAAAGCTTGATCTGTTTTTAGATAAAATTGCGCAGATAAGGGCAGTTACCAAAGACAAAGTACCATTTGAAATAATCGATCTGGTGATCAAGAAAACTGGCTACAAAGACTGGCTCCTTGACGGGACCATTGAGGGAGAGGCGCGCTGGGAGAACATTAAAGAATTAAAATCAGTGGCGACCGAGTTTGCCAACTTGAATGAATTTTTAGAAAAAACCGCGCTTTACCAATCAACGGACAAACTCGATACTGAACCCAAATTAAAACTGATGACCTTTCACACTGCCAAAGGACTAGAGTTCCCGGTCGTATTTATGATTGGTATGGAAGAAGGACTGTTCCCGCACTCTAGAAGCTTACTTGAACCCCAAGAGATCGAAGAAGAGCGACGACTTTGCTATGTGGGAATCACCCGAGCCAAAGAGCGACTTTACTTAACCCATACAGACTTTAGGAAAATTTATGGGTCGTTGCAGTCGTTCGCGCCCTCGCGGTTTTTAGATGAAATACCAGAAGAAGTTTTGGATAGAATTTAAAAAAATCATAACTTACGCGAAATATCATTCTACCCCCTTGTCATCCTCAACCGAAAGCGAAGCGCTTCGGATTGGGGATCCAGAGATTACAGGATGGATTCCCGTTTTCACGGGAATGACAGGCGAAGTGAAAATGACAATGGCAGAATATTTGCATAAATTATGATAATTAAAATTTTCATTTGATTATCCCGATTCGCCTCTGATGAATATGGCTCATCGGGATTGATTTTCGCTTCGCGAAAATCAAAAAGGCTCGAGTGTAGGCGAATGAGCATAAATTAAATTTAAATTATATCTCATGCCAATCTTCCCCGAGCCTTAGCGCAGATACTCAGCTACAAGACAACCTTCTTAAGACTGCGTCGACCTAAGAAAGAAATCTTTATAAGCATCCACGAATGGGTGGTGTCCAGCAAGCTGGACTTTTCCTTGCCTTTGAAAAGGTACGAAACCGTTGAAGGGTTTTTATTTAGCACGATGACCCTAAATTTGACAGCCATCGATATTGCGGCAAGGAACTACAAAACACCCTCCCTTAGTGCATAGATTTATGCATTCAAGATGAGTAAAAGATTACGATGTTTTTTAAGCCCCTCCCCGGAACTTTCCCCTCTCCTTGTGAATGTTCTTTATGTATCTATCATAACATGATGTAAAAAAATTGTCAATAGTTTAACCCGTTAAATAATCTTGAAATTAAAATCTAAAAACTTAAAACTACAACTCAAAATTAAAAACTTCCCAGAGTTTTAGCTTGGAATAATTGGTTGTCCATTCATATTCTGACATTTAAGTTTGAGATTTTAGTATTCATAGGGGATTTGAAATTATTACTAGGGTTTCGTAACTTTAACGGTTATCACACCAGTACCAAGGGGCGCCAGTTGAGAAAAAGCGTCTGGCGACAAATCAATAATCGCTTTGCCTAAAATCCCGCCACCAATCACCTTCACTGCCACCTTTTTCCCGTTGGACAGATTAGTCACCTCCACCATCGTGCCCCGAGGCAAAGAATTATGGGCGGCTGTCATTGCCGGCGCGCCAAACCAAGTGGCAATGCCTGTGCCATACACCACCTCTTTGGTTCCGCGCAAAATAATTTTTTCTTCTGGCTCTTTTAAAATTTTAGTAGTCTTTAAATCCCTTGAGACCTCCTGACCATTTTCCCGCCTGACCAAATAGGCAAGCTCCTTCTCCCCCGCGCTACCTTGCCTTGCTACTTGCTCTTTGCCTTTTTCCAGATTCGGATCGTCTTGGTATTCGGTTTTATATTCAATAATTTTTTTAATTTTCACTTCTGTTTCCTCAACGCGAACGATTTTAATCGTCGTTTCCTTGCTTAGCTTTGCGTCAATTTCTGACGAAATTCTATCTTTGTCTCCCAGCTCAATTCCTTTTTCAGCTAAAAACGATTTTACATCTTGGCTAAAAGTTCTAAATAATTTTTCCTCGTTGCCGTCAATCACCTTAACTGGCAAAGCGCGAGTAATTTTCATCACAAAACCCAATCCAAATCTCGGATCAGGAAAAGTTTTAACCAAATCCTCAGGATAAATGATAATTTTTGATTGACTGATAAATTCTTCCGCGCTTAAAAGGCGGCTAGGTCCATAATATGTTTCTTCGTCAAAAAGTGTTGTTTTTGCTTCGCTTTCTTTTTCGTCCTCAACACCTAAAATAGCTAGCCCGGTGGCTAGCTTTCCATTGTTTGGTTTCGGCTGTGACCGAGTGATCCCGGAAAAGATTACTATGCTAACAATAATTAGGATACCAATAATTTCACGCAACACATCCTCCTATGGATAAATTCTATCATAATGCCAAAAGCCATAATGTGTCAAGCGTCCCGTCTGCGACATACCCTTGCAAAATGAAATTATTTATTTTATCATTACTCCATGGACAATAAATCATTATTTGGACTAATCATTATTACTACGCTCGTCATTTGGGGACTGGTGGCTTGGGGATCGCAACCAAGCCAAAAAACGCCTGCCACTACCGCCCAAAATCAATTGGAAAATGTTTCCGATCCTGACGAGCTAGTGCTTGGGAGTCGCGATGCCGATGTCCAAATTGTTGAATATTCAGATCCTCAGTGTCCGGCGTGCGCCCTGGCTAATGAAGCGATAAACGATATTATTGCCAACAATCAAGGCAAGGTAATGCTTTTATACCGACATTTCCCGCTGTCTTACCATCAGTTTGCCAAGCAAGGCGCCAGAGCAATGCAAGCTGCCAACCGCCAAGGCAAGTTCAAGGAAATGAAAGATATTTTATTTCAAAACCAAGAACAAATATCTGATTCCGCTATTGCTAACTTTGCCGAACAAATCGGCTTAGATATGACCAAATACCAAGAGGATTACAATGATCCCAAAATTATTGCCAAGGTTGAATCAGACTTCCAAAAAGGGCTAGAGGTCAAAATCGACGCCACCCCAACTGTATTTTTAAATGGAACTAAATTCGAAAGCTGGAGCGACCCCGTCGCTTTCCAAAAACAGATTGACGGACTCTTGAAGTAATAATCTGGCTAGCTATTTTCTTTTGCACCCTCTCCGCTCTCTTCTTCCGTCTCTTTTTTAAGCGTTGTGGCTTCCCTAAGATTTTTTTCCATTTTTTGCTGGATTGCTTGATAGGCAAGCTCAAAGTACTGCAAATCCATCAATAATTCTAATGATAAGTTTTTTCCTGAATCAACACGCGTATCGCTCTCGCCAAAAATCTTTTTCAAATCTTTTGATTCTTTATCTTTTGATTTCCCCCTGTCTTGCGATGATATTTTATAACTTGTAATATCCGCATAATTTCCATACAATCCGACAAATTTAGTTCGTAATCTTCGGGCAATTCCTAATTTATTTTTACAATCATTGGCTACGCCTCGTGTTTGCTGAATATCTAAATTATCAAAATCTATCGCGTCTCCATCTCTTGTTTTTATTATTTCAATTTTCTCGTTAATTTTCACTTTAACCGCTCGGCCGAGTATCAGTAGCATACAAACTTGCTTCATTTCTTTATTGAGTCCGTCGAGCAGTTTTTCAACAGCTGGTTTATTTTCTTCTATCTCATCGCGGAATCTCCGCAAATCTTTTTCAATCAGTAAATCATTATAATCAATGGCTGGATATTTATAGTCCAGTATTTGCTCATCGGATAATTGAGAAAATTCTTGATAAGCATCAGCTAAATTTTCCATTCTGAATTTTCTAACCTCTTCTTCGAACGCTTGCTGAATACCGCTAACGATTGCTGGGCTAAGCCTCTGATTATCTGCTTCAGTGCGCGCTATACCGCCCATAAAAATTGGCGTGCCATTATAAATTTGAAAAATATCTTCTTCAGCGCCTTTTTCTAAAAGCTCTGACAAATCGATTTTCTGCGCTTTTTCAAGCAAAATATGAGTAGCGCCTTTGGTGGAATCGTCTTTCAGCTCAAATTCTTCCTCGTCTAACTCCGGTCTCATGCTCGTTAAAATAGCTTCGCCTGTTTGTCCTAATTCTTGCTCAATTTTGCGCTCTGGAGCGCTTTTTTGCACAATCCGACCGGCTTTCTCCGCTTCCTCGATCTTTTTCGTAAAATTTGATTCCCAATTATTGATTGCAACTTGAGGATCGTAAAAACCACATTCGTGATAATTCCTCACTATTTCTTGCGTGGCAGGCATAACCGCCACCAAAATAGCCGGATCAACGATTGAAGGCGCCACAATCCACGACTGACCTCGCTCATATTCATAGTTATCAATGTAAAACCCTTGCGAACGCAAGGCAAAGTCCCTGTACCGCGGATCCCCGGGATTGCTTTCCAGCACTTTAACCAAGTTTTCATAAGCGTCTCTCTGGCTGTCATGGCTTTTGTCTGACAAATTCCGCGCGCCGATTTGGCTGTGATGGGTTGCCCAACGGTATTCTGC
>ERZ1292632.2793-Hain-H43-01um-R2-2793-length-14087-cov-5_pt1 | contig 14087 bp, 13 predicted proteins | sample MGYA00564407_ERZ1292632 | MGnify/ENA primary metagenome ERZ1292632 (study PRJEB36523, sample SAMEA6512637) | groundwater metagenome | collected 2019-01-08 | study: AquaDiva: Metagenomics assemblies of 32 groundwater samples
AATGTTGGAAACCCATCGGACTTTAGGATTACAAAATCTTGGACTTCTTGCCCCGGGAACGTGATTTCACCCCGGATCAGGTCGTTCCATGAAATGTCTTCCCCGGGATTCTTAAAGCGGACTGCGCCTTCGTCTTCGTAGGCCAAGCCTTTATCGACTAGCTCTTTTGCTTTCTTTTGGTACAAGTCAAGACGCTCGGATTGACGGTATGGCCCAAACGCGCCGCCCTTGTCGGGCCCCTCATCCCAAGAAACTCCAAGCCAGTCAAGATTTAAGTAAATTGCCTCTTCTGCGCCTTCTACTTCTCTTTTTGTGTCTGTATCTTCAAGGCGGAGAACTATATCTCCGTCAAGTTTTCTTGCGAAAGCGTAGTTAAAAAGCGCAGTATATGCAGTTCCTACATGGGCAAACCCTGTTGGCGAGGGCGCAATTCTGACTCTGATTTTAGCCATATTTCAGATTGATTCTAACACGTTTGGAACGTATACTGAAGTTCACGGTAATGACATTAACTGAAACTGCATTTTGGGCAAGACGAGGCATAAAATACGGATCAATTTTATTGGTGGTCTTGATATTTGCGAGAGTTGTTTTTATGGGCGGCTATTGGGCGTATAGGCAAGTTTTCCCAAAGCCCCCGCCAAAACCCGAGGTAACTTTTGGAAAACTACCGGCAGTTACATTTGACTCCAGATTTTCTGCAAATTCCCTGGGCTTTACGCTTTCTCTTCCCGAAGGCGAGCTTCCAACGTTCCCCGGACAAGTAAATGTGTTCTTTATGCCTACCCCACAGGCGTCGTTTGCAGATTTGACCGAATCCAAAAAGATTGCCCAGTCTTTGAGCTTTTCTCCGACTGGTGCGCCTTTGAGCGACGTTATATATCGCTTCACCCACCGCGATGTGCCCGCAACCTTGGACATAAATATTGTAAACAAAACTACATCTTTGAGTTATAACTTAAGTGCCGATCCGGGGCTTTTGACGCTGAAGCCAAGGTCTGAGGCAGAAGCTATAAATACGGCACGCTCATTTTTGACCCGCGGGGGGCTATATCCTGAGGATCTTCAAAACGGCAACCAAGAGGTTGAGTATTTAGCATCTGGGACTGAGGCTTTAACTAGGGTTGGGTCTTTGTCTGAAGCAAATTTTGTAAGGGTAAACTTTTTAAGGCGAAATTATGACGGCATGCGGGTTATCACGCAAAGAAATGACCGAAGCACAGTTTGGCTTTTGGTAACCGGGGAAACTTCTGGGCCTAAGCAGGTTATTGCCGGAGAATACCATTATTTCCCAATTGATGAGGGGCAAAAGGCAACGTATCCAGTCAAAACTTCTAAAGTTGCTTGGGAAGAATTGCAGGCTGGGAAGGGATTGGTTATTGCTCCACCCACAACCGGAAATGCGGCAACAGTAAGGCGAGTTTACTTGGCTTACTATGATTCCGGGAAACCACAGCAATTTTTGCAGCCTGTTGTAGTTTTTGACGGTGGAGATGATTCGGGCTTCCGTGCAATTGTTCCAGCGATAGCTCCGGAGTATTACGGGAATTAATTCGTTACTTCCATTCATGTTCCTCACTGCGTTCGTCAGAGAGTGGGAATTTCATTTCCACTCGTAGTTTTGAAAAACCCATTCAAGAATCTTTTTTGTTTCTCCGAAACGGTCTTGGCTTCCAAGAACTGACATGAGAACACGATGTCCGTCTTTTTCGTAAAGCGTTACAAGATCTTCGCCTGAATTTTCAGTCCATCCGGTTTTAACTCCTAAAACGCCCGGCATATTTCCTAACAGTTTGTTTGTTGAGGAAACTTGATGGATTACCGAGCCATCTATATTTGTTACTTTGTAGTTTTTGGTTCCAACCATTTTTGCAAATACTGGGTTTTCCAATGCATATAGACTAAGTTTTACTATATCTTCTGATGAGGAAAAATGGAGGTACTCATCGTATCCTTGTGGATTTGTGAAGTTTGTATTTTGAAGATCCTGGTTTTTTGCAATTTGGTTCATAACTGCAACAAAATTTTGCTTTCCCCCTGGGTAGTTTTCTGCCAAAACTTCTGCTGCGTCGTTTCCTGAAAAAACCAAAAGTCCATAAAGGAGATTTTCGACAGTAATTTGTTCTCCAAAAAATAATCCCATTTTGTGTCCATCAATTTCTTTAACGTTTCCTGCGGTTAAAATTTCCTCCGGTTTGTAATGCGCCATAGCAACAATGGCAGTTGCTATTTTTGTTGTTGAGGCAGGAAGCGAGGGCTCTTTTTCATTAACTGCAAGAAGTACTTTTTTCGTTTCAAGATCCATGGCAAAAATAGATTTTGAGGAAAGCTGGGGCAAGGGAACATTTTTTTCTACAATTTCAATTGGCTTTTGGATTGCTTCTGCCAAAACTTTGGGCTCCTCGACGGGTTTGGAAGTTGTGAGGCCGCCGACAACTGCCGCAACCACCACTAAAAGGCCAGACAAGATTAGGAGATTATATTTTCCGTCGGGTTTTTGGGGTGTGCGGGGCATACTCACTTTCCTTTTTTTGAGAACGAAAAATCAACCCTTTCCATGTCTCTTGGATAGAGTGAGGCTTCGCGAATGTTTTGCAGATTAAGGAGCTTCATTGTTGTTCTTTCCAGTCCAAAAGAAAATCCGCCATGCGGGGGCATTCCATACCGAAATGCCTGAAGGTACATTTCAAAATTTTCGGGGTCCATTCCCCGGGACTCTATTGTCTCCACTAGTTTATCGTAATTATGAATTCTCTGAGCTCCGCTTGCTACTTCCAAGCCCTTAAAAAGAAGATCAAAACTTAAAGTGTATTCTGGGTCATCTGGGTCTGGCATCGAATAGAAAGCGCGTTTTTTTGTTGGGAAATGGGTGATAGTTACTAAATCTGAATTGTGTTCCTCTTTTGCCCAAGCTGATATTTCTTTTTCGTCTTCGGGCATTAAGTCCATTTCATTTCTATGATCTACACCCGTTCTCTCAAAAACTATTTCTTGGGCCTCTCGCATTTTTAGACGAGGCACTTTCGCACTTACCAAAGACGGCTCGACACCAAGCAGTTTCAATTCTTCGGCACACATGTCTTGTGCATAGCCAACAAGTATCGAGTAGGAAACTTCTAATGCATCTAAAACTTCTTCAAACTTCTCGATAAACCCTATTTCAAAATCTAGCTGGATCGATTCGACAAGGTGGCGTGTTGTAACTGATGGTTCGGCACGATATATGTGGGATGTAAGATACACACGCTCGAAAGCTCCAACCATCATCTGCTTGTAAAGTTGGGGGCTCTGCACAAGGTATGCAACGTTTCCAAAATATGGGAACCTAAATAACTCTGCTCCACCCTCTGTGGCGGATGCAGAAATTGTTGGGACAAAAACTTCTGTACAATCCATTTCTTTGGCCGCCTTTCTGAAGCCTTCCATTAAAGCTTCCTGTACTTTGAAAATTGCTTTTATTTTTGGGTGTCTTAGGGTTAATGATCTGTGATCTAGAAGAGTTGGCAGATGGAGTTCTAAGTCTTTTGCGCCCATATCAATTGGTAGTTCTTGGGCTTTGGATAGGATAGTTGCTTCTTGTGCTTCTAGCTCCACAAATCCAGTTGAAATATTAGGGTTTGCTAGTTTTTCTGGGCGCTCTTTTGCCAGGCCCTCAAACTCCACAACGTCAAATGGCTTAAGGTCGCAGTCTCCTTCAATGACCGCCTGGAGAGTTCCACTTCTATCTACCAGGTCAACAAAGGTGATTTTTCCATGGGACCTTACAGTTTGCACCCAGCCTGCAACTTTTATAGTTTCACCGACTTTCTTTATTGTATCTATGATTAAAGTTCTTGCCACAGTTTAGATTTTACCTTCAATAGATTTTAACTTCAATTGGAGGTTGGTATTTCCTTTCCAGGAATTTTCTTCAATTGAATATATGATGTCCACGGGCTTTTCGGGAGAAATTGAAGAATAGTGATTGCTCATCCTAAATCCTACTGCTTCTAAAACTCTGTCATCTTTTCTTAACAGCAATTTTATATGGGTTTGATCCTTGCCCATGAGCCGAACATCATCGACTTCTATTCCGCGAGACAAAAAAGTTGGCGTTGGATTTCCAAAGCCGAAGGGCGCAAAGCTCTGAAGTTCTTTATATAAATCTAGGGTCACCAGTGAGAGATCGATTTCACAGTCAATACGGGTTTCTCTTAGAAATAACCCTGCACTTAAAGATTCTGCAAATTTTGAAAGCTTATTTTGAAAGTCCTCAAATTTTCCGGGTAGTATGCTAAAGCCGGCGGCCATTGGATGCCCTCCTGCGTTTTCTAAGATTCCATCCCCAACCGTTTTTATTGTTTCCACAATATTTATGCTTGTTATAGAGCGCGCAGATGCCTTGAAAAGTGTTTCACCTCGAGACATAACAATTGCGGGTCTGTGGTATTTTTCAACCAAACGCCCTGCGGCAATTCCCACAATCCCTTCTTCATACGATTCATGGTGGGCAAGAAGAATTCCGGGTAGATTGTTTGCCCACAGCTGATCAAAATTTTCTTCAATATGTTTTAGAATGTTTTCAGTTTTTTCCTGGCGCTGGCGATTCGTACTCCCAAGTTTTTGTGCAAGCTCTTTTGCTCTACTTTGGTTTTTGGCACAAATAAGGCGAAGGCTATCCATTGCGTGTTCAAGCCGTCCTGCACTATTTAATCGGGGAGCGATTACAAAGCCTATGTGGAATGTGTCGATAAGCTTTTGGTCAACACCTGATTCTTCGCAAAGCGCAAGCAAGCCTGGCCTTTCTGATTTTCGAAGTACACCTAGTCCGTGTTTAACAATCGCACGATTATGGCCAATAAGCGGAAGTACGTCAGCAACAGTGCCGAGAGCGGCGAGTCCTAGGTGTTCTGCGGGTGACGCGGGCAGAGGGACTCCCAAGAAGGGGCCCCTTGTGGGTTTTCTTGGGAGAAAGCCCGCGGCAGAACCCGCTAAAATAGCACGAGCGAGAAACCAAGCAACTGCGGAGCCGGAGATTTGAGTTGTGTGAACAATTGCGTGAGCCTTCGGCAAAGCTGCTCCGGGAAGATGGTGATCTGTAATTATTACGTCCACACCGATGGTCTTTGCAAAATCTACTTTTTCATTTGCAACAATTCCGTTGTCTACTGTAATTATCAATCCAATAGTTGGATCTTCACCCTTGAGCTTTTTTATGCTTTCCACGTTCAAGCCATAACCCTCGTTAAATCTGCTTGGTATGTATGGGAGCGTGTTTGCTCCTAAAGTTGTAAGCGTTTCCCACAATATGGCTGATGCACAGACTCCATCTACGTCATAGTCGCCGTATACGATTATCTTTTCGTTATCTTCAATTGCCTTATTTATTCTTGTTATTGCTTTGTCTAATTGAAGTTCGTCTATTCCGACATCTTTTGGAGTTAATTCACTTGGATTAGTCGGGTTAAAAAATTCCTCCTGCTGTTTTTTTGTCTTTATTCCACGGTTTAGAAGCAAAATTTCTACTACTTCTTTGGCACTTTTGACGCTTTCGATACTCTTGGCTCTTGGCATTTGTTAGAATATTACCATGCAAACAGATTTTCCACCCAAAGTTGCCGAGATACTCCACAATTTTGAACGTTCGGGGTACCAAATATATATTGTAGGCGGGGTTGTACGTGATCTCTTGCTAAAGAGATCACCTGGCGATTGGGATTTTACAACGGATGCAACTCCACAACAAATTTTGGAGTTATACCCCGATGGTTTTTACAATAATGATTTTGGGACGGTTGGGATTGCAGATGATGTCCTCGACAAGCCGTATGAGATAACAACATTTAGGACAGAACATGGGTATTCAGACAAAAGAAGGCCAGATAAAGTTTCTTGGGGAAAAACTTTGGAAGAAGATCTGGGCAGGCGCGATTTTACAGTTGGTGCTATAGCTCTGAACGCTGCGGGGAAGATTATTGATCCGCATGCAGGGCAGGAGGATCTTCAAAAGAAAATTGTTCGGACGGTTGGAAACCCAGTTGACCGGTTTTCTGAAGATTCTTTAAGGATGATGCGGGCGATTCGTATCGCAACGGAGTTGGGGTTCGTAATTGAAGAAGAAACTTTTGAAGCAATCAAAATGCATGCGGAAGATTTGAAACATATTTCTTGGGAGCGGATTCGGGACGAACTTTTTAAAATTCTTGCATCGAACTTTCCAGACGAGGGAATAAAAATGCTTTACGCCAGCGGTCTTCTTGAGTATATTCTCCCAGAACTTTCGGCTGCATACGGCGTTGAGCAGAAAAGTCCGGGGCGGCACCATATCCATGATGTTTATACCCATTCTTTGCTTGCCTTAAAGTATGCCCCAACTCGCGACCCGCTCGTACGCCTTGCCACATTGCTTCATGATATTGGGAAAGTAAAAACGAGAAAAGTAACGGATAGCGGAATTGTTACTTTTTACAACCATGAAGTTGTAGGTGCCAATCAATCAAAGGAAATTGCAGACAGATTAAAACTTTCTAAAAAACAAAAAGATAAACTTTGGATTTTTGTTCGCTGGCATCAATTTACAGTTGACGATAAACAAACAGATTCTGCATTAAGACGATTTATCAAAAATGTTGGACATGAGAATCTTGATGACATGCTTGCGCTTCGCACGGGCGACCGACTTGGAGGGGGAGCACGCGAGACTTCTTGGAGACTTGAGAAGTTTAAGGAAAGACTTGAGGAAGTACAGCATCAACCGTTCTCAGTTCGTGATTTGGCCATCAATGGAAAAGATGTTATGGATACTTTGAAGATTTCCTCGGGTCCACAGGTGGGAAAGATATTAAACCAGCTCTTTGCGGAAGTTGAAGAGGATTTGACGAGAAATACAACAGAGTATCTCCTAAAGCGCGTTAAAGAGTTCTAGGACAGGAGATAGGTACATATCGTGGTGTAGACTTTTTATATCAGCGACACTTAACCATTGATACTCGGTGTGTTCCCCTGTGTTTAATTCCACTTCACCCTTTGCGTTTACTTTATAAGTGAGCCTTACTGTGTGTTTGTCCGCAACTCTCAAAATGTCCTGAGCGTGTATTATCTCTGGTTCTGATGTAAGTTCAAGTCCTGTTTCTTCTTTTACCTCACGTCGTATGGTTTGTTCCAACGTTTCACCTGGATTTAGCCTTCCACCAGGGATGTCCCACCTTGGCTCAGTTTCACCGGGGTAAGCGTTTGCACGCTTGATAACTAAATACATACCCTTTTCGTTTGAAACTAGCGCTTTAACACTTATTTCTAAAAACATATCTATCTTTTAAGTTTCCTTTTCATTTCGTCCCAGGTTACTAATAGTGGAACAGCCACAAAGGGAGAGGAGTAAGTTCCAGAAATAGTTCCTACAAGAAGCGCGAATACAAACCATTTGATAGATGCTCCGCCCATCAAAAATAAGGCAACTAACATAAAAACAATTGTTAGTGAATTGTTAAGCGAGCGGACCATTGTTTCTGATAACGCTTTGTTTGCTGTTTCTTTCACAGATAGCCCACTATGTTTTTTCATCGTCTCTCGGATTCTGTCGTATACAACAATTGTGTCGTGGACTGAGAAGGAAAGTACAGTCAACACAGCGGTCACGAAAAGTACGTCAACTTCAACTGCCCTAAAATGTCCAAGTGCTGAGAAAGTGCCAAGCACTATTATGGTGTCATGCAAGGTGGCAAGCACGGCACAAACACCGAATTGAAAACTCTTAAACTGCCAAGCAACCCAAAGTAAAATTCCGACAGTTGCAATAGCAAGTGCAGTATAAGTTTTTTGAAGAATTTCTTTTGAGAAAGTTGGCCCCACTGTTTCAAACCTTATTATTTTTGGCTTTTCTGGCATTGCATCTGCTTCAAGTTGGGCTTGAGCTTGAGTGAAGTCTGCGCCATATCTTATTTCTCTTTTTTCATTTGGAAATTGATATTCAACAATTGTCCCTCCGGTAAAATCAATTGATAATTTAAATCCCCAAGCAACTATCGCGTAGATTGAAATCGCCACAGCAACTCCTGAGATTGCAAAATAGATTGGTCTGTATTTCATCCAGTTCATCCCGTTAGAAATCCTTTCTGCAAGTACTATTTAAACACCACACATCATCACATTTTAGTTTTCGGTTTAGTAAGTTGTGTGTTTTATAAAAATTTCTAACGGGATTCATATTATTTTTTCGCAAAAACACGTAGTAGAGTTCTTGTAACAAATATTCCAGTAAACAAACTTATTACAACTCCTAAGAAAAGTGTTGCCGCGAATCCGCGTATTGGTCCTGATGTATGAAGAAACGGCAAATTTAATGGATTAAACAATATAAACGAAGTCATGAGAGTTGCAATGTTTGCATCTCTTATTGAATCCCAAGCTCTTCCAAATGCAACTTCCAAAGAGTCCGCCCAAGGGCGGCCGGCGCGAACTTCTTCTTTTAATCTTTCGAAGATTAAGATATTTGAGTCAACTGCCATGCCGATTGACAAAATAAACCCTGCAACCCCCGGAAGCGTTAATACTACTGGGATAATTTTGTATAGAGCAAGGCTTATGATTCCATATATTAGTAAGCCGACGCTTGCCACTAGCCCAAGTCTGCCGTAGTAGCCAATCATGAATACTACAACTGCTCCCAGGCCAACCAGACCTGCTATAACACTTGCTCTTACGGATTCTGCACCTAACGACGCCTCAACTGTTCTTTGTTCAATTAAACGAATTGGGACGGGGAGGGCCCCGGAATTTAGAAGATTTGAAAGATCTTTTGTTTCTTCAAGAGTAAAGCTCCCAGTAATTATTCCTCTCCCGTCTGTTATCGGAGTATTTACCATTGGAGCCGAGATCCCCACTTGATCCAAAAAGATTGCCAGAGGTTTTCCTTGGAGGCGGGTAGTAATATCTGCGAACTTTTTTGCAGATTCTGGTTTTGTTTCGAAAGAAATTACAGGTTTTCCAGACTGGGAATCAAATTCAGATCTTGCCTTCTTGAAATCAGATCCCGTGAATCCAGTTGATACAGTATTTTCGTAAGTAATCATGCCGCTTGGTGAGGCTTCTTTTTCCGCGACATACTCTCTAAAGTCTAGTTGGGCAGTTTGACCTATTAAAGCGATTGCGCCTTGGGTATCGCTGACTCCGGGAAGCTCGACAATGATTCTTTGAGAATTCCCAACTTGAGAGGTTTGAACTGTGCTTTCTGAAACACCGAACATATTGATCCTTCGATCTATTGCATCTCGTGCTCCGGCAATTGCATCTTCTCTGTCTTCTTCTGACACCTTGGACATGTCTGCCTCAAAACTTAAATGACTACCTCCTGCTAGATCTAGGCCTAGTTTTGTTGGGAAGTCGCGATAGAAATACTTATCTCTGATAAAAAAAGATATTGGGTTCCTTCTAAACTCTGTGTCTATATTTAAGCCAAACTTTTGGAACTTTATTGGAAAACGGGAAGGAAGGGCGATATAGAGGCATCCCAGAGTTAATAAAAAAATGATGAGCAGTTTACGTAAGTGCATTTTGCGTCAGTTTACAAATTCTTGTTCGTCTCCAATTATCATAATCTTTGCTGAGGATAAAATTCCAAGTATAAAAGGGTCTCGCCTCTTTTTTCTGAAATCAAATTCTTCTGCAGTCATTGGAGTGTAGTTTATTTCTTGGGTTCTTTGGGCCTCTTCTTGCCTTATAAAAACAGCAAGTTCTGGGAGAACCACATCGCCAACAACTAAAACATCAACTTGGTCTGTGTCTTTTCTCGGAACTCGTCTTACAAATTCTCCCGAGAAGACAACAAACGACAATTTCCCAATTTTCCCTTTGTTCTTTCTTATGTTAAGGCCAAGCCCAGTTGTTTTTGCAACAAGACTTAAAAGCTCGGGGAAGAAAGCGTAATCATCCCTAAACCAATAGTAAAGCCTATTCCCCCTTGCTTCCTTTTTTAGCATTCCTGCTTCTTCCATGCGAGATAACTCGCGCCTTACTGCGTTTATCTCTTCTCCGGTTCTTCTTACAAGTTCTCTGACATGGTACATTTCCTTGGGATTTTCAAGGAAGCTTTTTATAACTTTTACTCGAACTTTTGAAACTATAAAATCGCGCAAATTGGCCATATGTTTAATAAAGCGTCAAAGGTACCAAAGGTATCAAAGGGGCAGGAAGGATATTGAGGGGCAGATCAGTAATCCACTTTTGTTGTTGGTTCTAGAACTTCAATCCAGATTGGGCCTCGAACAAAGTTTATTTCTTTTCCGGCATTATCTGTAAATATAGTTCTGTCTGTTCTTGATTTTTTAGACCATTTGCCTACAATTGGCTTATTCCCGTTTTGGAATAGCAATGCTTTGCCACCACCTGTGGTTGTGTAAAGAAGATGTTTCTCAGGATCATTCAGATGTCTCATTGTTGTAAATAAAACTATAACGTTTGATGTGGAAAGTTGAGTATCGTTATTTAAGTCTTTGTGCGGTACGCCGCCATTATCTCTTTTGTATGTATTTGAGGCAGGATCATATATCCAGGAGACAGCGTATTGCATATATCCTTCCCAAAATGGAAAGCTTATTTTGCCTGCCACTGGTGTGGCAGAAGGTTGGCCGTCTGCAAACTTCCATTTTACGAATCCTTTGTCCCAAGCAGTGCCATCTTTATTTTTCTCCGTAAGCCCTCGTTCTGATGCAGCGGTCCAAAGCTTATCTGAAGTTGCATACATTTGATGCTCTGTTGCAACATCTGGGAGTCTTTCCGTATCTTTTTCATAAGTTGGGAAACCAATTGAAAATTGGTTTAGATCGTTATATAAACGCCATCCATATTTATCTATTTGCCCCAATGCATCTGCTGGTCCTGCCCTATTTGCGCCCCCTACGTGAGCGTAGAGGGGATCTTGCCCGTATTCTGAGACCCAATCCAAATAATAAGTTCGGGCTGAGCGGACAGGTCCAACTAAAGTCTCCTCAGCGGAGGCTCCGCAATAGAACATTACAAGGAAACGAGTAATTGCGCCTTCTGCTACTGCTTCGTAGACAACATCTGATGAAGAGATTCCTGACTGAGGCCTTGCTTCTGTGTGATTTTCGATCATAACTCCCAAAGGCCTTCTCTTTTCCCAAATTTCTCGTTCAGCTTTTGTAAACATTTTACCGTTAAGCGGGCATTCTTCGGTCTTGGGGGCGTTGGGATCAATTTTTCCACGAGTTAATGCAGTTTGCGGGGAAACGTTTTTCCCGCCTTTTATAACGTATGTAAACAAAACGTAGGAGATTCCTGCTGAAAAAAAATATAGACCAAGCAGGCCCAATGCAACTTTTGCTGTAATGTTTTTTGAAATCATTTTGCGTTTTCTATAGCTTGTTTTTCTTCTTTTGATAAATCAGCTGGCGACTTTCCCTTTAACACAGGCTTTACATATATTCTTGTTCCTTCTCGGCCGTGCAGGCTTAGTATGGTCACTCCCGAGCTCTCTTTGTCAAGAAGGGCGAGGGCGAAGGATTGGTTGCCTCCTGTTTCTTGGTATGGATTAAAGCGAACAAGCCCGACTTTTTGTATATGTTTTTCGGCGCTTTTGACTGCTAATTCTAATCTTGCCTCAGCTTCTATTAAACGTTTTTCAGTATTTTTAGATTGAGATAGTAGATCTTTTAAGATCTCGACTAATGTCTTTTTGTCGCTTCTTGAAACCAAACTCTTGTAATGGGCGTTGATTTTGTAAAGCCAAAAAGTTAATACGACAAGCCAAAGTGCGGCTACTGCTCCCAAAATCAGAACATAACTTGGGGCGAGTAACATTTGAACTCACTCATTGTAAAGGCACTCCACACCCGGGTCAAGGGTTATTCCTTGCCAGTTTCTGTTGTAATTCGACAATGTTTTTTGCGCCATTCAAAAAGAGCTTGTCGATTTTTAAGGCATTGTTGATTGCAGCATAAATCCAGCCTGAGCTTATTAGTTCATCTAACTGAACTGACAAATGTTCACTCTTTGCATCTTTCAGAACTGAGAGGTTTGAGAATATTTTTTGGACGTTCTCTTCCCAAGTTCCCCAGGGCGATAAAGACAAAACAAAACACCCGGCTCCAATTGCATCATAGGCCATGTCGCCTGAGGGTTTTGTTATGAATCCGTCGGCCCAGGCAAATGCATGTTCTATTAAACTCTGATTGGCTTCGACAACGCTTGTACTATATATAACGCGAACGGAAGCAGATTCGTCATCGACCCTTGCGGGCACGTTTATTCCAACGCTTTTTGCAAAATTATCGTACTCTTTTCTAAATTGCGGGAGTGTGCTTGCGTATAAAATTAGCTGGACTTGTCCGTTTTTGACTTTATCTTTCAGACTTTTTAGACAATTTCTTATTTCGTCTGAGTTTTGACCAAGTCCGCCTGTTGTTATCGCAAGCCTTAGGGGGCGACTTTTGAAAGTTAGGGCATTTTTTCTTTTGCGAGCTCTGACTACGCGCGGGTCAACCGGAGGGCCTGTCACGACAATTCTATCTTCATCAAGAACAATCTCTTTTTCTTTTGCCTTCTGCCTAAACTCGTTTTTCGTTTCCTCATTGAAAACTGCAAATGTGATATTTTTTCGTCCTGCCTCCATCAAATACTGCGGCCTTATTTGAGGGTCTGTTACAACTTGAAGTACAGTTCTGCCCGTTTTTGCAAGAATGTTGCCAGTTTCGTAATGAACTGAAATTATAGGAGTATCATCTTCTGCTGTTGCGTAGAGCAAGGGTTTTGTTATCGCCCGGGTTATTGGAAGATTGCCGCGAGTTAAGGTATCTGTTTTGTCTTTTACTTGTTTTAGAAATGGAAACTTTGCAACAAGCTGGCCTATAAAAACTACTGCCTTTAGCTTATTCCAGTCAGATTTTGAGACATAATTTACAGGATCAATAAGCCAAGAAGAAAGGCCGAGTTCGTACGCTTCCTGGAGGAGGGCAATGCTCATTGAGAAATGGCCCCGGGAAAAAACGATGTCTGGGTCTCTCCAAAGCGACTTTTCTCCAAAGTTTTTGGCGATATCGCTTCTGAAACTTGCGGATGTTGTGACAATTGGGACTTGGACATTTTGGAGTTGTTTTTTGTCCGCTTCAAGGGTTTTTGGCAGGTCAAGCTCTGAAATACTGGGGGCGCTGATAGGAGAAGTTTTTGAGATAGGCATTGTTTTTGTTGTACTATACTTTACCACGAGACCATGCCAAGGAAAACAAAAAAGCAGAAAATGCAGGCAGAGGCAAGAAGAGCTGTTTACACTGAGCGTAGCCGAGGTGTCAAGAGGGAGTTTACATTTGATCCAAGCTCGGTAAACTTGAAAAATCTTGAGCCTAAAACGGCAAAAAACGCCGATAAATCGCGTAGTTTAGCCTCGGACCATCTGTATGTACCCGACCTCGTACGCACAATAGTGTTGGCCATAATTATCCTCGGGCTCGAGCTGGTGCTATACTTGGCGCAAGCTTGAAAGGAGGTGAAACTAAAAACTTTTTTTAAAAATATTATGGCAATGTACTGTGTAAAATGCCGAGCTTCACGCGAAGGCAAAAATCATCAAGACGTCACAATGAAAAACGGCAAACCAGCTACCAAAGCAGTTTGCGAAGTTTGTGGCACAACAATGTTCAAGATCGGAAAACGTTAATTTTTTACGTTTTTGATTTTTGAATATCCAAGAGGAACTCCAGCTTGTACTGGGGTCTTTTGGTCGGTAGAACATGATTATTAACTTCGACTCCATCTTTAAAGTATTCCGCGAAAACTACAGAGAAATTCCTCTTGTTCCGGTTTCGGATACCCCATTTCATGCACTAGTTGCTGTAATGCTTTCTGCGCGTACTCGAGATGAGACAACGGCCAGGCGATGTGTTGAGTTGTTTAATGTTGCCTCGACACCCCGAGAGATTGCGGCCCTCCCCACAGAAACTATCGAGCAACTTATAAAGCCTGTTAGTTTTTATAGAGCAAAGGCTGTTAATTTGAAAAAGCTGGCCACACTGGTTGTGGAGAAACACAATGGAGAAGTGCCCCGCACACTTGAGGAACTCACAGCCCTTCCTGGAGTCGGCAGAAAAACTGCAAAC
>ERZ1292632.1630-Hain-H43-01um-R2-1630-length-21112-cov-14_pt1 | contig 14086 bp, 15 predicted proteins | sample MGYA00564407_ERZ1292632 | MGnify/ENA primary metagenome ERZ1292632 (study PRJEB36523, sample SAMEA6512637) | groundwater metagenome | collected 2019-01-08 | study: AquaDiva: Metagenomics assemblies of 32 groundwater samples
TCACCGGAGAGTCACCAGCTGAAAAAGAAAAACTAGGCATTCTTGTCCAACAGCTCCACGAAGTAGAAGTAGAAGCTCTCCCGGCAGACATGCCCGAATCCATAGAGTTAACGGTAGAGAAATTAGTGGCAGTCGGAGACGCCATCTACGTCAAAGATATTTCTGTGTCATCTAAATTAGTCATCAAAACTGATCCGGAGTCCATCGTGGTCAAGATCGAAGCCTTAGCCAAGGAAGAGCCCAAAGAAGAACCAGTTGCCCCAGCAGTTGAAGGTTTACCCGCCGAAGCGGAAGTGAAGGAGGGCGAAGCTACAGAACCGGCCAAGACTGAAGAATCAACTGTCCCCCAAACCCCAGCTCCTGCCAAATAGCCTCTGTCACAAACGGCATGAAGGGATGAAGTAATTTCAAGAATGTTTCCAATCCTCGCCTCAAGTCCTCTTTACTAATTTTTCCCGCCTTTGCCATCTCGATAACTTCATCGCAGTACCAATGCCAAAATTTGTCATAAACTACCTCAGCCGCACTATTCAATTTATAGCTCTCTAAATATTTTGTGGTTTGTTTTACAGTCTCCCCCAGTGTTTTACGATAATTTGCATTGGTAGGGGAGTCGCCGGAAAAATTCTGCACGAATCTGGCCGCGTTCCAGATTTTGTTGGCCAAATTCCTCATCCCCTTAACATTGTCTTCTGAAAGGGAAATGTCATTATCTACATTGGCCCCCCACACCAAGGCCATTCGTAAGGCATCCGCCCCATATTTATCGGTCATAATAATTGGGTCAATGACGTTTCCCTTAGACTTGGAAATCTTTTGTCCTTCTTTGTCCCTTACTAGTCCATGAATAAGGACCGTTTCAAATGGCACTTTGCCGGTTATATAGAGTCCCAGCATCATCATCCGCACTACCCAAAAGGGGAGAATATCATAGGCGGTATTCATGACCGTGGTCGGGTAGAATTTTTCAAAATCTCCCGGCCGGTTTGCCAGCAGCGTAGCGAAAGGCCATTGCCCTGATGAGAACCAAGTATCAAAAGTGTCTGTTTCTCCGTCTACTGGAATTTTTATTCCCCACACAATTTGCCGGGAGATATTCCAATCTCTTAAGTTATCCAGCCAGTGCATATATATTTTTTCGTACCTCTTGGCTGGAAACTTCGTTTTTCCGCTTTTAACGGCTTCTTTGGCCAATTTCACCATCGGAGCGACTTTTACAAACCATTGTTTAGACGGCATTGGCTCAACCACGCTTTTGCATCGGTAACACACTCCAATTACATGTTTGTAACTTTCGTCAATTCTTTCTATCGCCCCTTTTTCTCTCAATTCCTCAACTGTTTTTAGGCGGGCCATCTTAACTTTCATTCCTGTCCGGATATCTTTACCTGTCTGATCAATGGCCTGCACCAGGGGCAAACCGTGTCTTTGGGCCACTTCAAAATCATTAAAGTCATGAGCCGGTGTCAGCTTCACTATTCCCGTCCCAAACTCCGGATCCACAAACTCGTCACCGATAATTTCCATCTCTTTCCCGGTTAGGGGATTAGTTACTTTTTTCCCAATTAAGTGTTTGTGTTTTTTGTCTTTCGGATTGACAGCCAAATGGGTATCAGCCCAAATTGGTTCTGGTCTGGTGGTAGCTACAGTTACTTCATCTGAATATTTTACGTAATACAGCGGATCTACTCTTTCCACCCGGTCAACCTCCAGTTCTGAATATCCTGTTCCGCAAATGGTGCAGTAATTTACCAATCTCTCGCCTTTGTACACCAGCCCGTCTTTTTGCAGCTTTGCAAAAGTTTGATACACGATTTTGACGATATCAGGATCAAGCGTAAATTTATTCCGGCTCCAGTCACAACTAGCCCCCAAAGATCGCAACTGGTTTTCCATATTGGATTTATTTTTCTGCACATAATCCCACAGCATTTGGTATAAAGTCTGCCGGTCATAGTCAAACCGGCTTTTGCCTTGCTCTTTAAGTTTTTTCTCAAACACAAATTGCGTTTCAATTCCGGCGTGATCCGCACCAGGCAACCACAAAGTCTGTTCCCCCTTCATCCGGTGGTAGCGGATCAAAATATCTTCGACAACTACAAATCTGGCGTGTCCTATATGCAAATTATCATTGGCGTTTGGCGGCGGCATGATAATCGTAAACGGCTTGCCCCGAGCGGACTTGTGGTGAGCGTAGTCGAACCGGTCGAGGGGTTTGAACGCCCCACTTTCTTCCCACTTCTTATAAATCTCTTTTTCGTATTTTAAATGCTCGTAGTTTTTATCCATAACTTTATAGTATCACCCTCTAGCGTCCCCCTCTTAAATTAAGAGGGGGATTGAGGGGGCGTTAAAAATAAAAAACACGCTAAATAACAGCGTGTTGCGGGTCCGATGTACATCGGACAGATACCACCTCAACCAATACTCAATTTATGCCGCTCTAATCTCCTTGCGGATTTCTTCGGCTCACTCAGCAGTGACTAGCTGCGTCGACGTTAACCCCAATTATAAACCCGCAATGGCACAAGCGTCAAAAAAACAATGTCCCTCTCCTAGATTAGGAGAGGGATTAAGGGTGAGGTATTTAAAATGCCCGTTCATCGATTCTCCAGCGGGGGAGACGGTCAACTTTTTCTGGATCCGAGAATTCACCCCTTTGGGCCTTGAAGTTAGCCGCAATCCCAATCATGGCCGCATTATCTCCATACATTCCTTTTCCTGGGAACCAAACACGGCATCCCACTTCATCACTTAATTTCTTAATCTCTTCTCTCAACTTAGCGTTCGCCACCACACCACCACCCACTAGCAAGTCTTTGGGGGCTGTGGGCTGAGCATTGAGCGTTGCGCGGGTCACGCGCAGCAAATGCTCAAAGGCCCTATTTTGGAAACATGCAGCTAAATCATTTATATTTTGATCTTTAACTAATCTATAAAAAGCGGTCTTGAGTCCTGAATAACTAAATGCCAGGATTTTGCTGCGGGCCATTGGCAAAGGCAGGGGATAGGCCTTCGAATTTCCCAAAACAGCTTTTTTCTCCAGCTCCGCTCCTCCCGGATATCCCAACCCCAGCATTCTGGCTGCTTTATCCAGAGCTTCTCCTAGTGCGTCATCCATGGTTCTGGCCACGATTCTGTATTGCCCGATTTTTTCCACCCAAATAAGCTCCGTGTGTCCACCGGAAACAACTAAAGCCAAAGCGGGGAATTGCACCTCCGGCGTCAGCCCGCTTAATACATGACCCTCGATATGATTTACAGCGATTAAGGATTTATTTAATTTCTTCGCCCATTCTTTTGCATGTCTAATTCCCACCTCCAAAGCAATCGACAGCCCCGGTCCCGCCGTGACCGCCACAGCATCAATATTGAGCATTGAGCATTGAGCATTGAGCATTGCTTTGTCGATAACAAAGCTGATTTTTTCTTCATGTGCCCGCCTGGCAATGCTCGGTACCACTCCTCCAAATTCTTTGTGCAAATCAATTTGTGAATACACCACACTCGACAATATATTTGTCCCTTCCGTCACCGCCGCGCACGTCTCGTCACAGGAAGTTTCAATAGCCAATATTTTCATATGTTATTCTCCTTTCATTTTCGTTAACTGCGTATTCTAATCTTACCCAGATTATCTTAATATCTTCGTCTCTTAATCTCTTAATCTCTTGTCTGAACTTATCCGCCCATTCAATGATCACTAAGTGTTTTTCAGCCAGCATTTTTCCCAACCCCAATCTCTCTATTTCAGAGAAGTCTTCCACCCTCCAAGCATCAATATGATCCAGTCCCGGGTACTCCCGGTGCAAAATAAAAGTGGGGGAGACAATCACATCTTCAATTCCTAACTCTTTCGCAATTGCCTTAGTCAACGTGGTTTTTCCCGCCCCCAACGGCCCCTCCATAGCAATAATATCCGGTTTCATCGCCAGGATTTTCTTGGCCAGTTTGGTTATCTCGTTCCGCGTAAATAGATAGCTTGCCATGGTCTGAAATTAGAATAAAAAGTTCTTTGTTGCAATACTTCAGCTCCTCTAGTTACTTTCCAATCGAAAGCCACTTTTGCTCCCCAGGCCGGAAAGTCTACTTGCCGGACTTGTCCCGAGCGTAGCGAGGGATCGTCTTGATAAAGAGCTGGAGGTGGGGGAGACACATCCCACACTCTAGCTTTGGAAATTTCTACCCTTCTGCCATCACTAGTTCCATATAAATCAAAATATAGTTTAGTGTTTGCTTCGTCCACGGTTGTTTGAATTAAAATGTATGCTAGGGTATCATTCTTGAATTTAAAATCTACATCGGGAGTAAAAATAGTCGCGTCAAATCCCGGCTCACTGCCTTCTTCGTAATAATGTACCCGGTATGCGTGGGCGGTTCTTTCTTCCACGGGTAATCCGGCGTTTAATACCGCCCTAAATAAGGTTGTAGATACTTGGCACACCCCTCCTCCGTCTCCCAAAACAGTTCTTCCTTCTTTAATCACATACGCCTGCCGGTATCCTCCAGCAGCTGATACGTCCCCCACATATTTATTAAAAGAAAATGTTTCTCCCGGGGATACCAATATGCCGTTCATGTTCCCCGCCGCTTTTTTTAGATTGAAAATTCTGTTAGGAATTGAGCCTGAAAAATCTGATTCTCCCCTGGCCAATCTTTCTTTAATTCCCAATGTATTTACTGCCGAGGTTTTGATAGTCGGTTGGGTTGTTATCACCGGAATTTCCAAAGCCACGTTTTTGTCTATATGGTCAAGATTATCTATTACCATTTTTGTTAATTCATTTTGCTTGACCACTACCCCTTCCCGGGCTGGAGCAAATTCCTCCACTCTTCCCGAACCCAGATATCTGAAGTGGGCATTTTGAGCTGGCCGGTCCAGGCTTTCTGCAATTCCCGCCACCCAGGCTTCAATAACTGGTTTTTTCCATCCCCCCTCTTCCAGCCAGCTGATAACCTGATCGTCGTCGGCAATGTAGTTCTGCCAGTCATACCTGATGGTTACTTTCTTTCCCACCAGTTTCTCAGCCCGCACTCTTAGGCCGTTCATTTGTTCCTGGGAAATCTTTGGTGACAAATTTTTCACCGGAATTTGGATTTCCCGTCCGTTACCCATTTTCAAATACTGTTTGATCTTTACCAGCAGTTCCCGGTCGTCTACTTGTTGGCCATTTTCTCCCTGGGTTACTTCAATTTTTCCTCTTACCACAACCACCTCCGGTTCTTTGGCCGGGATATCAATCTGTGCAGACACACTGGCCATGGTAGCAATTAGTTTGTTTTCATCCAGGGTAAACACGGGAAAAATTTCTGCTCCTTTGTTTACGGCTTGAATTTTAAATCTTAAATCATCAACCACATTCCCCGTTCTTCCGGCCCCCACCGCTGCGTTTTTTGTCTGTTGATCGTCGTATTCTAGATCAATACTTTCCGGGCTTACTTCCCATTTACTGGTTCCCCACACTAACACTAGTTTTGTAGATTTAACCTCAATAATTTTCACTCCTGGATATATTTTTCCCCAAAATACAAGCTCATATCCTCCCCACACCAAACCTACTCCCACTAAAGATCCGACTACAAAATGTTTTAATGACATAATCTGTATTATACTTGAACTATGGATCTACCTCCCCAACCGCTTGCCCCCAACATAGCTCCGCAGAGCGCAGTGGGGCCACCCCCCCCGGCCAAAAAGTTTCCTCTGACAGGAATTCTGGTCGGTTTTGTAGTTTTAGTAGTTTTGATTGTTGGTTTTTTTACCGTCCGCTCACTTTTAGGTGGAGTCTTCAAAAAATCCCAGCCGGTGAATCTCACCTATTGGGGGCTGTGGGAACAGGAGTCTACTATCAAGCCCCTTATCGACGAGTATCAGGCCGCCCACCCCAAGGTTACTATTTCATATGTTTTTCAATCCCCCCGGGAGTATCGTGAACGGCTTCAAAGTGCCCTGAGCATGTCGAAGGGCCCGGATATTTTTAGAATCCACTCTTCCTGGATTTCAATGTTTAAAAATGACCTTTCCCCCGTGCCCGCCGACGTCTACTCGGCTTCCGAATTTGAAAATGTTTTTTATCCTACTACCCAAACCGATCTTCGCCTAGGGGGAAATTATATGGCCATTCCTCTTGAGTTTGACGGTCTAGCGATGTACATCAACGATGATCTCTTGGCCAAGTCTGGTCAGACAGTCCCCGCTACCTGGGAAGATCTTCGCAGTGTGGCCAAAACCATCTCTGTCTGCGACTCCGAAGATGGGAGTTGTTCGGCAGGAGACCGTATTCAGATTTCTGGGGCAGCTTTAGGCACCACCGAAAATGTGGACCACTGGCAGGATATTTTGGCTGTCCTCATGCTTCAAAACAATGTCAACTTAAACTCGCCTTCCGGCAAGCCAGCTGAAGATGCTTTGGCCTATTACACTGGTTTTAGCAGCATCAACCATTTTTGGGATGCTACTCTGCCGTCTTCCACCCAAGCTTTTGCCCAAGGCAAAGTAGCCATCTATTTTGCTCCGTCTTGGCGGGTTTTTGATCTTCAAGCCATTAATCCCCGGCTAAAATTTTCCCTCCACCCCATTCCCCAGTTACCCATCGACCCGGCCCGTGGGGAAAAACCCGTTACCTGGGCCAGTTACTGGGTAGAAGGAGTAAACCGCAAAAGTGTCAACACTGCCACAGCTTGGGATTTCCTTAAGTTTTTAAGTTCCAAAGAATCCTTGCAAAAGCTCTATCAATCTTCCGGCCGGGTTTTTGGTGAACCCTATAGCCGCACAGACATGTCCGATTCCTCGCCTTTTGTTCAACCCTATTTATCCCAAGCCCCCACCGCCCGTTCTTGGTATCTGGCCTCTTTTACTTTCGATGGTCCTACTGGCATAAACACTCTTCTGTCCAAAATTTTTGCTGACGCTGTGGCCACAGTTGCCGACGGCCGCTCTCCCACCGAAGCCGCCACCACTTTAAGTACCAGCGTCAATCAGGTATTATCCCGCTATGGCCTCACTACTCCCATCGTCGCTCCGTAAAACACTTGATTACTTCGCCAAATATAGCTATCCCTTAACTGCAGACGAACTCTATTTCTGGCAACACGGCACCCGCATTTCCAAAAGCAAAATAAAAGTTTCCAAACAAAACTTCAAAATTCGTCTCCTGCGAGAAAAATACAGCCAGGTCAAATGGAAAATAGCCAAAAGGGTGGGGGAGCAGTTGCGCCATTTTCCCTCTATTTCAGCGGTATTTATCACCGGTGCCCTGGCCATGAACAATTGCCCGGCAAACGACGACATCGACATTATGATTGTCACTTCCCCCAACACCCTGTGGATCACCCGCTTCTTTGTCAATTTATTTTTATGGTCAAACCGCCGCCTTCCTGGACAAACCCATGCCCCCAACAAAATCTGCCCCAATCTCTGGCTTGATTCTAGCCATCTCCAAATCACTCCTCACGATCTTTACCGCGCCCACGAAATACTCCAAGCCAAAGTCTTATGGGACCGCGTCCATATTCATTCGCAATTTTTGCGCTCCAACTCCTGGGTCAGCAAATATCTCCCCATAGCGTATAAATACCTCTCCTCTGACCCCTCTCCTTTAAAAGGAGAGGGGAACGCAAGGGGTGAGGTATTTTTGAAATTTCTAAATTCTATATTTTTTGTAATTCAATATCTTTACATGAAACCCAAAATGACTTCCGAGCGCGTCGGCCCCGGTTTCGCCTTCTTCCACCCCAATAAAGATCTCCCTCTTGACAACTCTTAGCCTCGTTTGATATACATTGCTAGCAAACTATGAGCAAGAGTGATAAAAAAAGTATTTTAGATCAGATCCAGCCTACAGCTGGGTATCTCCTTATTGAGCCCGACGAACAGGCCAAAAAGACAATTTCTGGGATATATCTTCCCGATTCAGCTACAGGTGACAAACCCCAAACAGGCATTGTTCTGGCCGCCGGCCCAGACGAGATCACAGATAAAGGAATCAAGAGGGCTTGCCCCGCGAAGCGGGGGGACAAGGTTATCTACAAGAAATGGGGCGGCAACGAAGTTAAATTTGAGGGAAAAGAATACTTGTTTGTTAAATCAGAAGATATACTAGCATGTCTGCAAAACAATTAAAATTTAGTGACGATGCCCGCCAGGCCCTGGTCCGGGGTGTCAATATTCTGGCCAAAGCCGTCATCACCACTCTCGGCCCCAAAGGCCGCAACGTGGCTTTGGACAAGAAATGGGGCGCCCCCTCTGTGGTTCACGACGGCGTCTCCGTCGCCAAAGAGATTGATCTCCAAGATCCTTTTGAAAACATGGGTGCCCAGTTGGTTAAGCAGGCTGCCGAAAAAACCAACGATGCCGCCGGCGACGGTACCACCACCGCCACCTCTCTGGCCGCCGCTATTGTTAATCAGGGCATGAAGAACATTACTGCCGGAGCCAATCCCATGGCTGTCAAACGCGGTATCGATCAAGGGGTAGAAGCCCTAGTAGGGGAGATCAAAAAAATCAGCAAACCCATCAAAGGCCACGACGAAATAGAACAAGTAGCCACCATCTCTGCCGGCGACGCCGAAATAGGAGCCAAAATTGCCGAGGCTCTGGACAAAGTCGGCCGCGACGGCGTAGTTACAGTTGAAGAAGGCAAAGGCTTAACCATTGATATTGAATACAAAGAGGGTATGGAATTCGACAAAGGATACGCCTCAGCGTATTTCGTGACCGACCCCGCCAAAATGGAAGCCGCTATCGAAGACCCGTATATCTTAATTACGGACAAGAAAATCACCTCTATTCAAGATCTCCTGCCGTTTTTGGAAAACTTCATCAAGGTTAGTAAATCTCTAGTCATTATTGCCGACGAACTAGAGGGCGAAGCCCTGGCTACACTGGTCGTCAACAAGCTCCGCGGCTCATTCAATATCCTGGCCGTCAAAGCCCCCGGCTTTGGTGACCGCCGGAAATCCCTGCTTGAAGACATTGCCACTCTTACCGGCGGTACCGTTATTTCTGAAGACACCGGCCGTACGTTTGAAGGGGTTAAAATCGAAGATCTGGGCCGGGCAGACAAAATCTGGGCGGACAAAGACAACTGCCGCATTATTGGTGGCAAAGGCCCCAAATCTGCCATCTCCGGCCGCATCGCCCAAATCAAAGAAGAATTGGCTAAGACCACTTCCGACTATGACCGCGAAAAACTGGAAGAAAGACTGGCCAAACTGGCTGGCGGGGTGGCCGTCATCAACGTCGGCGCCGCCACCGAAGTGGAGATGAACGACCGCAAAGAGCGGGTCAAAGACGCCGTCGGTGCCACCAAAGCCGCCGTCGAGGAGGGGATTGTCCCCGGTGGCGAAGTTACCCTTATCCGGGCCGCCAAATCTCTAGACTCTCTCAAATTAACCGGCGACGAAAAAATTGGCTTAGACATTCTCCGCTATGCCGTAGAACAGCCTTTCCGTTGGTTGGTCAAAAATTCCGGCCTGGACGATGGCTATTATCTCAAACTTGTAGTGGAGTCCAAAGAAGCCGATTTTGGCGTCAATGTCGCCAACGGCGGCCAAATCGGTTCCATGACTAAATTCGGTATTATCGATCCGGCCAAAGTCGTCCGCTCCGCCCTCCAAAACGCCGCCTCCGTGGCTACGATGATTCTGACTACCGAAGCCCTGGTCACCGAACTGGAGAGTAAAGACGAAAAGAAGTCAGCTCCAAGCTCACCAGGCATGGAAGAATACTAAAGCGTTAAAGAAATCGGCCTCGAATAAGGTAAATGGTTTCGTAACATCAGGTTATCTTTAAGTCTCTGAATTCTAGTCTTTTTCTCTGAGTGTCTCGCTAAGTTTTCTATTTTGTTTAACATCAACCATAAAGATTTCTTTTTAATCACGTCGAACCTCCACATATCTCGGTTATTTCTTATTCCTCTTTTATCGACAGTTCCCCCTCTTCGAGATATGCGCGGTCCGTAGCAATTGACTCCCAGGTTTTCCAGCCTCTCGGCCAACATACAAATAATTCCCTTGTCTTGAGATTGAATTGTAAAGAAACCAATGTGAGTTTTTCCCTCCCTACCCGGCTTTTTGAAGGTAAAACTGCCCTCTGCGTCGGCATATCCAGCAAAAAAGTTCCAAAATAATCGATCTTCATCAAGCACCCATTTTGGGACCTCGTCTTTCTTTGGAACCAAAAATCCAAACGTTTTATTCACCAAACAGACTATTTCTACCTTACCCTCTTCAGCTTTGTTTGGAAACGTAAAGGGGGTAGTGTAAGAAGAAAACAGACTTCTTATTAAGTGAATTTGAGCTCTGTGGGTGGACGAGCATCTAATCTGAATAATATTCACTTTGTCATACACATTCAGATCCCCAAGTCTAAACCCAATCATATACGCCTTTTCCTCTAAGTTTTCAGAGAAATCGGACTTCTTGTACTTGCATGCCCGATTTGGTGTTCCTCTTGGAACCAGCCTGTATTTTACAAATCTCCTCTCTATACCGCCCTTACTCCTGTGTACAATCCTAGCGATCTTATCTAAGGACAACCTCCTGTTATAAAGATATTCAAGAGTTTCCTTTGTCAATTTCAGTGGGGGAGTAAGCCCCAAATGGCCTCTTGATCTAATTCCAAACCTTTTGAATTTGTAGACAATCGCGGAATGAGTACAGCCTAATCTATTGGCTATATCGAACATCGACAACTTGTCTTTCCAGTACCACTGGACCAGTTGGACTCTAGTAGTAGGTACTTTTGTCGTTGACTCACTCAAATCTCGTGTGGGAATTCTATACTCTTGCATATTTCTCAATACCACACCCGCGTCACATCCGTAAACCTTACCAATCTTGGCCAGCGACAACCCTTGTTCTTGATATAGCCTTGTTAATTCATCGCGATCTAATACTCTCTTATTCCAGGCAGCCATAAATTAATTTTACCAAATAAATCCCGAAAGTCAATCGTACCTAAACCGTGCTAAAATAACCTCGTGCACAAAGCCGTTATTTTTGACCTCAATGGTGTTTTTCTTCAAAGCGAACCACTAAGTAGCAGGTTTGAGAAAAAATTTGCTGTGACCAAAAATTTGTTTCTTCCCGCTCTCAAAGAAATTATGGCCGTAGTCAGAAAACCCAACGCCCCCGCAGCCTTTTCTCTTTGGAAGCCATATCTAGATAAATGGGGAGTAGTTCTTACAGGACAAGAATTCTTTAACTTCTGGTTTTCCGGCGAACATCTGGTTCCCGAGCTGGTCGAATATGCTCAACAACTTCGGGATAGGGGAGCCAAAGTTTTTATTCTCTCTAACAACTTCAAAGAAAGAACCGAGTTTTATAGAAAGAATTTTCCCCTGATTTTCCAATCCGTCGACAAAGCCTATTTCTCCTGGGAAACCGGTTTTGTCAAACCATCCATTGAATCGCTACAGCTGGTTTTAACCGAAAACCACCTCAAACCGGAAGATTGCATTTACTTCGACGACTCTGACGACAACATTGACGTGGCCCAAAGCTTAGGTATTCATGCGGAGAAATGGGCGAGTTTGGAATTGGCCAAAGCCATGGTGCTAAAATTGTCCCAGGAATGAAATTTGTTATTCTTCATGGCACCTTGGGATCCCCAAATGAAAACTGGTTTCCTTGGCTGGCAGGGGAATTAAAAAAACTTGGCCATTCTACTTTTTGTCCCCAACTTCCTACCCCCGAAGGCCAAACTCCCCAAAACTGGATTAAGGTTATCGCCGATTTGGTAGAGAAAGAAGATTTAGCCGGCGAAGATCTAATTTTTGTCGCTCACAGCCGTTCGCCCTTGGCTGTTTGCCGATACCTCCAGACTCGCACATCACCTGTTCGTGCCTGTTTTTTTGTGGCTGGTTTTGCCAGTCGCCTTCCAGTAGCAGAAGAACCATTCCCAACTTTAAATGACCCCTTCGACGATTTAGGAGCAGAGTGGGGCAAAGTCAAGAAAAATTGTCAAAAATTTATTTGTTTTGCTAGTGACAACGATCCCTATGTTCCTCTAGATATTGCCCGAGATTTTGCCGCCAAACTTTCCGCTGAATTCATTCTTATTTCCGGCGCTGGTCATCTCAATTCCGAATCTGGCTATACCCAATTCCCTCTACTTTTAGAAGAAATAAAATCCCTTTTATGAATAAAGTAAAAGTTCTTATTGAGGGATACGCCAAGATTAACCCGGACGGAACTTGGGATGCGACTTCCACCACAACCTTAATCGATACCGGCAAACACAAGATAATCATGGATCCAGGCTGTCACCGCCAGTTACTTCTAAAAGCCTTAGCTAAAGAGCACCTTCAAACTGGGGATATAGATGTGGTTTTCATTTCCCACTACCACCCGGACCATTGCACTCTCATGGGAGTTTTTGAAAACGCAACTGTTTATGATTCTGTCCAGTATCAAAAAGGTCCGATTGGTGGGGAAGTGGGGGAATTCCTTCCAGACACAGATATTCAAATTGTCAAAACCCCAGGCCATTCTCCCGAACACGCCTCACTTCTGGTCCCCACTTCTAAGGGCAAAATCCTGGTCGCTGCCGATGTTTTCTGGTGGGCAGAGGGAGAAAAGCAAAAAATCGATGTAGACAAAAATGACGATTTCGCTTCAGATTTAGAAACGCTCAAAAAGTCTCGGGCCAATGCCCTTGCCATTGCCGATTACATCATTCCCGGCCACGGGAAGATATTTAAGGTAAGTAATACTTATTGACAAAGAGTAATACCAGAGGTAGAGTAGTAATACTATGTTTGGGATATCCACTCTTACTTCTAAAGGTCAGGCAACTATTCCTGAGCCGCTGCGCTCTTTTCTTGGTCTTACAGCCGGCGATAAAGTTCTTTTTGAAGCGGACGCAAAAGAAAAATTTTTGCGGGTCAAGCCAGCCTCCGCTACCAGCATAGTCGACGAGACTTTTGGCTCACTTCCTTCCAAGTTTGGATATGTAGACATAAAGACCGTGAGAGAAGTAGCAGGTAAAAGACTGGGAGAAAAATATGCCGTCAAAACAAAATAGTGTATTTCTCCTAGACACTAATGTCTTTTTACGGTTTATTACCAATGACCATCTCCAACTAAGTCAGCAGGCAAAAACATTTTTCAAATCGGCAGAACTTGGTCGGCTTAAGATCTATTTAGACGAATTGGTTCTAGGAGAGGTCGTTTGGACTCTGCAAAGCTTTTATGAGTATTCTCGGTCTGAAATTTACCATAGTTTAAATAGACTCCTAGCTTCCAGATTTATGGTCAATCCTCGGAAAAAGATACTAATAAAAGCCCTAAACCGCTATTCAATTTCCAACCTAAGTTTTTCCGACTGTTGGGTCTTTGAGGTCGCTAAATCAAACAAAATTAAGCTCCAGACTTTCGACAAAGATCTGCAAAAAGCTATTTAATATCCAGCACGGATTTAGGGTTCATGTTTTTGTTTCCCTCACGGATTTCTAAGTGCAAATGAGGTCCGGTTGATCTTCCGGTTGAGCCTACTTCACCAATTATAGCTTCAGTGTCTACTTCCTGGCCCTCGACAACGTTTATTTTAGACAAATGGCCATATAGGGATTGGTAGTCCCCATGGTCAATAATAATGTGGTTTCCATAGTTCCACTTATCATGGGCCACATACACAACCTTGCCATCAGCCACAGGCTTCACCGGCTCGCCGATTTTAGTTGCCAAGTCCACTCCGGGATGGTAGAAGCGGTAGCCTTGAGATATCCGGTAATGCTCTACAGGGACCTGATTGGTTTCATGCGTCACCAGCTCCACATTCCCTTCAGGCAGAACGTTTACCTCTAATGGTCCACCTGTATCTGCTTGTCCCCCCAAAGCAGCCACCAAGGAAACCCCAGCTATAGCCACGCCAATAGACCGCTTTAGTCCTTTGTGGGCCACCCATGGGCCAACCAGCCACGAAACAGGATCAGACTTGCCAGCTTTAGCCACCCAAGAAATCAGCCTCCAGGAAGCCTCCTTTATAAGCAGGGGAGGTCCGACCTTTTTCAAAGCCAGCCCCGCAATGTTGTGTAGATAGTTCCACATATTTAGCCAAAAAAAATTCTCCCTCATACTGGGG
>ERZ1292632.2794-Hain-H43-01um-R2-2794-length-14086-cov-6_pt1 | contig 14086 bp, 16 predicted proteins | sample MGYA00564407_ERZ1292632 | MGnify/ENA primary metagenome ERZ1292632 (study PRJEB36523, sample SAMEA6512637) | groundwater metagenome | collected 2019-01-08 | study: AquaDiva: Metagenomics assemblies of 32 groundwater samples
GCCAGCCATAAAAGGGGGATGAAAAAGGAAAGGAGTAACCAAATTAAGGCGCTGGCATTTTCTCCCAGTAAAGCTTCAGAATATCCCAGACATCCTTGCCCCAGAAATTGACGGCGATGGCGCTGAGGAACGTAGGCACGCCAACAGCCCAACTCCATGTTACCCCTGCCTCAGCCAGGGTCCAGCCGATGATGACGGAGTAGAGGCCGACAGCAAGGAAAGATTTTATCGCCTTCTCGTTGCCCCATTCCTCGCCCGTCTCCTGTCGAGCCTTCAGGTAGCCGCTCAGGATGCTGACGATCCCACCGCTCAAGGCCGCTGCCAGGTAGTAGTAGATGTCCACGTTTCACTCCTTCTTAGTTCTTCCCGGTGAGGGTATCCAGGATGAACTTGCCGAGACTCACCAGGAATGTCCCGGCGATGATAAGCCAGAACCACTTGCCATCCCTTTCTATCTTTGTGATGCGCTTCTCCTGATCGGTGATATTCAGAAGGCATTGACCGCACTGGGCAGCGAATCCGTCTATCTTCAGGCCAAGTTCTTTCGATGTCTCTGCCTGGTTTTTGAGGCCCAGGATGAGGAGTTCACGTTCGGGCATCTCCCTCAGAAGGCGCTCATCAAGCTCATGGGAGATAGCGTTCTCCGCCACTTTATTTCTTGCCCTTCTTTTTGTAGACCCCCGTCTTGGTGAGCCGATGCGCCTTTTCCATAGATATGGCCATGGCGACTCTCTGCTTGGAAGCCATTTCAGGCTCCGTGTGAGCCAGGTGAGAGATTTTGGCGCTCACCCGTTTCTGACCTGCTTTACTCACCTTTGTTCTGGCCATCTCTTACCTTCCTTGCTTTTTACTACCTTTGCCCATAGGTGTGAGCCGGGGATGCTTTTCAACCCATCCGGTCAACCCAGGGTTTCTCGCCAGGTTGACCTGAACAGGCCCCTTTGTCTGCTTCGCCATCCTGCCCACAACTTCCTTAACATCCTTTTCATGCTTGGTAAGCCTTGGCATCTTACTTCCCTCTTTTCCTTGCCATTTTATCTCCCCTTTTTATAGTTCCTCTATTAACAAGGTTGCTGTCCCCGTCCTTTCCGGGTCTTTCCTCATCATATTATCAGGGATTTCTGCCAAGTCAAATCCCAATTTTCTCACCTTGACCCGCTTTTGAACTAACTCAGTAGCTGAGGTTCCCACCCGCCCAGTGAAAGTCACCAGGGTTAGGCTATCCCGGGCGGTCTCAAGGTCGGTGATGATCCCCTCCCGGCCTCTACCTCCTCCCTTATCGGGCACTAACTTTGAGGTTTCCTCAATATCAATTATCATCTCGGCTCTGACACGGCTGGTTGGTATAGTGAGATAGTTCAGAGCCATGCCCCGAACTACAGGTGTATTAGTATTAGTGCCTGCTGCACGTGCCAAAGTTTTCCTTATTTGAATGGTTCGGCCACTGACACCTTGACTCGATGCACCAAAGGCTACTGTCCCGCTAGCAGCGAGGGCGGTTAGAGAGGTGGTAGGAGCAGCCCCATCGAGGCCATAGGCGAAGGTAATGGTCTCATCACTAGAGAGCGATTCACCTACACCCCACACCCGACGGAACAATTTTTGATCCTCAATAGTATCTCCTCCGAAAGTGACCTTAGTGAGGAATCCCGATGGTTCATATTGAAACCCAGATACATTTATGGGCCTTTCAAGGGGATGGTTCATGTGTATGGCATCGCCGGTGGTCGAACTACGGAAGACAAGGTGTAATCGCTGCGTCCCGTCTACGTTAGATAAGGCCAACACTTCAGGTCGAGGTGTTCCTGAATCAGGCCAATCGTCAGATGCATTGGTATTGGAATCATATATGTGATGCCACTGATATTTCAGGATCAGGATGCTACACTGGGTATTCGCTATGTTCCTGACTATGGCAAAGAGGTGATAACCCGCAGGAAGAAGGGCTACTATCCTGCCCTGCCGTGCTGTAGGCAAACCTGGGCCGATGTCCAAACCTGCAGAGCGTATCACTAAAGCCCCACCCTTGTAACTCAGGGCTACCAGCTGTCCCAGGGGATACCCCCCCAGCGGTATAAATAGCTCTCCTGTCGCTTCCCAGTTTGCCATACCCTTGCCATTCCATTCATCGGCGGTTAAGCTCAAATCAAGGACCTTATAAGGTGTGGCCCCAGCTATGGTGTAGCGATACACGCCCTCAGCCATAACCAGATATGGCACCATCGTGTCATCATCAGCAGAATAAGCATAGGCACACAAACCGGTAGGTAAGTATTTGCTGACTATGGTGGCTGCCCCAGTGGTCCAGTTATTTCCATCGTCATCGGAGTAATACATAGTCACAATACCTGTTCCCCCTGCCCAGTTCGCCCAATAGAGGCGATTGCCGATATAGAGTAGGAGCCCCCGGTTAACACCTCCGTAAGTCGGTGCCCCCGTCATCGTAGCGCTTGTCCAGGCCCCTGCCATGCTTCGTCTACTGATATAGCGTTGCAACAGCTGCGAATCTGTCCAAAGAACATACATATAAGCGCCACCAACGCAAGCAGACTGCGGTGAACAGACTGTTGCTGCAGCATTGGTGGCAAGCTCCTCCACCTGGTCCCAATCGCCTGTGCTCTCGTTATAATAGCGGGCGTAGAACTTATAAACCCCAGAAACAGTCTGCCCGTGGAAAATCCAGCATTCATCATCAAAGTTGATGCCACCTACAATGTCGGTCTCGGTGTTGTAAGGTGAAGCCCTGGTATGCACCGTCCAGGAGGTTTCTGGTATCCAGAGCCCGGGTAAACTGATAAAATCGGACCACCTGGTTTCGAGGGTAGAATCGACAAACAGCCCGCTATCGTCCTTGAGATTAAGCATAAAGTTCTGACCGAAGCCCTGGTGGGGAAACATATCCCAAGAGGCTAGACCCGAACGAGTCAAACGGGTCTGATTGCCTTCGGTGGGGAAAATGTTTTCCCATTCATCGATATTAAGGTATCTCAGACTCCGGACTAAGTAATGTTTGCTGTTTAGTTCAACCCGAAGCATTAGAGGGGCTCCACTATTTTAGAATAGCCTGGGAATCTGCCGCCCTTGCCTTGTTTTGCCATCCCCACCATTCTTTCCCACAAAGCAGCCTTGGGGTTCTGAGGGTCAAGCAGCATAGCAGCACGATACACAATAAACTCCACAGGCAACTCAGTATTGTCCGTATCAGCCGTCATAAGTGTCGCCTTTTTCTGGCCCAGGATACGGAGTGCTCCACCACCATAGGGTGTGATGGCTTCGGGGCGTAGAGCGATTTGTCTCGTGTTGGTGCGTTTTACATACCAATGTTTGGGGTCTATCTCGTGGTCAAAGCGTCCATGGAAGGGGCTATCATATAGGAGTTGATGAATCGATACTGTTCCAGACGGCACATCATACTCCCATACATGGTCATCGGCGTATAGATACACTCGGCTAAAATAGGCCAACAGAGAGGTTCCTGTTTCTATTCGTAGCCCTACCGTCAACTCTGTGGGGTTGGCGGCAATGGTTTGTTGGATTTTCAAATCATCCTGGTCGCTCCAACCATTGCCATCGTGATAACTGGAATACCAGGGGGCACCACTGCTAACCCCATCAGTAAGGGATAACCGGGCCCGATCCGCTGTTCCACAAAAGCCATAAGCCTTTAGGGTAACCGTTTTCTCCCTGAAACGAGCATAATCCCCGATGGCCTGGGAAAGAAGAGCAGTGTTGCTTGCTCCATTAGTCAACTTGGCGGCATACACCCCGTATTTCACTAGGCTTGATTCACGGGCTATACTCCCACCGCCCGCCCCGGTGAAGGTCCAGCCATCCGGAGCGGAGGAGGCGCCATTGGCCCAAAGGAAGAAGTTGCCATTAGAGAGACGATTATCTAAGATGTGTTGCTCATCTACGAAGTGAATCCGCATCTCACGGGCCACTTCTTCTTCGGCCATGAGGATGGCATTGTTGTAATCGATAGCCCGAAATCGCTTGTGGATCTCATAGCTCAAACTCGAAGGATCACCAGAGAAGTTAGCTGAAGGCGTGATAGTATCAGTAGCAGCGGTGAATGCCTTAATGCCCCGTGATTCACCAGCGAGAGTCCCGGAATAGATAGTTACCTCGCCGCCCAGAACCCGGTCATCGTCATCGACAGGATAGGTCAAGTCGGTATCTATCAATGCTGAGACAGAGGAAGCCGCATCTACAACGCCAATGTGAACGTTATCGCCTATGAGAAAACCTATCTCTTGACGTATGGCGGCACGGGTCTTAGAAGAGATAATCGGCATCTATAGGAGAAACCTCACGTCCCCAGCCATTCTAAAACTTCTTGTTCAGGATTTGCCGAGCAGCCCGCTCGGCATCTTCTTGCTCGAAGTCAAGCACTAAGCCCTGAAGTAAACGCAGGATGTGAGTCGTGAAAACCTTGTCGGGTGGCCAGCCAGCCGCTAGTTCGTCTTTGTAGCGCTCCTTGAGAGCCGCCTTAATCCTATCTGCTTGGGCCTGTGTTATTGAGATGGTGATGTTGGGCATTTCTAGACCTCCACCGTCCAGGTTCCCACTGCCCCTATTGCCACCCAATCCCCGTTACCATCGCAGACCAGCTCCACCGACTCAGCCTCGTCATCCGCTGAGATATATTTGTCGTCGGCCTGCTTGGCCCCATTGATGTAGATGGCCCCGGCGGCCCCAGGGTCAATCCGTAGCTCCTGCGCTGCCATCACCACAAAGAAGAAATGGTCTCCCGCCCTGGCATCCTGGGGCAGAGTCAGCGCAAAAGCACCCGCAGCCCCCAGGTTGGTGTGGATAGAGCCAGATTCCTCCTTAGTCAGGGTGTCAAGAGCGGTGTGGTGCTCTATAACCGCCATCTGGCCTGTTACTTTAGTGGCAGCCCATGTGGCAACAGCCGTATCGACCTTACCAGAGACGGTTAGGCGGCTAGTTTGAACCACAGCAGCATTGGGCGTTCGGAGTATGGCGGCCCCTAGATTTGCATGTCCCCACCCATATAGTTCCAGAGCAGCACTTACTCCATCTCCGTCACCGTGGAGGAGCAGCACCGATGTGTTGGTGGTCATGTAGACCTTGTTGCCAGCCCGAAGCTGAACGTTTCCCAAATCGTTGAGGCTTTGATTGTTACCCGATACAGCACCGCCCAGGGTGAAGGCCCCCAGGCTCATCGAGGGCGTGTTATTGGCCGTGAAGGTGATAAAGGTGGTATAGACCGCCCCGTCTACATCGTAGGCCTGCAGAAGTAGGGTTTCACCGGCGCCTGTGTTAGTCTTGATGGCCTTGGTTGTGGCTATCGTGATGTCCCCTGTCATGGTGCCACCAGCCAGGGCTAGATGTTCACCTGGATCATGGCTAAGGAGGGTATTTATAGGGCTCATGCGAACTCACCTCCCTGTCTCGTAGCCACATTAACAAGGAGATTTGCTGTCCCCGCATCAGTTAAAGCCTCAATGCACCCGATACCCCCTATCTCCCCATGCTTCACTTGCTCTTCCCAGGTCTGCCCAGAAACTAGCTCAGCATAGGCAGTGCTGCGATTAGCAGCTACAAGACTATTGAACGTTACAGCGGTGTCGGTCAAGGCAGCGCTAACACTTAACCGAACCCAATAGAGAGGCACATCGGCATAGTAGGCTTCAGGTTGCTTATTCACAAAAGCGGGGTAAATACTTGGTAGGCTCGCCTTGGCCCAAGGGGTCGGCACATCCCAGGTAACTATCCCATCTTGCTCAAAGACCCTATTGCCCCCATTGGTGCCGTCAGACAGGGTAGAAACATCTACCCAAGCGCTTCCATTCCAATAGGCTACGGCGAGGGTAGCGGTCCCTGCCCCGTTAGTACCATCTACGTCAATATAGACACCACGGAAACGTTGATGCGAGCCGATAAGCAGAAAATCACCATCAGCAAGGGCTCCTAAACTTGATACCACAACATCAGTTGCGGCATCGGCATCCTGGGCAACCTTGGAATAGTCCGTAGGCAATCCGAGCATATTATCGGTGGTTTTCAGGACCACCAGCCAGGGATTGCGGTTCCATCTCACCACTACCGCCGTAGCAAAGTTCCGGGGCGTTACGGTGATGTGTTTCGTATTAAGAGGTAATTGGATGAAGGTAGCTGTGGTGGTAAGAGCGGTGCCGTTTGCCGCTGAAGCTGCTCTAATCTCACCTACTGCTCCCGCAATGACTTCTGTCGCCATGTTTCACTCCCTTCTTGCACTATCCAACAGCGTCCAGTGCTCCTTGAAAGCTGAGGAGGAAGGTTTATTGCTGGCCTATTCCTTTTTCTTTTTCTCCCGCCGCCCTGCAATGGATGTAAGGAGTTGCCTCTGCAATTTCCGGTCTTCTTCCCGTTCCCTTTGGATCCGCTCCGCCTCTAAGGTAGCATAGGCAGTGGGATGTCGGATTTGCATGTGTTTTGCAAGTTGGTATTCACTGGGGATGTTGGCCTTTTTGCACACGGGCAGACCTAGCCGATCAAAGCGTCCCCGTTCCGGGTTATCCGGATGAAGTAAGCACTTGATAGTTCCCTGGATAGGTGGGCCGGGAAACGTATAAGTAAACTCTGGGCTTCCATCAGCCCGTTTACGTTTCAAAGCATCCCGTGCCATGTTCTTGTTGAACAGGCTGGGGTCATGGGTCAAGATATCCCAGAGAGTTATGTATCCAGCGCTGGTAACGGTCAGAACCAAGGGCATAGGCACCTTGTCATCTCCCTTATGAACCAGGACTTGATTACCACCTGGTTCTAACCCCGTCGGCCCTGGGCTCTTCAGTAGCTCATCGAGGATCAAATCACATTCCAAGGCAGCAGCCGGTGGCTGCTGTTCTTGCACTGGTTGGGTTTCTGTAACCATGTTAAAGTCCTTTCACTAAAAAGTTTTTTGTCCCCTGTGGACCATTGCCTTGGCCTCCTTAAAATCACAAAGAAGCTGGTTAAGGTCATGGGGTTTAATGGGTTCTTGCTCTCGGTCAATGGCATACTCGGCATGCCACTCCTCAGCCAATCCACGCAACTCCCCCACAGTATGGAGGATAAGAAACTTCCCGTTGGGCGTTTCCACGCCACCAGGGATACGCAGTTGATCTGCTATGACGCTTCTCGCCAACCCCAAGTCTTCACGGTATTCGTGAAGCCTGTCAGCCCGTATCACCAGGAAGATACGATAGCGACGCGCCGCACGAAAACCTGGGGCAGGTAGGTTCAACTCCACTACCCCATAACATGGCTCATTGTCCCCCACCCAGAAGGTAAGGGGCAAGAGTTGTTCCGGATAGAACTGGTTAACCAGCTTTGGGCGCATCCTTGCTCTCCGGCTTTGTCTCACCCTGCCCTTCTAGACTTACAAAATCATCCAAGAGCATAAAAACAATAGGCTTGATACCCTTGATAGTCTCAGGCAACACCACCGGCTCCCATTCCAGGTTAACAATGGCGGCCATCAGTGCATCGTTTTCCTTCTTATACGTCTCCCAGCTAGGCATATCCTCTTCGATATGCCAGCGACCATCCTCTCGTTTCTGCCCATACTTAATGATGGCCTCGTTGTGGTATCTGTTAATCTCTTCCCATTCGCGCCGCAGAAGTTTGAGTATTTTGCTCAATTTGTATGCGAGCACTACCGTTGGGGGATCACATGAGGCCAGGTTGCCAATGGCTGGTCCCATCTCTAAGATTTGCCCACTGGTGAATTGTTTGGAACGCATAACCTCTCCCTTTTTTTATTGGGGGGCCTGATTAAAAGGCTCAGGCCCCCACAAGCCCTCTTAGTCTTATGCCGCTAGACCATAGACGAAGTAAGCCTCGGCAGCCCCCGTAACATTGGTGATTATCACGAAGAAGCCCCGGATAACGTTCTGGGCTACCGTCAACGTCCCATCTGCGGTCCCCCCGTTTCCTGCCGCCAGGGTAATGGTGTAAGCCCCACCCGCCTTGTTGTTGACGATAAAGTAGAAGCTGTCCCCCACAGCCACGCCGGGCATTTGTGCTACCAGCAGGGCGGCAGTAGGCAGGGTATAGGTTGCAGCCGCCGTCGGTGTCCCATCAAGAACCTTGGTAAGCAACTGAGCCGCCGTTACTGTAGCGTTATCAGTAAGAGCTGTCTGGGTTGTTTTATCTACCAGGGCTCCCCTAGCAGCTACTATACCAGCCTTACCCGCCGTTCCCCCAGAGTGAGTGCCTGCTGCACCTGGGGTAAGGATGACACTGCCGCCATTGCCTGCGGTGCCCGCGCCGGAGACATTTCCGCCCGCTCCGGCAATCAGGCTAAGCGTTGCGCCGCTTCCGCCAGTTCCAGTAGCGCTACCCGCTGCACCTGCACCAGTCTCAAGAGATAAAGCTCCACCATTGCCTCCTGTGGTGCCTGTCCCTGCTGGGGCAGAGCCATCACCAGTCTTGAGGCTGAATAGCCCTCCCGCTACACCATTGTTGTTGCCTGAAGCTGCCCCCCCGTCCTGAGTTTCCGCATATAAAGCCTTGCCTGCGGTATCAGCAGCGCCAGCGAAACTACTAATGGCGGCATCATCAACCTGAAGCAGACCTACATTGCCAATCAGAAGCGTAAGCTGTGTTCCCCAGTTCAACCTCAGCGCCCCACTTACGCCATGCCCCAGTTTCAAGTCCCCTGCCGAGGCATCGGCCATGAGTATCTCAAGGGAGTTACCGCCATTGTTGACATAAATGGCGATGTCCCCTGAAGCGGTAATGTTGGAGATGAGCAGGGAATCCGCAGCCAGGGCTTGGGATACCGGCGTTCCGATGGTAACACTGGTAACAGCAGTGTTGGCATTAGTCGTGGTGGTTTTGTGGTAGAGGATGTCATCGCCAGTGGTTCCGAGTCGCAACCCTATATTATCCCCCAGCGTCAGGAAGCCGGCGGCATGGGTTAAGGTTACGTTGCCGTTGTCGAAGTTGATGACCGCACCTGAGGCCAGGAAGAGGTCAGCCCACATGAGCGCTGTGGTGCCCAGGGCGTTGCCGTCGCTGGTAGCGGGAGACAGGGCCGTTGAAGTCAGGGTAACTTCATTGGTGCCGGCAATAGCCAACATGAGGTTGCCACCGACCACATCAATATACCCATTAGTCGCATCGTGGTAGACCTTAATGTAATCGGTAGCGGGTGTCGTGGCACTATGGAAATAGACTGAGGGATGAGTGTCAGCCCCCACATTCCAATCGGTATTGTGGTCGTCTATCTCGCAGATGTGGAGGGCACGGCTGGTTCGGTCAAGGCCAAGGGCTCCGGTGGGGTTGGAGGCATCACCCCTTGACCAGCGAAATCCCACCTTCCAGGCCAGGTTGTTTACACTTGTCGCCATTAGTTTCTCCTTAATGCTGAAAAGTCAGCACTTGAATTAAGGCCGGGGTGAGGGCTAGATTTATAGCCCAGCCCTCACCCTATTCCATCGTCTTAGGTTGTGCTCCGAGGCTTGCGGGCGTGGATGTAGTCCACATCCAGGTTAAAGGCTGTGCCTTGCTCGTAGGCCCAGACACCAGGCACTAACGAGACGGCTCCCACTAGCACAGAGCTATTAGCGTTCACCCGGTAGACCTCCTCGTTGTTGACATACCACACTGCACTCTTCCGGTCTGCCGAGAGAAGAACGCCAAGGGTGATGGCTGTAGCTGCTACGGGGTTATACTTCGTGTTGAGGGCCTGGCCTTTGGTTACTGCGTCAGCGGCCCCAGCCACGCACCACAGAGTCAGGGTGGTAGCATCACCATCGAACAGGATACCGATGCCATCCGTCATGGTATCGATGGTAACGGTATCCGAGGTGGCTGAGAACGAGGTCTCATCCCCGCTGGCTATCGAATCGCCGAAGCCCACGAAGAACTTGTTGTCAGCGATGCTGGACAGGAAGATTCGAGCTTCCATGTAGAGGTCACCCGTGCCCGCCTTGTAGTTCAGAGCACCCAAGGTGACTGCGCCAACATCGTCATCATCCGTAGCAGCAATGGCTAGGCGCAGCCGTCCATCATCCCCACCAGCAACCACCGCCCGTGTCTCTCCCGTAACCGCCTGGTTGTCTGACTCAGGCAGGTCAGCAATGGCGGTGACCAAGAAGTCCTCGAAGTATTCCACAATCCCATGAAGAGTATCTGTCGCCATGTGTTCCTCCCTTATCCTTTACGCCTACGAGCTTGGCGTAGCGGCATCACTGTAGATTTCCTTCACCCACAATGTTCCCGTCGGCCTAGTTCCATAGGCATATTCGGCACGGTAGTGCACTCTGCTAGCCCCACCGCCGAAGTTAGCCAGCCGATCTGTTTCAGTCCAAGGCCCTTTCCCTTCGACATAGATGATGCCCTTTTGTGCAAACACGCCACCCTTAGCATCATCGGAGCTGTCGATGGTGATATTCCCATCCTCAAAGACTCGTGCATTGCTGATGGGCAGATTCCACCCACCTTTGAATACGTCCGCAGTAGAGCCTTCCGGGATGGGATAGGTTCCTATGCCTGCAAGGAGTTCATTACGCAGCGCATGGATTTGGTAGCCATGCAGGACAACAGCAATAGGGGAAGAGCTGGGTTCAGTAGGGTTACTGGTGATCTGCACTATTGCCGCCCCAATATGGCCTGTGGTAGGAATAACCCCCGCGCCCCCAATACTGGTGCCCCCATCGAAGACCGTAAGGCCGTCCAGGTCTATCTTGCGTTCTACAGCGTTCTGGGCCAGAATTGTCATCTTAGCCAGAGCCTGCTTATTCAGATTGCGATAGACCTTATCGGTGATGATAGTCTGGATGGAAACCAAACTGGGGGTTACTGTCCGGGGTGTTAAGTTGAGCTGTTGGGGATTGTTCTCATACTGGCTTTCGGAAATCGCCGAGGCGGTCAGCTTTTCCCAGTCGATTTCCTTCCAGTCCGTTCCTACGCCCTCACCAAGACGCTGATGGTCGCAGAGGTTTTTCACAACCCCTTTTTGCTCAGCCACAATGCGAGCCGCGCCGATAACCGTATCAAGCGCATCGGCAAGGGCAGTGGTGATGTTTTCACCTGTTGCCATTTCTTCCTCCCTTAAATGAGGCCCTGGCGAGAAGCATAGGCATGGGCCCGTTTCTTATCTTCAGAGCTCATTGGTTCGTTTCTTCCGTATCGTTTCCAGTTCTCTTCATCGCTAGTGGAGCTAATAGCTCCTGGGGTAAGGAATTCATCTGGGGACTCTCCCCTCTTCTTGCTTACGGTCTGAAGTTGAGCTAACAAGGCATCAGTCTCAGCCTTAGATGCCGCTAATCTCATTTCTGCCAACGTAGAGAGTTTGAGCAGGTCTTCAGGCTGGAAAGGACAGGGCAAAGATTTCTCTTTGAACCCGGTTATGAGTTCCCGGGCCAGGGCCTTCCGTTCCTGTAGTTCAGCCCGTTTCTGTGTTTCTTGCGCCTGATGCAGGGTTGTTCTGGCCTCAGCTTCTTGTTTGCGCAGGGCTTGAAGCCGTTTAACAACCTTGGCCTCGGCTTCTTCGCTTCCTTCCTCTCCGTCTTTAGCTTGGGATGCCAACGCTAAATCATCCTCCAAGCCGTTTTTCTCAACTTCAAGGGTTGTTAAACGGGCTTGGGTTTCTGCCAACTGCTTTTGCACTGCCTGGACCTCGTTTATGGCATCCTGCGCTTGCTTTTGTAAGACGCCAGTGAGACGATCCACATGGGAACGAGGCACCATTGCCTCCTGCTGGGGACTCTCTACCTGGGTATCCTTTTTCCCTGACTCGTCAATCATCCTTCACGACTCCTTTGCTCTATCTGCTCTCCCTCTGGAACTCCTTACTAGGCTATCCCTTACGGAACTCCCGTTGAGGCTATCCCTTGGTAGAGCAAACTAGCCTTTCCCCTTATAAACAAAAAGATCGTTTTATCTATAGCACTTTTCCTTGGGCTTGTCAAGAGGGGGCGGGGCAAAAGTGGCTGACGCACTTCCAGGGCATGCTTCACATGGCATTTGTAACAAAAACATACTACCTCTTGCCCTCTAATCTTTTCATTTAGTAGTGTTCCGCAAGTGGCGCAGTGGATCGGCCCGTTTATCTCTCTCATCTTGCCCCTATCTTTTTCAGCCCATACCAGCTAACCAGAGCATCATCTAGAGCGGGATTCTGCCTCCGCAGTCTCAACTTTTGCCTTGATACTTCTCGTATCAAGGCTTTGAAATCTGCACGTTGGGCAATCTTCCGAGCCTTCTTAGGGTTAACATTACGATAAAGCTCGTAGTCTTTAATGAGTTGACCTAGAGCGGGTCGTGAGACGGCGTATTTAGCCACAATAACATCCAGCAATTCCCAGTAGGGGCGCAGGGTCTCCTGGGCCTTCTCCAACTTGGCTACGACCCTAGCCACTTCAGGGTCTTTCCAAGGGAATACCTTTTCCAGGATGAACTTATCGGGAATATCGGCATCCCTAGCTCGTTGTAGTATCTCGGCCCTCGTCTTCTCCTGGGCCTTGAAGTCCAAAGCGCCCGTCTGCATATCCTGGGGAACCTCAACCGCCCAGTATTGCTCTCGCAGGACGTCCTTGAGTTTAGGGGCCTTTCCTTTCTTGAGCATCGCTTCCACTTGGGGGTTGAAGGTGGTCTGGGCGTTCTGCCAGCGCCGACTCTTGGCTTCCTGAATGAAGTCCTTGAGCACCTTGCCCTGGGCTCCAGCCTTGACCGCAGAGGACAACTTGGCCTCGATGTCCTCGTTGGCCGTTTCGTAGTTCTGGAAGGAAACGTTAATAAGGTCTCTAGGTTCTATCCTTCGCTTGCCCTCGGTTTCGTCAATCTTGGTCTGGACTTCAGGACTCTTGTTCACCTTATCCTTTTCAAGGGGGGATAGGGATTCATAGGGTGTGCCTGAGAACATCTGAGCAGCAACCTTGTTCTGGGCATCGGTTATGCCTTCATAGGCGGTGATGCCGAAGCCAATGGTGCTCAGGGGGCCAGCCGCCACAGCCCCAGTAATACCTTCTGCCTTCCAACTCTCATGAATGTCCTGGGGCATGAAGGGGATAAAATCGGCAGCCACAGCCTTGAGCCGTTGCTCCCAACTGAGTACAGGGTTGCCCATAGCATCATAGCCCCGTATCTGGTCAACCGCCTCACCGGCGGAAGGAGAGAGTTTGCTTGCCAAATATCCGCCTATTAGGACTTCTAGGCGGTTCACATCCTCTATGCGCCCTGTCCCAGTGGTCTTTCGTTGACCGCTAAGAGCCTGAGCCATATAGCGTATCAGCACGTCAAAACCGGCGTCTATGCTAACACGCATGTTGCCCACTCGTATCTTCCTGAAGTCAGAGGAACGAGGGTCCCACTCTACGGAAACCCCCGGAACCTGGTCAAGGAGAACAAGAGTAGTAGTAGTGCCACCCACAAAGGCCCCGAAGTCCCTAAGAATTGTGCGCCGCAGGTTCGGGTTCCTGGCGATACCTTCCAGGACTCGGCCAGGGACTTCGATACGAGACCAAGCAAAGCGGGGGGCATAGAAGATAGTATTCAGCCACTTGTTGTTGGCTTTCAAAAACTCACCCGTGTTACCCCGCCCTGTAAGGGCATTGTGGAACTTCGCCAGTTTCTCAAAGTCTTCCCGTGTCCGTCCCGTAGCCTCCACCAATTCATCCAGAGTGTTGAACTTGCGCGTTCCATCCAGAACCTGTTGTCTTACCTCCGGGGGTAGCCATGACATCACTTCGGTGTCCGTCACATCGGCTCGGAGTTTGTTGCTGGTAGTAACGAAGGCCCGGTTCGACTGCTTAATGCCAGGGATTCTGTCCGCCCAGGAACCCATGAACTCTTCCTGCTGGCGGCTCAAAGGGCCGAGGCGATCAACATACTCTAGCCCCGCTTCATCAAGGGGTTTGAATAAGGGGCGGGCAAAGAACTGGCGGTCAACCGCTGCCGCCACGTCTTCGGAAGCGAAACTCCGCACATCCACCTTGGCCGCCTGCCACCACTCTTTCGGACGTCCGAAAACATAAGGCCATCCCTGCCGTCCAATGAAGGACAAGTCCATAGAAGCCTGAAAGATGCGGTTCAAGCCGATAATACTGAGCACCTGGTCTACCTTGGAAGGCGGGATAAGGGCGTTTACGTCCCG